>JAAUYG010142342.1_pt1 | contig 12173 bp, 9 predicted proteins | sample 7278091 | NCBI WGS metagenome assembly JAAUYG01 (sample SAMN14350201, study PRJNA611818) | marine sediment metagenome | isolation source: surface marine sediment (0.6m) | place: French Polynesia: Moorea | collected 2018-08
GCCGCCTCAGTGTTTTCACAGGTTAACTTCACCGCCGCCGGTCCACGGATACTAAAAAGTTCTAGCGGGACACCTCCAGTAGCTTTAGCGAAAGCACTTCCATAGCAGATCGTGCATTATTATAACGGCCGCTTCTTTCGGCATAATTAGTGTTGGTTTTTTTTTTCGCAGAGGTGCCAACGCATTCGCGAACATTTTATGTCGCGAATCTGTACATGGGTGCCGATTCGCGAAATTTTCGTGCCGCGAAAATATTGTGATCTACAGTATATTGCAGTCCCTCTCTTAATGGCCACTCAACAGAGGCACCCCTCCCTGACATGGCCAAAACTCTTTGCCACTACTACTATGACCACATAATTTCCTGGTGGTGTTATTAGAGGGGGGTGGGAGTGGGGGGGACTACTGTAGTAGCTTACATTGATGATCTCCTCATCCAGCCTCAAACCCCATTCATCCAGGATGGCCCTAGCGTCTTTGTTGTTGTTAACAGACTGAGTGAACTTTTTCAAGGACAGCTGACGCTGGGCAGGCGTCACTCGTGTGTGGACTGCCAGATCCTAGGATGAAGCATACAGGAGGTTGTATTAATACATGTAATACAATAGTTACTACAGATTCCCATCCTTTTATTTTGATTTTACAATCCATAGCAGGCAACTGAAATACAGTACACGGGCAAAAGGAATTTTCGGATCAACATGCACCCACCTTCTAGGCAGAGATATGACTATTGTCATGCTTGTACAATACGGGTGCTAAAGGTCCCATGTAATCGACCTGACTTTCTTCAATTGTGATTACCAAGCAAAGCATCGTGAAGAGTTATGTACAGTAACATGACATTGATTATTTCACCTTCATGATCATAAAATCTTTCCGGATCTCGTCAGTTAGCCCCGTGAGGTAGCACAGCTCTGGAATCAGGCAGACCATCTCTAGGTTGGTCTGTAAGGAGAACAAAACAAGTTCACAGAAACAAAGAAAAATTTTTACACCGGAACACTTCTGAAGTTGGAAACAGATTTAGTCACACCCCACAGACAGACAACTACACTCAAACACAACAAGCAATACCAGGTAATTCGAGATGGACGTAAATGAACCATCGCCAAATGACGCCGATGCTGGTGTTTCAACAAATTCCCACACTCCCAATAGGATGCATCTCATTCCATACCGTCACAACATTAATGCTTTCAGTCGGGAAGCCCTAGCTACCCTTGGTTGGCAGGTGTCATTTAGCCAATCATATTTTGATGCATGAAAGCTTACCCAATCATGATTAGCTTGCACGTTTTTTTTTTTTCTTTTTGGTTCTTTTTTTTCTTTTTGGTGCTTTCAGCTATCTTTGGGACACTTTCCTGCTATTAAAGGGGCTTAAAATACTCCTCTCCCTATTCTGATTAGCATGACTAGGGTGACACTGGCAGTTGTACCCACTGTCTTGCAAACTGTAGTTATTATGGAGACAATACCTCCAAGGCAAAGCACAGATCTTACATTCACTTATACCCCTCACCCGTTTCATCTTCTTGTCTTTCTGGGTTGGTCTGTGAACCAGCAATGGCTGCTGATCATCCCGAATGTGCTTATTGTAAGCACGCCTGAAAGGAAGAATAGCCACGTTGTCACAGAGGGTACGGACGGACAGTTACTAACTGTAGTGGAAGGGTTCGCTTCTTCAAAACACTTACACACAAAGTACATTTTACTACTGCTTGTGCAACCATTGCCTTTATCGCAATACTTAAGTTTCAAACTACTATAACTTATGCCTTCCCCTGCCTCCGAGAATACGACACCCCAATAATGAGTCTTACAGTATAGACTTACAGTATAGGCTAACAGAGTGCATCTCAAATGCTGTTTGTGTAATCTTTATCAAAACTAATCAATACCAGGTCTTATAACTTAGCGCAGTGTAGCTACAGTGTGGTCAAGGGATGTGCTACTGATACTGCCGCATACAAGATGGTCACAGTTTCATTTACCGACCAAGCCAGCCATCGCCAAACAATAACCACTGCAATGCCCTAAGCCTCCTTCCTCAGGTGTTGATGTTTCCATGTCCAATATGACTCCCACCAAGCCATTGAATGTACAAATTTCTTAACTACGGACAACTGAAATTCATCGTCAGCAAGTAATCGTAGCAATCTAAAAGCGAAACAACACGTGTGTAATATTACCATTTTGGGGTAGAATTTCCGACTTTTTGGGATGATTTTCGGGACGGTCTATTGCTTAAGTTAAGGTCAATCTGTTACTGTGTGATAGGAAGGGAACAGTCAGTCAGTCCTCACTTGTAATAGTCCATGTAGGACTGTTCCACCCCGGCACTGTTGGTGAAGGTCGACAGTGGGTTCTCGTCAAACAGCACGTCGTCAATGCGGTAGGTCTTGTTGTTGTAGCGGGTCAGAACGGTTTTTCCCACTACCTGCTCAATGACCTCTTTTTGAATATCCTTCCTCTTCCTTGACAGATCAATCCTGCAACAGAGAGCAATCATAGCATAGGCACTAAAAGTTGCAGGATGTTCATAGCGTTCCTCTACATACAACAACCCAAATACAAACCTGCAAATTATTCGGTTCAAATGCCATGTCAAGGAGTCACAAAAAGATTTTCAACAGACGGAGGCATCGAACACATGTGCCTTTTATTCGGAAATTCACCACGGCATTACCTGTACATGCTGTAAGTCTATGCCACTGTGCCTTCCAGAAAGAATGGCACGTTTAGGCTCATATCAGTGAGCCACTCGTGTTCTCATGCAGTAAAAGGCCATACTCGTCTACGGTGTACAGATGGGAAAAGGTTGAAAATGCAAGATAGCCAGCAAAAAATCTGAGGATCCAAGGACCAAAGGATGTATGACCATATATACCATGTATAATCTGACACCGCTTTTATTTCGTAGACAACAAACCCCTAACCTTCTTTACTGCATCGAAACTTTAAAGTCATTCTTCTCATAATTTGTAGAAATATCGTTGAGACACACCACATGTATCAGACTGAGCATGCTTTTGCTAAAATGCATTTTACACAATATCTTTTCGTTTGCACTCACATGCCACATGTTTTTCAGAAAGCAAGGAAATATGCAATCCAAGTCATCTTTTTTAAAAACGATACATGCCAGCGCTCCATAAAATGTACATAATTGTCTAAAAGTTAAGTGCGATGGATGCTGTGCATTTGATAAAGATGTCAAGTCACTGATATTAAAAATTCTGTCCTGGCGTTTATCATGCAGCTGCAAACATGAGACTGTCTGACTGACATTTGTATTTCAATGTCTCTGTTAACACAGAGGCAGCACAAAATTTTCACCCCATTTCTTTCCAGTTGACAAACTGAGCAAAGTGTCCACTACACTACAACTTCCCTGCATTTATTTTTGAAGATTTCTATAACAAGATTGTTATATTTATACAGTCACCACCCGACAGATTATTATAAACAGTTTATACTGACGCTGGGATTTGCTCTATTATTTGAACATGCTAAATCTCGACCAAAGGGCAACAAAATCAAATTTACTCTGCCCAAAGAATGCCCTGTAAACTTCGATCAGACAAGTTTCATGGACAGACCTCTGTAGCAATGAGAAGCCTAAAGAAAATTTAGCTTTAACCAGTATGGCATTTTAACTTCCACTTACAGGAGATCCAGAACGGTTTCTGTCCGGAGAACCCGGTGGGAGACATCAGCCTGCAGCATGAGACCACCTTCATACTCGGCAATCGACGTTATGTATCCAGGCCACACCTCGAGTCTGAAAAACAGAACATATGATGACTCGCTTGAGAAATCCACAAACTCTTACATGCTTATTCTGACTGCACGGCATAATATTTTAATAAAAGTGGAAAACTTTGAGGTTTGCACATTCATAGACTGAAGTATGAAACTTACTAGGTACTGTGAAGTGATACTGAAGAAGCACCCACTAAAAACTGCAGTATTATTTCAACAAAGGTGATACTGATTGTATAAAAGCCTTTTCCTAACACTGTTCCAAGCCAACCGACCAGCAAGCATACAGACATTTTGACAGTTTTCTTAATGAAGTAAAGTTGGGCTGTAGTCTTGGAGTGAGTGATTAGGGTTTAATGTCGCTTTGACAATATTGCAGTCTCACAGTGACGAGAACAAGGTTTATCAAGCTCGAGGACTTGATCGATGAACAAGGGCGTATATGTAGTTGTTGTGTATGTACTGAAATTGTCTTGTGCTAGTCCGACCTGCAACCTGTCTTTATAGTGTTAGCCCACTGAAACACCACAGCACGAGTAAGCAGTGATGTCCCAACCCAGACCATTATCCTGACTCTGAGCCAGCCAGTCAGTTTCTAAGCTTATGTGGTTAGGGCTAAGCAGAGCAGCAGAACCTCAAATTTTAATGTCTTATGCTTGAGGGACCGGAGAACGAACCAGCAACCATCCATATGCCGGTCGAATGTTTTTAACTAGTACACTACCCTGCAGCTGTAGGTTTGGATAACACATAAGTTTAACGCTTTGACCTGAATCATTAATATTGGCATGAGTGGCTATTAATCTGGCGTAAAGAGTCAAAACTTAAAAAGACTGTTCAGTATCTTCCAGAACTCCAGCCAGGGCCCCAAAGATACACCAGTACACTGCAATACAGACCACTGGTGATATGCATATCGTATCGGGCCACGCTAAATCGTTTTCTTGCGATACCTCAGATACATTCACCGCCACAATGAACAAACAGTGGCTGTCCAGCAAGACCAACGGGAACCTGCCAAACCCTTTTTCTTGTGTAACATACACACCGCCATGTGTAAAGGCATGAAGCCGGGGCGGCAGTTTTCGGAAAAATCAATAATGCGATCACCGGGTAACTGGGTAGAGTGCAAGGCCAAGATCATGAAGTGAAACTGAGTTTGTTGTTTGTCTTTCTTTTAGCTAAAACTGGGTGTGATGATGATGGCAAAAACTTTGTGGGATTTTATGAGTATGGCTGCATGTCTGTGACAGGTAAATTGCTCTTCTGATACTCCAAACAGGTGAGAGGAAACCATGTGATCCGAGCATGTAGTGCAAGCCCGGGTATTGATCAGTTGACAAGAGATCGATGACAGCGATCTTTACAACATTGATGAGCTCTGTGAAGATATGGGTTCTCAGAACCCTATAGACTTTCTTTAACATGTATTTTGAGGAAGAAATGTGGAAAAATTTAGCTGAAAGGCCCGACATTGACGCGAAGCAATCGTGCAATGATTTTTTAGCAATAAGCCATTCGGCACTACTCCCTACTAATTTGTTTATTTATATTAAACGTATCGTGATATGTATTGTATCATGAGGTTAGTATCGCGATACGTATCGTATCGTCTCCCAGGTGTATTGTTGCACCCCTAAGTCTCCAGCCCTGATTACCTGTGCTGAGGGACTGCCGCTGGCTGCTCTGGGTCATAGTAGTGCCGTCCAACTTGGCACATTTTCTGCACCGCCATGATCCTGGAAATTGAGAACAAGGCCATACAATTGTCATGTACAGTGTGACTCAAGTATGAAATGTAATTTCCATTTACATGAGCTTTAGCACAAACCTATATTACTTCTAATAAGTACGACACTTATGTACACGTTTCTACTTTCACTGAACCAAAAACACAAATTTGCAAGTTATACTATCGTCGATGTTGCAGCCGAAACATCTCTGCACTTCAATCAGGAAGTTATATGGAACGGACAGTGATGAACAAATTACAGTATGCATCTACTATTATTAAGTCGCATCCACAACACACCTCCTGAATATGATGTTAAACAGTGTGATACAAGCTGCTGGAGGTACAACTCGAGTCAGCCTCAGCCTTATTGTCACCTCTACATTGTCTGTTTGACGTACACTTTTCCAGATGGTTTCCTAGAACAGAGTAAGAAAAACATTCCTGCAGTCCTGGAGGTATAGACAAGTAGTAAATCATGCTACAAGTAAGTAATTTCAGTAACAAAACCACTATCTGGAAATTCTTTAAAAAGTCAAGGACACTCCTTCTACTGTTCTACATAGAGTGGAACTTGTATTTTACGGATGCCCAAGGGACTGAAAAGGTGTTTTCCGGACTCCTCACTCAGGCAGACTTATTTATTTTGAGACTATTTTCTATGTACTCAACAGGGCTAAAGGGGCGTGGTGCTAATTAAACCGGTCGTCCTGATTTCGGAGGTGGTCCGACAGCTTCTACAGCAGCTGCATTCGTGCAAGGATTACATCAGGTCACCACATAACATGTAGCTTTCCCCGGCGAGAAGTCTTTCCATACACACATCATGGAAGCGTAGAAATTAATTGGACCTTTTTAAGTACATACAAGTAATTTATGGTACTAGGTAGAAAGATAAATTGCTTCAACAGGCAACAAGACCCTGAATACAATATAGCCTGCCTCTGCTTTGTTGCCCCATACAGATTGTATGTACACATCTTTTCCTTTGTTAAACAATGTTGGATCCCAGTGGGCCAGTAGAAGTAGCAAATGCTGCAGTAACTGTGTGTGGAAATTTGTTTCCACCAATACAGTGGTCCCTGCATTTTAAGACCACCCATTCAGCCATAAGAAAATGGTCTTAAATTGAAGGTGGTCTTAAAATGGAGGGATATTTATATTGAAAATATAATAGTTGTGCTGCTGGATGGCCAGTCTTAAAATGTAGGGAATTGTTGAATGGAGGGGTCTTAAACCACAGGGACCACTGTAAAGCCTTACTGATTGGCACATACTACACAGTTAGTCAATGTGGGTGTAAAATTCATCTCGCATCAAATGTGTGCAGTTACCATTGCTTTGAAATATAAGGTAGGACAATTTAAGAAAGAAAGTAGATAAGCACACTCTCAGTAATTCACTATAATGTTAATATATGCCATTGGGATATCTAAAAAGGTCATTATATAGTTTAGCTATTACAGCAGTCAGACGTGCGACAACACACTATGAACCCAAGACTTACTTGATCGGGCAACTTATCGGCCAGGAATAAAATCCGGCCGTCAAAAGCACGTCCTTTGCTGAGTTTGTCGGCATGCTGACCCAAGAGAAGCCTGCTCCTCATGTTTCGTGAGTCCACATCAGGGGAAAATTGCACGTCATATTGGTATACCCCTTCGTTCTTACATCTCAAAGGGATATAATTCGCGCATACCTCCAGCCTGAAAACAGAAGGCATAATTCATATTAAACCCCACAAAACTTCATACTTCAGCATTTGAAACACTTAAGTCGATGCCTTTATTCAGATGCTTTTTTTAACACAGAAATGATATGGGGCTTCAAAGAAGAATGCAATCCATGATACCCTGTTGTACCAATGATATTAACTGATAACGTTCAACTAGCCGACACAAAATAAAACTCTCCTGCACCTACTCAAACAGCTGCCTGCTCGAAAGTTGCCTCACAGTAGCAGCAGTTAATAAGCACGAAACTCAGAAAACTGTACGCATTTAGGACACGAATGATACACCTACCTCTGTCCCTTCTCGCCCTTGCGAACTATAGGGTCTCTCTCGCTGTCGAACCTCTGCAGCTGATACTCAAACGGTGACAGCCACCGTTTGTCACCCTCTCCCTCCTGTGGGGCGCGAGGACGCTGGGGAACAGCCGCTGGAGGAGAGGCAGCAACAGGGTGCTGGGGAACAGCCGCAGGGGGTGAGGCCTGGGCCTGTGAGCCCTGTCCGTTCCTAAACACAGAGCAGATAACAATCAGTTTTCACATTGCTAATAATATCCAACGATCACAAAATATCCCTTACATTTAAACAAACATCAAACCTATTATTAAGCTGAACACATACTTGGATGCTAGACACTGCCACACTGCTAAATGAAAGAAGAAGAGCCTGCGGTATATATACGTACTGCTGAAGCAAGGCTCCCCGTCCCACGGGTCTCCCGGGGGAGGAAGAAGTGACAGAGGCTGATTTACCATTCGCCTGGGCAAACTGGGCCATTAAGGTGGCACGGCCACGACCTGCAACAAAGTACACATTTAAACGGTCTTAAACGCTTCAGACTCCCTTTTAATATTCGTCAATCTTATGTCATAACGTCAGCTAATAATGTAGGTCCATATATCGAACACAATCCCAGTGCCTTAAGCTAAATACTATCAGAACAGGAAAAATACTTAACTACAATATCTGAAGAATTCAATACTGATGTGGATCTAAAGCACAAAAGACAGTTACTACCAAATACCATGTAAACTAAATAAGCGGATACAATACCAATATTATTCACTCTTTGAGAGCCTATAAGAGAATTTACAGTTCCAGTGTTGTGATTTCTTTTAATTTATGACACCTGTATACATATTAAAGTAATTACTAGCATGCAGTGATACCTGAGGGCTGCGCTGGCTGCTCCTTAGGTGGTGATGACTGTGTGGCAGGTGGTGCAGGCTTTTCCACCAGCATTTTCTGTAGCATGGCACCTCGGCCCATGGCTGTTGGCTGTTTGGGAGCAGCTGCCTGCAACATCATATTTATGCTGCTGTAATTTTAATTTAAAAGTCAACATGGACTTACAGCTGCACCAGTTATCACGATTATTTCTTCCTGGAACTTTTCTTCCTGTGTGGCTGTCCAGTCACGCTCGAGACTACCCTATTAAAAAGTGATTTAACCAAAAGCATAATTCAAGTTCCTATATACACTAGCATTCATATATGCAAAAGTGCTGCGGTTGTAACAGAAAAGAATGAACTCCTTACGAAAAGATAATGGAGACTTTTCATCACTCACCTGCTGCCCCCCAGGTGTGGGTTGCACGCTTTTTTCCTCCGACGACCCTGAAGCTGCACCTGGACGTCTGGCCGGATCCTGCATGGCAGCCAGTATGGCCGCCCCACGGCCTCCACGGCCATACCCTCCGGTTGCCATTGACGTTTAAGAGTATAAATTGCACACTACAAGGAAGCAGAAAATTGCAAAAATTGATCAGTATGACTATGAACATCTCCAACACAAACTGAAACAAATGAAGAGAAATTCCTGTTGACAAAAGTTTCAACCTATAATCACATTAATTGGCGGCATGCCTGCATAACTTCCCTTACAAGTAGCAATACACAAGACTGTCCGCTACTCGACTAAAGAACAAGAGGCCCAGGGGCCTTGACCATGTTGACACTCTCATTATAATGATTTGCCCATAGACTCCCATGTTAAAATGTCGAAGTGCCACTAAAGTTTAAAACTTGGCTGGTTGCCAAGAGAAGTAACAGCCTGTATTCCTCCATGGTAGCCAAATGTCCTCTAGCCCAATAGGACTTTCTGTACTACGTGATATAGAGTCCAATATGTGTTGTACCAAAATCTCGGGTTTGGACCATTTTTCGAAAAGTCGCAACTGTAACCTACATCTTTTCCTTCACAAAAGTGTTTTTAAAGTTCTGCTACGAATACGAGATAAAACAAGCGCCATCTTCCAGGTACTAGTATATTTACTGAAAAGCCGTTGCTGAAGTTTACCCTTTCGAAAGACGCCATTATTCGCCGTTGCGACTCCTAGCGACTGACGGAGAACAGCTAGCTCAAGGAGATTCAGAGTTTACACTTTAGCTCGTTTCCCACCAAAAGTTATACAGGTGCGCCCAGTATAACTTTTGGGCGGGAAACGATGTTTGCAGAGTCAGAATGTCCTTGAACTACCTGTTCTCCGTCAGTCGCTAGGGGTCGCAATGGCAAATAATGGCATCTTTCGAAAGGGTAAACTTCAGCAACGGTTTTCAGTAAATATACCTGGAAGATGGAGTTTGTTTTATCTCATAAATTCGCAGCGGAACTTTAATAAGAACACTTTGTGAATGTGAAGTAAAGATTAGGCTACAGTTGCGACTTTTCAAAAAATAGTCCAAACCCGAGCTTTTGGTAGAACACATATTGGACTCTATATCACGTAGTATAGAGAGTCCTATTGGGCTAAATGTCCTCATAATTTATAAACAGTGATCACCCTGACACAACATGGACAGTGACATGATGATATTGGCAACAGTGGACAAGGATATTATTACTCGAAAGAAATAGAAGCGATCCTTCACAGTTATGTAGATTTTCTAGCCATCAAGTTCGTCTACAGCTGCTAAAAACGGATTCATGTAAATTATATGACTGGCTATAACATATTAAATTCCAAGAAATTGTCTTGTTTGGCATGTTTCGCGGCGACTGAACACGCGTTTCAGATGATGGGTTCTTTTCAGCTAAAATATGTAGTATTCACTCAATGAAAATATCAAAGAGTAGCAGAAATACTTAGGGTACATTATTATGCGTCATATAAAACCTGTTTAGTGCCTAAAGGACAATCATTTGCATAATAAAAGGGGAATATTTCAGTTACCTTCTCGTTATATACTCCACAAAGCAATATTAAAAATGTCTACTGCGCATGCACAAGGATTTCAGCGCAATGCCTTTTGTTAACTATCTAGTTCGTCCCAAAAGAAATAGGTTACTTTGCCATCTAACAATTTCGGAACTTTTCTGCTCGCACACTTTCTTGTGTTGTTTTGCACAATTTCATTTTGCCCCCATTTACTCAACTTAGAACAAGGTACTATGAACTTAGAATATGTCTTTTAATGTCGGATTGTAGTGACTGGATCTTGACTAGTTGACATATAGTAGTAGTGTTGTGAATGTCGGGTATATTATGCCGGCATGCAGAGACCTTGAATGTGACGTCACGTCGTGCACGGGGTTGTGCATAAAGGCTGCTGATTTCTTCCACGTATGCAGGAGCCAGTTTATTTCGTTCCAAGAGGACGTGTCATCATTGTGTCCTGGACTGGGGACTTTGCATGTATTTATGATGTTGTCGCCTTAATGCCTTGAACTCCGGGCTTGAACTGTTATTACTATATATATATATATGTGGGACTCACCTGGAACTTTGAACACACAATGAAAGGACACTGATTTTTGGACACAAACTTGATTTCAACCACGGGTATTTAACCAGTATCAGAGGACTTTTCGCCTGGGTGGCTTTCTGTAGTGAGCCGGGTCAGGAGTATATTTTTTTGCATGTTTCGGCAATAAACCTACGCATGCGCACATAAGCAGTATAAGCCAAGATCACCGTATAGTCTTCACAGACTCAATGGTGAAGAGGATTCTAAGAGATTCTAAGAGAAATATCTTCCGAAGTCACTACAAATTGGTGTCAGAAGTGGGATTGTCAAAATCAAGTCTGTGTCCGAAATTCAGTGTCCTTCCAAGGTGCGTTCAAATAGTTCCAGGTGAGTCCCACATATATACATAGTAATCATACAGTTAATCACATTACACGTGTTAAGGCCACAACATCATTATAAAGTACATGCAAAGTCCCCAGTCCGGGACACAGCGATGACACATCCTCTTGGAACAAAATAAACTGGCTTCTGCATACGTGGAAGAAAATCAGCAGCCTTTATGCATGACGTGACGTCACATTTAATGTCTCTCCCCGACATATATCCGACATTCACAACAGCAGCATAAACATATGAGTGTCACAATTACCATGCATGGGAGTCTTCTAGCCTGGTTCCATATTTAATATCTAAGTGGTAAAATGGCCCAGTACTGTATAGAAGTGATAGTGTTTCTCAGAAATAACGAAAAAAAAATTATGCACCTATACTCTGCACGTGCTGCTCAATAACCAGCTTTTAGTGGTTGATACATTGCATACTATGTATGCATATACATAGATATATATTGTTGATATACATTGTATAGTAACTTCACAATTAACTCCACCTACTGACTTGCTACGGGTGCTCCATTTACAGATTCTAGTTTGTGAAGATTTTATGACTGGATTAAAAATGTGTTTAAAGAATGCAAGGCCCATATATGCTACCTATTCAAGTCTCATTTAATATTTCAAAGTTGTCTTGTATTAAGAATAAGCTATGTACAGCCGATGGCTCTGGTATTTGTGCCTCCTCCATTGTGCAAAAATAGTGGCGGTTATTTATGATATATAAATATACATGTATGACTGAACAATGTCAGACTACTACTACTACTACTACTACTACTACTACTACTACTACTACTACTACTACTACTACTACTACTACTACTACTATTACTACTACTACTACTACTACTACTACTACTAC
>JAAUYG010084998.1_pt1 | contig 12171 bp, 12 predicted proteins | sample 7278091 | NCBI WGS metagenome assembly JAAUYG01 (sample SAMN14350201, study PRJNA611818) | marine sediment metagenome | isolation source: surface marine sediment (0.6m) | place: French Polynesia: Moorea | collected 2018-08
ATACAATTTGACATCCACCCCGATAATCGTCTCGAAAGCGGTAGCTGTATTGCCAGGGCAACAACGCAGTCCTGAAACGACATGGACGTTTCTTTCCAATTATTGTTACTCGATTTATCACAATATACTGAATGTAATTAATTGCTCCGTGTTCTTGTTTATCTTTAGGCATGGACCGCTGACGAGACAGAGAAACAGTCGAGACACACGGGACTGTTTCGAGGTCTTGTCCGAGTCCTTTTGCGAGGGACGCTACTCAGAAATGTCAAGAGAAGCGAGACATTTCTGCGTAGCGGCCCGAGTCATTCCTCGGAATGACTTCTGCTCAGGTGCGGCCACTGATGCATGCCCCAGTAAGAGCATGCATCCGTGGTCACACACCCACGAGCATATAACCTTCCCATGGGGTGTATGCTAATGAAATCCAGTGCTCATCGCATCATTATGGTTGCTGCACTAGTGGCAGGGAGCATAATACGTGCATTTTATGTATCGTTTATGCTTGCTTTCCTTTACATATTTTATGGAAAACTGGCCTATCGGTTCAAATCTGTGAATTATATTACATTCTTTACATGTACACATTCACATGCACGTTACATAATGGTCGTGCCCCTGCTTGGGTTTCACAGCATGCCGGCTCTATTTTATGTGCAAGATGTCGCACTTTTTTGCTGTGTTGTGTGTGAGAGCGTGCAGCATTTTTGTGCCTAGTACACAAACTATAGATTTCTACTGTTTCAAAAATGTGCTTGCAGTCACACCGCCTCAAGTAAAGGTGAAAGCAATAGCCGACAACCTCGGCCAAATGTTGTATTCGAACCACATAAAATAATCCTGTGTCTTCAAACAGAATGTGATGTGTTTTAAGCGGTAAGTAAGCAGCGACCGTGGACTTCATGTCCCTGTGTTTCATGTGAATTTGTATTTTACTGGACATTGGTTGTCACTATACACAAAGGCCTACTCTAGTGTCTAGCTCTAGTCAAGCTCTACTCAAGAGACACTCAACGAAATTACCCCACTGAGGCAGAACACCACAATAAATCTGACAAAATGGCCCAAAGTACACTTTGCACCAAATGTTTGAATGAAAACTATGCAGCGATAGTAACCGAACAAAACATGTTTCTCGACATTTGATATACATGTATGTGGTTAATGGACGGTCACACGACCCGACATACATGTAAGACTTAACAGGCCGAGAGCAGCGAGGTGTGCAAAGTCTTATATCGGGTTAGGGGTGACCGTCTATTACCTCACATACATACCGAGCCTGTCTAACATTAATGCCGGAAAACACCCCTAAATCATGTAGACAGGTCTCATAACGTCATCTAGAAATTGACTCTTCCATGCAAATAACGCATTGCTGCATAAATTGTCCACGCTCTGAGGAATGCGATTTGTGTATTATGACTTGATTCTGTTTTAAACTGGCTTGCTTGACATGATTACTTACTCTTTCGGCCCGTTTCACATCTTTAGCAACTGCATTTTAGTCTTACACGCACGTGGTCATGTCAACAGCATTTTACAAATGCATTGTGCCACAGGGCGATAACATGCGTTTTGAAACCATGGCTAACTTGCGGCTTGTGGATATCAGATGGCAAGTTGCTGGTGTCAACACAGAAACATACTAGGAAGAGGAAGCGATGATAATGGACGATGGACATAATCTTAGCCAAAAGTCAAGAGGTGCTGTCGTTACGCGGCCGTCCTTCGTCCGTCGACGGTCCGTCCGTCTATGATAAAACCAGTTTTTATAAAAAAAAAAATCAGAAACCGTCAAGCGAATACCTTATTTTTGGAAAAACTACTTGCCCACCATATCTCCAGACCGTTTTGACATTTTGAACTTTTGGCATTTTTTTTCTTTTATTCCATTTTTACCCGTTTAACATGTTAGTCAATGGGAAAGTACAAAATGTGCAATATCTTGAAAACGGCTGGTCATAGAACAAAACTGACAGAAATTTAGGACTCGGGTATACTAGTAACACATGCATTGACTACCTGTCACCGTGTAGTGTTCCAGGTCATTTATGGGCTCATTTAGTGCACGTGTCTCAAATGCCCTGTCTCTCGAAATGGCTCGCCATAGAGCGGAACGGTGTGGAATTTGAGAGTCGGGGATAGTAGTAACACATATGTGCATTACTTGTGACCTTGTAAGGTTCAAGTTCATTTGGGGGTCATTCAGTGCACTTTCCTCACTAAATGGCCAGTATCTCGAAAACGGCTGGCCGTGGAGCGAAAATGAGTGAAATTTGGGACCCGTGGTAGAAAAAAAAATATTAGGAAATTTCCTATAACCAGCTATCGAGATACAGATGCTTAAAGTATTTAGAAATTGTTGGCCAGTAGCCCAAAGTGACATTAATTTTTAAAATTGTGCGTGCTGGTTTTAAGATGACTAGAAACTAAAATTATTCTAACCATTAGTAGTTATGTAGTAGGGGTATTGAAGCATATGGATATCGTGTTTTCTACATGCTTAGCCCTTTAGTGGAACAATTAGCATAACTTAGATTGTTTTACAGGCCACCGAGAGCTGACAGAGGATTACCTGCCCCGCCAGGTCCACTGTTTTAGGCGACTAGGTGTGTTTAGATGTTATATGGCAGCAAGAATGACCTGTCAGTGTTAAATCAATAGCTAGTCTGCTTGTGGGCAACTTTTGGTCGGTAAGGGAAGAGATCACCCTTTGCCTGCCAATAATAATGAAGAAAAACAGAAAAACCCCATTAGAATCCGACAGATGCAATCGGTAATGTATACATCCCCCTTTAAATCTGAAAGATATATTGGCATTGGTTGCACTGGTCTGAATCCTTCACTGTTAAATTTAAAATGACACTCCATCCCTAGCTTGGGGTGGGGGTGGGGGGTGGGGGGTCAAGGATGCATTTAGACCAAAAAATGATGTTGGCCCATTATGTAACATGTAAATCCAATATGGCCTCCAAGATGGCCACTGAAAACTATGAATGGCTATTAAGTGTATACCTGTCAACTCAAATTTAATGATCTTGGTGTTTGTCCCAGTCTTTTAGGGGGCAAGGAATCTTCCACTATTCTAACTTTTGAACAGCCTCTGTATCGGAAAGCTTCTGAAATAACTACATGTATTAATGCGCCAGGAAGTAGTCATCTGAAAGGAATTGTTCTCTTGGTAGGGTGTTTCCATACACCTATGAGCTCTCTGGGGGCTACTGGAATACGCAAGGAAGGAACAAGTTTGGAGAACGTCGTTGGCCCTGCATATGGAGGGAATTCTGTTTCCATATGATGTCAAGAAAAGCTACGTTACGGGGTCATCTTCTTGTTCATAAATGCATACACATAGCCAAAGAAAATCCTGAGATTCTGACACAGTTGGATCAAGCAGGGGAGTTCTATGGAAAGACAATGCTAGAAAGTGCTGTATGTTCTGAAGTTTTGACCCAACCCAACAAAGAAATAGAGAAGAAGAAATCTGAACTTGTTCAGAACTCAATGAGTAGCCAGTTGTGGCTGAATTATGAACAAGTGGTTGAAATGGCAAGAATGCTGATCAAGGCGGATCTTGGTTGAGGCATTTGCTGGCATTTTCAGTTTGCCTGGGTGTCTTTGCTGCAGCTGGACATTTCAATTAGTTGCAATCTGACCATTACTATTGCACCATTACTATTTGCACCTGGACGAAAAACAGGTAGACGTTTATTTGACGTTCCTTGGCGGTTTTTAAGTTATTCATAGGAGCAATCAGTGTTGTGCATGAGTTGGTAGTGATCTTGTCACTGAAGTAACATTGTCAGATGTTTCTAAGAGCACTGGTGGTCTACCTCAGGGCAGTGGGATGACCTTGGACATGAGGAATCTTTTGAAATTATCTGCACCCATCACTTCAGAGTACAACAGTGCAATGCAGGATTTTACAGATCTGACCTACATTACATTTCCGCAACACAAAGACACATCTGAAGCTCGCATAAAGAGGCATATCTGATCTTGAGAAAATTCAGATAAAGCTTGTGAGTTGCTCACCTTTAACTTCTGATCCTAATCTGAGAAACATTTTCAATGGGATAGTGGCTGGATCAGATGTGAATGTGCGCAATTTTGAATTGGGAAAAGATCATGGAGAATATGATCGGAAAGTCAGCATTTACCTAAAAATCCAAGCAGAAATACTAAGCCAAAATCCTTGGTAATATCTGTGCTGTGAAGATTATTCCTCCAGTTGATCCAGCCCTTCTTTTCCAGCGTTTCCTTGTAGTACCAAGGTCAGGATATCTTTCCCTTGAAGAGGTTTTGACTTATGGATTTAGCTCATATCATCCAGCCCTCATTGAGACCAGGGAATTCTTTGGAAATGTGACAATCCTCAGCTTGCTCAGGCAATTTGAGACCATGTTACAGACATACCACGTGAGGCTGCAATGGAATTTTTTGCTCGTGAAACAGATTGCTAAGTTATTGCTGGTGGCTCTTTGTTTCCTCATTAACCACTGATGAAAGTTGACTTGTACGGTGCAGTAGTTGGGTCTTATGCAGACCTCAATGTGATAAGTGGTGTGTGATGGCTGTGGTGAAAGACCCTCCATAAAGGAAATCACCCATCAGTGACGGGAAAAAACATGAACCCTGTTGTTATTTTCACTGCAGAAACAGAGTTTTCGGGCAAAAAGGAGGACTTTTTCTCTCGAGGCAGCCATGATTGATCTCATCAGGACAGCAATAACGCAAAGAGAATGCCCTGTCATTCAGTCACAAAGGAGATGCAGACGTGATATCATGAAGGCCACTATTGCATGATCCCATCACTGCACCACAACATTGGTCTGTGAAGATCTTTCCCCTTCATTACCGCACAGCAGACAGCGAGATCATCTTTTTCCGTTCTGTAATGCAACAAACAATCAAAAGAACACAGGGTGTATTATGTCAACCTCTCGAAGAAAACTTTAGGAGATGGCGTGTGCAATGAGTTGCTGTATGTAAATGCCTACACAGGATGTGATTGAACTTCAAAGATATTTGGCATCGGAAAAAAGTCAGCCTTCCAGAAATTAGTGAAATTTGATCCTGTCATGAATTCCTGTGCTAATGTATTCATCTGTCAAAACAAATCGCAACAGGGTATATAAAGATCTGATGGTTGGTCTCTTTGCCGGCAAGTCAAATTATACGCTATCATGAATGCATGCACTGTGCCATACCATTTTCACTAAGAGTCTGACACAACAGTTAAATAAATTAAATACATAGCTTATTAAAAGGGAAAGAGATTTCAGGCATCTAAAATTAAATATGCCCCAATATTTATGCAAGAATAGATTAAACGCAACAGAATTGTAACCTAGAAAGACATAACGATATATTTAAAAGATGAATTTAATTAAGACTTTAAAAAGTTAACTCATTAGAAGTCATTAACTAACTTACTGATTAAAGCTATTACGCTCTGTAATCTGATTAAAACTCATTAAAAGTCATTAAATATTAAAATTTAATGGAAACACCAAAAAGTTACTCTGGAAAACACCCTTAATTATACTACTGCGATATTCCATACATTGGTGATTTAAGAGCCTGGAATGGCCTCCCATGCCAATTGACATTTATATACCACCTGGTACAGAGCTATTTATTGTGTCCAAATATTGCAAAATTATACAATGCCACTTTTAGTTGCAGTGATTTTGTTCAAAACTTTTGAAAAATTGGGAAGCGGGGTATTTCCTCAGCTCGACCAAAAACCTTATCCTGGATTATGACGTCCTCCGGACCACTAGCAGGAGGAGCACATGGTACACATGTGGTAGTTGTATGGAATCCCACGGCTCTCCCGCAGTTGGCTCCTGACCACCCCCCTTCACAGGCACAAGTCGCCTCAGCAGGTTAATCCTGTCTGTCTGCTCTTTTGCCACATGCTGTTCTGGGACTAATATCTGTCTCACCCTGGGGTGTTACCTGAACCCCGGGTACCTGAACCTTTAAGTCATGTCTGGCACTGCCCACTGGCACACCTGGACCAGATTATGTGGCCCTGTTAACAATTAAACAAGCTCATTTAGGCTTGTAATCAAGCTGTCAGTCGGCTCACAGGGAGAGGGAAGAAGGAGGGAGTTGATGTCTCCAGTGATATAATGTTCATGCCCCTCGTACCTAGTGAAGAGTTTTAGACAAAGCCCCAAAAGACAAACATACATGTTCCTCATCAGAGAAATCATTTCCCCTGCTCTTGCTAATGTTTTGGCGCCAATCGCATTCTGTTGTAAAATCGCAGTCTTCCCACTTAAAAGACAACCAATGTTAATAAAAGTGAATTTAATATCACTAGGCTATTAAGTTTCTTCATTGGCCACTGTAAAAGATTCGATACAGTTGGTACATAAACGAAAAAATGATCATACTTACTTGTAATGAATAAACAATTGATAAATCATCATGGCAGAAATGTGAACTGTCGATTAATACAAGCTGCAAATAATGCTAGCTTGCACGTAATGTGACCGCCAGACTTTGCAGATATTTATTATCCACCCACAAATCACCATATTGACGTTTTTTAACTGGAGATAAATATCTGACATAGACCTATCGTATTTTTGTTGGAAATTGAATACTCAACATCATATAAAACATCGAACGTCAACTGGTTCTATATGTCAACTTCAATCATCTAACTTCACACAGAGATATCACGTGTTTGTATTTGTTTGGCAAATATCATCATCATCATCATCATCATCGGCGGCGGCGGCGGCAGCGGCAGCGGCAGTAGTAGCAGTAGCAGTAGCAGTAGCAGTAGCAGCAGATGTTGTTGTTGTAGTAGTAGTAGTAGTAGTAGTAGTAGTAGTAGTAGTAGTAGTAGTAGTAGTAGTAGTAGTAGTAGTAGTAGTACTAGTAGTTATTTTTTTATTTGCAAACTTTTCAAAGAATGGTCTACTGACAACTGGCGAGCAGTGCCGCACCTACTACATGTAAGTAGGCTAGCGGTGATCATGATATCATGGCCATATACACTAATACATGAATGGCCCACTGACCGGGGGGGGGGAGATAAGACTCACTGGCTCTGTTCCTACAGAAAGTGGCCAGGGCTGCCCTTTGAATCACAGTTGTTGTCTGCTAATGCTCAAGAGTCAAAGCGGGTGGGTGGAGGTATGATGATTGGGGGAGGGAGGGGGTGCAGACAGCTGGTGGTCTGTCTTTGATGTTTCCACCAGCAAGGCTAGAGGTCTGGTACAGGCTAAGACTGCCCTGGCTGACACTCCAAGCCCAGCTGAGAACTGGTGGTGGTGACGTTGATAGAGTCGTAACACACTGATCTGTCAGCAGTTTCCGGGGCATCTCCGGTTTTATTCGGTGGCAGCTACTTTGCATCTCATTAGGGACCACAAAATTACTAATTATTAGGTTACAAGTTGTCCGTGGCACATAAAAGTGATATATTTGTGAACAGGATGACCAATATGCCATTCTGTCAAAAATTTGCAAAAGGATGATACAAGCTCTTTAACAGGCTGACACGTATTGTAGGGTAGCTAACAAAGGCAAAAGTCAAACCCAGGCGAAAAGACTTGTGAAGGTACTAGGAATCAACACACACCTGACACCTACATCCTGCATCTTCAGTGACGGTTTGGACAACTTAAACAACGAAACACACACTTGTTACGTATTTACTCTTTCCAAGAAGCTTAATTGTTCGGTCTGTGGTTTATGCTTCCATCGTAGCTGGTGGATTTGGGCAGTGTAACCTAAAGATAATGACCGCGCATTCTGCACCAAAAATTCACGTGACCTAACGAAGGATATGTTAGGTTTTTATTTATGGGCCAATCTAAAGTGGTTAACAAAAAACAAACAAAAACTAAATAATTAATTAATTAATTAATTAAATAAATAAATAAATAAATAAATAAATACATAAATAAGCACAAGCAAACAAATAAACACACAAAGAAACAAACAAATAAATAAATAAATTAAAATAAATAAATAAATAAATAAATTACATATATTCTGCTTTCTTGGAGATTTATTCTTAATTGGAATACTTTTACTGGGGCCTAAACCGGAGGTTAGTGCCTGATCTGACTTTCGATTGCCTTTTGTAGTATTTCACATAAATGAGACTCTGTTGTGCACAATAACCGCAGCCGCTCTCTCTATTTACCACTTCTGTCTTAATTTGGTTTGATCTTCCAGGTAAAGGCACTCTTTGCCAGCCAGAGCAAGGTTCAAAGCCACGAGAGCGTAGTGAGAACCAAGGCAGAGGAAGAGGTCATAACTGATGAGACAACATTCTCAGCAGGCATCACGCCACTGATATTGTCCGCCCAGAAAAACCAGATGGAGATTGTGAAACTGTTGCTGTCCATGGGAGAAAACATTGAGGATCCGGACGATGTCAAGTGCAAGTGTTAATGATGAGATACGATGGGCCAAAACGCGGCTCAGCTGCTACCGCGCCCTTTCGAGTGCGGTGTATATCGTTCTGCAGAGCCAGGATCCTTTCCTTTCCAGTAAGCTCAAGGCGCTGAGCATCGTAGAAACGTATTATAAGGTTGGTACAATATCTTTAAACCTGTATCCAACGTTACGTGCTTGCCTGTTGCCTCGAAATTGTCTAGTGTCTCAAATATTTAATGCGATGAACGGTAAATATAAAACTAGTATTTAAAAATCAATAGGAGGGAGATCATTTACAATGACGTTCATTAGTGTTACCATGTGTGTGACCAGTTTCTCGAAACCGTGTTTCAACCTGCAAACAAATCCTAAGTTCAACAGTATACTCAGGCTAGCAACATTGTCTTTTGTGGTAATCATGGTAAAATAAGCATTCGACTAAGGTTTCGAGATAACTGTCTAAAGGTCCTGGATATCGCTAAGATCTTTAGGTCTTTACATGTATCTCGCCCCGTAAATTAACCATCCTCTGTCTGTTATCCCAGGCAGAGTATCTGAACCTCTCAGACCAGGTCAGTAAACTAGCAGTCAGTCTTCTGGATAGCGTGCGGGATGGAAATGAGCTAGACATAGTGCTCCGTGAAATATGTCCGGGTGATTCTTCCTACCTCCCTGAAAGCTTACCACGCCTTTTCATGGCGCTCCGCTATGGAGAAAAACAAGTGAGAACATTGCACATGTATTGGTAAGAGACACATTTCATTCACAAGTTGTACTTACATGTACCAAACTATTTAAATAGTAATACAGTAGCTAAAATCACGGTAGCAGCTTCTGTATTCCTTCTGCTTGAGTACTGTTATATATTGTCAGAGTAAATAACACATTTTTCTTATATTTATATAAGTATTTATATAAACTTTCTTCAGAGCAGTAAGACACCCGACAAAGATTTCTAATAAATTCATCTTGTAAAGCGTCACGCTCCCACTCCCACCCCACCCCACCCCACTGCCCCCCCGCCCCCCAAAAACGCATAATGCATTTGCTGTTTCAGTTTGTTGCTCACCCAAATTGTCAAAAGAAGCTGTCGACTATCTGGCATGGCGATCTCCCAGACTGGCGCAACCCTCTCATGTGGCTGCCACTTCTCTTGTTACTCGTTGTTACCTACCCATGCATGGTCGTCATTTACTGGGTTTACCCTTACGGCAAGGTATATAGACCATGAATGTCTACAACCATATCTGCGGTGTGTGTGTTAACTAAAATATGTGAAAAAGTATTACGGGAAATATTTCCATTTTTGTAAAAGGAAGTGTTCATTCAAAATATTGAAATATTGACCCCCCTCCTTCATTTCTTAAGTGTTAATAAAAGCAAAGGCTTAGGGTGTGTAGTTACTGTTGGGCATTCACCGAAAGTGTGTTTGGATTCCAATCCACCGTTAGATGTAACCTTGAGCGGTATGAAAGGGTTAGTTTCCTATCACTCAGATTTTGAAGGCTGATACATGTATGTCTTATTAATATATATCTAGAAAATAATCTCCCTATACTTTACCATTAGGGTTATCGTGCAAATGTATAGCTATTATTGTTCGATGACCTTTGTTATATTGAACGCTGACTCCTACCAGGCTTTTCAGCCAATAGCAGAGGCGCATATGCTCTATGTTTACGTAATTATTTTGTTTATTCCATCTGCGTTACCAAGATCCGGCCCGTTGCTACATGTATATGCCCTCCAGGTTTGAAAGGAAAATAATTTCATTCATAGGTTTACTATTAAATACCAGCAGGCTGTGATATGTGGCGAGTTCAGCATCGGGCATATAATGTTGTTAAAGACTAATAAGGTGTCTAAAGATATTACACTTGACCAGTGGTCATGTTGAAACCTGACCCCCCCCCCAAAATTTTTTGCACTTTGTCTCAGGCCAGGGTGAAATTTAATAAAGATCCAAGTATATAATTAACGTAATATTTATGGGCCTGCGGGACTTCCACCTGTATCAACAGTCTGTTGCGGTGTAGAACACTTTAAAGACACACAAGTTGGAAAACAATTCTGGAACAAGTGGTATATGTGGTGGATAATATCTCGAATGATTTTTACATTTCATAGCCATAAACACATGAAAAACGACAGGAAACAAGAGTCCAATGCAATATGCAATAAGATATTCAAGTAACCATATGTGCTCTGCTGCTCATATATTGGATGTTGCTGAATTGAAGTTCAATCCTCTGTTTCAGATCGGAAAGATTTTGAAGACCCCCAAAGTCAAATTCTGGTCCAGTGTATGTTCGTTCTTTGCCTTTGTCATCATGGTCGTCACGTTCACTGCCACTGAAGTTCCTTCATCTGGGAGACTTTACTCGCAACTAGTGGCCATAAATCCCCAAATAGAGAACGAAACATCCGCATATAAATACTTGGATGGCAACATGTTTGTCCGTGTGCATGCCATTGGCTACGGGACTATTGTGATGACAATATGGATACTAGGTAAGGCCTGCCAGTGTTGGAATAATTCGAAGCGAGCTGAAAGCACCCGATCTAGCAATTGCCATCAGTAGACCATTGTTGAAAACGCGCCACTGTGATGGGATATATAACGGTAACACAAGATATACGCCTGCCTGTGGTGCATTGGCGGCTGTGATATACATAATACAGAACTCAGTTAAAATGTGACCTGGAAGGGATTCGAACCCGCACGCCAAGTAAAATGACCCTCTATGGAAAAAGTAAATTGTGATGCCTAAACCCAGTACGCTACCGACCAGGCCACGGAGAACAGCTGTTCGATGTGGTTGTTCTGGTGGTGTGTATGCGTGCATGATGAGTTATGAACATACCAGTATTCATCCAGTGGTGCACAGGCTGGGATATCCTGTGATATCGTCATATATCACAGCCCAGTGGAGCACTGGCGCACAGAGCGCGTTTCCGCCGGTGGTTTACTGATGGAAGGTGATTATAGGGTCCTATGTTAAGCGAAAGTAACACGAATTGTTAAAAATTGTAATTTGAAAAATTTAGAAAAAAAGGGACGTTTGCGAGTATCATTGATACAAGAGGCCCAGGGGCCTTATGCTCTGCTTGTCACTTGGCAAAGAGGAACAAGTTAAGTTTAAATGCCTATTAGGCATGTAGCTATTAAGTAGCCATGTAGCTGAGGTGACTCGCGTAATCCTGTCGCAAATCGGAAATGCATTCAATGACCTCAGACTGATCTTAAACCCGTAGCTGTCGAAAGTACCATGTATACACTAAGTACCTACTCCCGGGGCCCGCAGTTTCATCTGCTTCGCTCTTCGCCCACCCTTCTTCGAGATGCAAGGTTATGTACACTGTGTTATAGGCACACGCTGTGTGACCAATTAGTCCTCGACACTGTAGTGAATGATGCCTCGGTTAAATTCAGTGTGTAACTACTACGACCTTGTTTATGGCATAGAATTCCGAAAAAGCGTCCCATGTCCTCTAATGCACCCATCTTGTTGTGGTACATTGACCTATTGTCTTTGAAAAACTTCGTTTTAGTGAGGGCTTACGTGTTGTAAATAGACATATCAGGGCATTCTGGTGTGGCGTCCGTGGGCGTCTGTCCGCCCCTGGGCGGTTGTCTAGGGGTCAGTATGTGTCGGGCGGACCGGTCGATGTCGACGTCACAGGGACAAGGCGGCTTGACGCTCTATCTCCAAACACCCCTTGGCGGACGGTCCGCTGGCGGACGGTCCGCTGGCGGAC
>JAAUYG010058355.1_pt1 | contig 12169 bp, 9 predicted proteins | sample 7278091 | NCBI WGS metagenome assembly JAAUYG01 (sample SAMN14350201, study PRJNA611818) | marine sediment metagenome | isolation source: surface marine sediment (0.6m) | place: French Polynesia: Moorea | collected 2018-08
CAAAAAAATTACACTTGTTCTGAAGACTATCCATAAGAAGGATTTCCTAAAATACCAGCCCAATCAAAGGTTTCCTTCATTGTGTTAGGCCTCCGGGAAATGATTTAGAGCTATATTTTTACTAAAAAAATGGCCATACATGTAACTTGGGTGCAAATGATCGCACTGGATAAAATTTATCCTTGTTTTGAAGACTACCTATAAGAAGGTTTTCCTAAAATATGAGGTCCACCCATGGGTTCCTTCCATGTGTTTGGCCTCCAGGTATGTCATTTTCAGCGGCGGAAGGAGAAAAAAAAAAAAGTCTGCAAGTCCATAGGGGATCCCATCAGAGGACGGGATGCCCCAAATATTGATAGGTTCATCTGTGACATCACTTTTGTCTTCTGTTCATATATATATATATATTTTTTTTTTCAATTTACTATTTGATACAAATAAAGAACTTCCAACAATAAGCTAGAAAGACATATACATGTACTGGCCATGGTCTGAGTATGCATGTACATTCATGTAGCTGGCGTGAATTTGGCACCACTCAACTCGACAGAAAAGCTAAAATTTTATCTGCCCACAGTATGCTGACCTGAGTGCACATGACCTGTGGTTATAACATTTAGGTTGCAATCTATGTAATTCTGACATTTCTTATAGCAAGGGCGGCATCTAAGAAATCAATTGTGATGGGGAGTTGCTGTATGCCAAAGTCCATATTAGATCCATTAGGCCTATTTGTGTGCTGCCCGTAGAACCTAAATGGACAAATACAAATGCAAAGCTACCACTATTGCCACAATGGTCCTCCCATCCCCTAGCCATTAGCCACATTCAGTTATGGACCGCAAAAAGCTGAAAGATCTACAGCCTGAGAAACCAGGGCCAATATTCCAAAATTCTGAAATCTAAACACGAGCTTAAATCCAGTTTTGCATGTATTTGTACTACAGCCAACTGCATTTTCTTCTTGCTATATCTCATTTTGATTTTTTTTCTTCCTTTTTGTTTGCTTTACCATATTTATGGAGAAAAATATTCTCATCTTTTCCACATGACAACCTGTATACATGTATCATTTGTCAACCACTTGAACATTTAGCAGACTGACATGTATGCAATAAAAAAATCTGAAATTACACTTATTGTTTAATAATAAATAAAATAATAATGTCACTAATTTGTATAGCGCAATTATATGTATGCACATTTCTATGCGCTTGTTAGTCTCCGTATATTCCAGAATACAGGTAAGTCTTCAAGTTCTTCCTAAAGGTCCCTATCGTTGTTAGTGTGTGTAGATCAGGGTCCACACTATTCCAGAGAATAGGTGCCGAATGTGCAAACGCTCGGCGACCTATATAGTCTTGGACACCTTCGGGACACAAAGGAGACCTTTGTGTTTTATCATCTTGTGTCTTGAAATCTATTGTCTTAAGAAATCTAGTTACAGTAACATGAACTCATGGTTAAATATATACCATGTGAAATTAAGACTAGCGATGATTGGGGCATCCCATCTCCTGATGAGATCCCCTTATGGGGTTACAGACTTTATTTTTCCTTCTGCTTTTCCTCCTTTCCCCGCTAAAAATGGCATTCCCGGAGAGCATTTACACAGTGAAGGAAACCTTGCACTGGCTTCGTTGGTATTTTAGGAAAACCTTCTTGTAGTCTTCAGAACAAGTTTAATTTTTTTTCCAATACGGCAATTTTCTCCCCAGTTATGGTACCATTGTTTTTTGAGTAAATCCATTCCCCGGAGGCCTAACACAATGTGAGAAATCTTGGCTTGATATTTTAAGAAATCCTTCTTATAGATCGGTGTAGATAGTCTTCAGAATAAGTTAAAATTTTTTTAGATGCGGTTATATTCTGCTGAATTATGGTTGTTCATTGAACAAAAATAGCTCAAAAATGCATTCACGGAGTGCTATAATGGGTATTTTTGTCCAACCGGGATGCCCCATCGCGTTGCACAGCAACTGACTGTCTAGTTCTGTGCAAAGTCTTATGCATGGGCTGGAACTTTCAAAAGTACTTACCAATACCATACTTTCGGTATGTCAGATTCTTACCACACTGAGTCAGATGCATAGCCAGACTACTGATTATAATGACTCGTCAAAACTTAGACTTAAGTTACTGTATTTTTTAAAGATCTGGCCCAGAGGTCCCTCACTTTTGTATTTATAGACTGTATTCTCAACAAGAAGGTATTTGCTCTTGCCTCTTGTATGTGTACATGTATATATGTCATTCGTTTATTTGTTATTTTTATTTGTTCATCTTGTTTTCTGTCATTCATGGGCTTTTGCAAGCTTTAAGCTTTTAATGACTATATTTTTTCCTAAACTGTTTGTTTTTGTTGCTTCATATTTTACATGCTGTAGCACTTACACTTGCACCTGAGTTAAGAATCAATACAGTCATACATGTACCAGTGCATGTCGATCAAAACGTGATGTTTTTGACACAGAGCTAGGATCATGTACCTTTTTTTCCATACAAAATGAACATGATGAACACATGATTAAGAAATGAGCTGCATGCACATGTATGTGGATTCAGCCCCTTATTAATGGTGATAATTAAGAGACAATTCCCACTTCTGGGCAAAAACTGCAGAAAACTGGAGCTCCCCAGAGCCCTATATATCATGTACAAAGAAGTTTTTAAATCATTACATGATACCCAATACCATGCATGGTGTACCCCGGTATAGTCTCCAATAGAGACATTAGATAGAAGCCTGTACTAGGCATTAATAGTAATGGGCAGAGCACGAAGACTTTCTACTGTTCTTATAGTAATAGATGGGCACTGGGATACCCGCCGCTTTCATTATATCTGTGACAGCGTCTGCCGAATGATGGATCAAATAAGGCTACAGTGTCATCAGCAGTTCTCACAAAATTTCTGTCAATTCCTACCACGACCTGTAGATCAATTATAAGAACAGACCCGAGACACCTCTTTGTGTCCCTCTGTCCTGTAAAGCTACCACACAATCGATTCTGCCACACTTACGTTTGCTGGATTTCCCTCCATCATGATAACCGACGTGTTCGTATCCCTTTATCTTCTGGAGACGACTGAGGTCTAAGGGCACCGGTTGCGGTTCCTTTCCCACTGGTTCCTCAGGAAGGTCCGGGGACGGTATATCAACCTCCTCATATTTCGAACGCCTTGACCCAGACCCAGTATTATTTGGGTGCCAAGCTGAAAGAAAAAAGTCCCAGTTGTTTGAAGTATTTTATTTTTATTCAGTTAAAAATAAGTGTTCTTACATGTATACTACTACTGTATGATATAAGTGATATATATGTACACTATAGTATTTTACACATTTGCATAATTTATAACTCAGCCATACGATTATGTTTAGTACAAAATTTCTATGTAATTTGTACAGACTAAAGTACAAATGTTTGATTCCCCATTAGCTACAATGTACAGTCTAAATGAATTGAGCATTCAGTACTCATATTTATTGCACAATTTCCAGAATTTTTTATTCTGAAAACTCTTTGCTCTCTTATACATGTTATATGGTGCACACCTTATACCCATGCAGTCTATGTATGAAATTACTGCACTTGCAGACTATGTTCAATGGCCAATGAGAATGGCACACTTAAGATTACTAGCATATCTTGATAACACAAATACACAATTATATTTGTGGATCAACATAATGAAATATGAATACGACGATTATAACTGAGAGTCAACTTTAGGTGAAACTATTCACCAAAATCTCTCCCATCCTTGTCAATGATAAAATAAAAGACAAAAACTACCTGATACAGCATTTGCATGATTTCTAGCACAGTGCCGGATTCCAGTACAAAAGTTTGCCTTGGTATGTAGCATACATGTTACTACTAGTACAGTGGTCTCTCTCAAAGCATATACTCTCTAGAGAGGACATGCACCTCGACTCTAGTAAGGACACAAATTCTTGGCAGCAAGGACCATGAATGCATGTGATCCTCCCTCTCACCAAATGACACTTTTCTAATAAGGACAGAATTACTTGCCAGAAGAAGTGTCCCTATTAGTGATTAGAGGGACTACTGTATACACTAACTGTCTCCAATAATTGATTCTCCTCATTTGAACTGTATAGTTTCTGTTCAGACATACCGGGTACATTTCATTTGAAATACCACCCTTGATTTTATTACACTAAACATATATATATTTTTTTATAATATATCTTTATTCGTACTCAAAGTACAATTTCACAACATTTACAACACTGCAATATCATTTCTGTAGGCATTTTCTGTAAGCCATAGGTTGAAGTATTTTTCATTGGCATAATACCTGGATGGGTTTCGAACCCGCTTCACGGGGGCATATATGTCACACTGCCCGGCCTCTATAACCATTCAGCTACCAGACAGGGACATTTCGTACTGTCTTTTAACCCTTTTTCTGTGATCATGGTGATGGGCATTATTACACAACCATGTGTTTCACAAAACATTACGGACGATTGTATGTTTCTCTTGTCCATGGTGAAATACATGGGACAGACCTGGATTATGTGGCTACATGTACATGAATAGCAACAAGGGCCATGCAGTGTTCTCAAAAAAAAAAAAAAAAAAAAATCAGCCAAAGCTTTGAATTAAGTCAACTTCTCTTCTTGAATCACCTGCCAAGTACACCCAGTCAAGACATGACGTACATAAACATGTATGATTATACAAATGCATGATGCATCTTTCCATAATGACTTCCCACATGTGTATGAGGCTGTAAGCAATGCTGGAGCTCTTGAAAACACTTAAATTTAAATTTTGGTTAATAAGTGGGAAAGTGTGCTTATTCAAGTTAATAGAGGGCTAAGAACTACTAAAAACATAACTTTTTTTTTTAATCCAGCCCTTAAATATACTGCTACACACGGTACCCCATATCAAATGTGCCAAAAGCAACTTGAACTTACTTATTTCTGTCAAATACACTGACGACATGGCAGGCAGTCCATGAAAATCCTTTGAGTGATAATTTCTAAAGGACTAGTATCCACATAAGTACGCAATTATAACTAAGAAATTCATAAATCGTCTAAATAAATTCCATCAACTTCATCTTGGAAAAGTACTTGTGCCTGAAACGACCTCTTATACATCAACTTTTCTCTTAGCCATAATGAGCCTTTTTTCAGCACCCAATATCCATTTAGAAAAAAATATTTTCTATTCCCAGGGCGGTCATAGTTCCCGTCTGCTGTGTGCACTTGAAATATATCACTTTAGGCCATAACACTTGGGGGTGCCAGTTCAGCAGTCACTAAATCACTCCTTCTCTATCTCGCAGAACTGTCAATATTACGTCCCTACCATTAAAAACAATATCCCCACGCCTCTTAGCCCCTTCTCCCGGGGACCCGGCGAGAGGGGAGCTGACCTTCCGCCAGGCATCCCAAATCATCGGCTGTCACCATGGCAGCCTATTGGTAATGCCGGGCGATAGCCAATCAGGAGCATGCGATAAGCGGCTCTGTGGCAAGCCAGGTATAGAGGTGCAGTGTAAAGACCATTTATCGTAATAGCACAGAAGCTGCCACCTGAGGTATTGCCATCAAGGCCACAGGATGAGGAAATGATTGGACCTGCATAGCACGTACTTGTACCATCAACATCACAGAGAAACTGCTAGTTTTGTTACCCCACAAAGTACATGATGGGCATGTGTTTGAAGCCGGGTAGAATGGTCGACAGCAACTTGCGGTCCCAATCGAAGTGTCCAAATTGATGTTCTTTGTACATGTTGCACATGTAGTTCAGTAAGTTACTGATTGATGAATCTTCTCAAAAAGATTTACCAGTTAGCAAATCTTAAAAGCGAAGTGTCTCTGCACAAAATGCCGCCTGGTATATCAGTACTCAATTAGTGACAGTGGTTTAAGGGTTTTCCCACGTTACACATATATGTACATTGTATGTTACATGAGTATCGGTTTAAATATTGGCTGAATGATGAGCAGAATTCAACTGTTAATATATGTAACATGTATTGTATGGCCAAAGTTTGAAGTTAATTTGTTTGATTTTTTTTTCACACTGATAAACTTTTGATGGCACAATACATGCAATAAGCATAATAAAATGAAATCCATCCCTTGGAACATGTGGACAGTTTTAGAAAAACGGCACCAATAAATTTGTCCTTGAGGGTACAGTCCATAGCCACTACCCCACCCCACCCCTTCACACTGACACTGCTCGTGCTGCTGCCCTCCACATGGGTAGAAATTATTTGCTCTGTGTGCCATGTTGATTTTTGTGGCTTTTAATCTGTCACATGTCACTTTTTATAAGATTTCTATGTCACCTCTTCCTTTTTATTTTTTTTTTTGCTTTACAATGGGCTATATTATAAATTAAACAACATAAAAATATATCTGTATACTGAAATGGGATAAACAATACTAATTCCAAAGAGGCAATGTCTTTTTTATATATTGATAATGTTGATTGTGTCTGTCAAACTGCAATGCAATGTTACAAAGAGCTATGGTGTACTTACTATGGTTACTCAGTTATTTACTTCAGCATTTTATAACCATGATAACCTTTCCACTTTAAGTCAGGGTTTATTACAATTCCAATGTCACTTTCCACATCATTTTTCAAATCAATTTTCCACATCAATCCTACAATATATATATATATATATGTATAAGGTTTTTATTTCCTTTTTCTACAGTTTTTAAAACGAGACAGACCCTGGGCCAAGGTCGGATTCTACAATTACTTTTAAAATACATGAAATAGTCACAATGAACATTATGACCATGATTAAAAACCCTGTGTTAATGGATTTGGTACTGAGTTTTGCATTATGTAGTTCTAAGTACATGTACATGTAAAATACTGTGCCACTGGTATTTCTTGAAATACCACTAAGAAATGCCATAAACGGTACGTGTCAAAAATCATTATAAAATTTTATCTCAAATTTAAGCTGAACATTATTCTTTTTTATTTTCATTAAGCAGAAGCAGACTTGATTCAGATGGAATCAAGACTGAACCAACATGGTGACCTACTAGTATTGGAAATCAACCTCTGTCAAAGTTTGAACTTTGAAATGCACACCACACCACACACATTGTACCACAGTAAATAGGCACTCCCACCCGAAGAAAATGTATTGAAGACTATTTACCCTATGGTAGATAGGTCAGGTTCCATTCTGGTCAGGCTCAGCAGCAATAAATTGATTTCTTTTTTGTTCGGTGCCACTGGGCGTGCCACATACACATTGGTTAGAACAGCTAACCATGGGCTGACAATCAAATCTTGTAAGCACAGGGTGGCACTTTTTCCCCCCAGTTTCAATTACATCCATAAAGATCCTTTAAATAGTTCCAATCTCTGCGCTAAAACCCATGTCACAGAAGGATGTGTGTAAAGCAGGGTAATCATTATTTATAGAAAGTTAATGTTCCTCTTGTATCGTATATATCAGCCAAAGGAGATGTTCAATTTAGAAAATTAATTAAGGTGCATGTAAGGATAAGAAAACTGGGGGTTACCATGGCTACAGGCAAATTAAGGCAGCAGGTCGTGCATTAAAACCTTTCTGAAGGATGCATGCACTTTTGAATGGTCTAATTAATCTAAATATATATATATATAATTATATATAATGGCATAATGGTGCTACACGGTCACCAGAAAAGAAAACGGTCAAAAACGTTCAAGTCATGATAGTAATAAAGATAAAAGTTTGCTGTCAGATATGGTTGTGTTTAAATGCAGTTAAACAAAAATTATTTAATTTGGCTATATACATGGCAACTGTATTTGGGCATACACACTTCATAGTTATAGCATTGTGACCCTAACATAAAACCAGGTCTTCTGTTCAAAAAAAGGTTTCATGGACTCACAAATGTGGTTCTGAGTAGAAGACCATGGTCTTACAATCATGTCCCAAATAGAAAACCATGTGGCGTTAATCGGAATAACCAAGCTGATATGGTATACTCAAATGATGAGTTGTGATGAGGTTATTGTACTTAATTTAACTGGCATTGTATTTTCATCAAATTATTAAGCTTTAAACCTTGTGATATTAAATATAAAAGGTAATACATCAGCAATATTCAAGGGGTTTTTCGGATGTTTTGTACCAGTATGTTGCTTTTCTTGCCATGATCAAATAATCAGTACAAGTATAAGATGTAAATGTGACAAGGACAAAGATCATAAAATAGAAGACTACCAGTACATGATTTATATGTGGGTGGTCTTGCATGTATCATGTGCATATTTAGGAGAAAAGGTACATGTAGCTTAACTAATAATTTAACATTAAAGGTATAACATTTACAATGTAACAAACTGTATACCACTAACATGACAAATGAAATTAAACCTTATTTCTTAAAATGGAAAGGTCACCTGATTACACCCATGTCACTCTTGTCAGTGATTAGTTTAAGATATACATATCACATTGTAAGGGGACTTTTTTAGGGGTATTTTTTGCTTCTTGTTGTTGATGCTGTTCGTTGCAGATTACATGATGCAAAAAGCTGTCTAGCTACATGGACAATATATCCGAGATAAACTATGTGTCAAGTATTTGGGCACATGAGTGACCCTACAAAATATCACAATCATCATTTTTACCATCATTTTTACAGTGTACATGTATAATTAGCCTTTTTCAATACGAAAATCAATTATGAAAGTTTGACCAAACAAATTAAAAGTTTGGGAGTGAATGTTTTTGGACTCTGGAAACATAATTTCTGATGAAACATGCTGCACACAGAGTCAAATTATGGTGGAAAAAGTTCCTGAATTTTCAGCAGAATCTCTCTGCCTTCATCAGGGGATGGCAAATAAAAAGTTCTTGATTTAAGTGGCTACCATTTAAGTGAAAGATGTGCAATTTTGTATGCCATAAAATGGCCACGCTCAGCCTAGAAATTACTGAACATGCTGAAGGAAATAAGAGACTACATACTAGTATATGATGTATAAAGCATCTACTAGTATACACGCTGAACATGTTAGAGTGAAATAATAGCTTTCACTCCTCGCCCTCGGCCTGTTTTCTGATAGCTCTCGAGCGCCAATTTACCATACTATACAGTGGTCCTTGCATTTTAAGACCACCCTTTCAGCCAGAAAAATAAGGTCCTAACTTGAAGGTGGTCTTAAAATGGAGGGATATTGATATTGAACAACTGCCACTGGATATCGGCTCAGATATCAGAATAGTTCATCACCCCATGGTATGTATATGTGGTTAACATGGTTAATGTATTTAGAACCTTAAATAAATACCACTCGACCTAGAACGGACATTATCACAACATGCACAAAAAGAGGTGATATGCTGATGTTCTGAAACAAAGTTTGTTTCACATGAACATCAATATGAGTCCATATGAGATTCGAACTCATATGGACTTTTTAATTACTTAAACATTTGATAAAAGCATGCAACTCCGATAAAGACATGCATAATTGTATACATGTATCTTGCTGCTCAATAACGGGATGCCTCCTCGCATTGCAGGAAAGCAACTGTCCCTAGTTTGCTACCATATCATTATCATATAAAATCTAGTGACCTTTGAATGTTAAGCATACGTTATCGTGAACTGCACTGTCTCCAGTAAATTAGGTATAGGTGATTAATTTATAAACAGTTTATCATTATATATAATGTAGTATACGATAAGTTCGAAATTCTCAAATCAGCAGATCTATAATGTTTTGCTTAATAGGAATGCACTCTCATTCTACTCAGAGCTCTGCTAAATTTGTTTGCCATTGGCCAGGATTGAACAGGATTGGGTAGCAGTACTTATACATGTACATGTTATAGAAATTATGTTTAGTACATTTGGACATTCTCTATTTCAGATTAACACTGATTAACTCTACTCAGTTTTCCGAAGCAGCCATGCTTTGTTGATGCTTGTATTTTAACTAGACAGCTCCTTTTGTAGGGCAACCAAGTTTAATTATCACAGGAAAATGAACTGATATGAACATATTACAGACAGATCAATATCCCATTGATTCCTATTATAAGACTTGACTGAAGTAAAACATACACAATGAAATATTATACCTAATAATTAAAATAAACTTCCGACGGATCAATATGCCATTGTTTGTTCCAACTCGGAGCGCTCCTAAAAAACGAATATTTTTCTTCAACACAAAATAGTACTAGTGTCACAGATTAACAGCTCAGCATGTTCAAAGCAATGCACTGGCTGAGTAGCATGACACTGATAACTTCAGATTTATGAGTTGTGAGTTTGAATTCAGTCCCTATTGCATGCCCAGGTGCTGCTTCAAGGTGTAGTTCAGCCAGCCATTGCATGTCATGTGTGCAGAAAGAGGACCAGTTAAGTAGATAAATAAACAAGAGTTTCCTTTCTTCCTTTCTTTGAAATTTGCATTCCATAACTATGATACTACAATAGAAATGATGAGAATAAAACACCTAGATAAGTACGGCTTTAAATGAGACAGGTTTTTGAACCAGATATGCAACCAAATACAATATTTCCCTTCTTCCACTGCATATAAAAATTGCAAGGAAACCAATAATACTGAATAACGTAAAATAAACAATCTTTACAGGCATCACCCCTCACCCGCCAGGCCCGTTTTCTTGCCCAAATAATATACTCCGCCAAGGCCTAAATGTCTCGGGAGGTAATAAATTCCTCATTGCAGTTCTCCAATCACCAAAATGCCCTTCTATCCAGCACTCCCATATAGATCAATACTGGTGGCAAGACCCCAGCCACGGAGCACTGGCCATGGGAGTTGAAAGGTTGACACTACAGGCTTGGAGACAGGAAGGACAGGGAAGGCGGTTTCCAAGGAAATCGTTTACCCCCAGCAATGTGTGCATTTATATTAGATACAGCTAGGCACATTTATAGGTGGTATGTACTTCACCTGTGTCTGCCAGCTCCGTCTCCTCCAGAAAATCCCTGTATACTCGCATGTGGAAACTCGGCCGTCTTACTGGAAGCACTGGCCACGTGGAAGCCGTGGTACTATGTAGTCTACACACCTCTCTGGCAATGGTACTTAGCGGTGGCGGCGTCCGTCCAACGGGCTAAGATAACCGTCAGCATTCGTGTCACACAAGACCTTCCATTGGTGGCTGTTGGACTTGACACTGTGGGGTGGACACTGCAAGGCTGAGAACTGCAAGAGAAAAGCCCTCAGTAATGAAGTCTTGACTGCATGAACGCGAAACCGCAGACAAATCAACCCCCCGGTCAATACTTGGGAAGCACCACATGTACCAGGCACTCCCTGCCTTAATCAAAATGCAGCTCATGTACCGGTGGCCTGGTGACCCACATATGGGATTAGCTCTGTTAGGATGGACAGTACACATGCAACTAATCATAATAACGGCAGATGTCTACAGTAACAGAACTCGACAAGCCCTACATATATAAACTTTCAGCAGAATGAAAGGTGGCAGGTTCTCCTTTTTTTTAAAAGGCAATTTACCTTTCAGGTATACCAAGCTAAAGAACGTATATAAAGATCTATCTTCTGATAATTGACTTCAACGGTCAAGGCACTTCAAACTAATACATGTACACTGCTCAAATACACATGATACGTACTAATACGTACAAAGTATCATTAAAAACTATTGCATGACTGTTGTCTTTCTTATTGTTCTGGTAAGGGTTGGAGAGGTCCAGGATAACAAGGAGTCCAGAGTTGGGGTTCAAAACTGTATTGGAATTTCTGGTATTGTTAGAAAGGAACAGCCAACTCCACTCCGGGCAGACTTAAGATCTGACTGTGGGCAGACATTATCACCGGGGATTTTTATCATGCCTATTCTAGAACTCCTAACTTGGGGATCAGCTGTGGCTATGCCAAATTTGATGGACAGGTACCCTTTCACCATATCTCCAGACCATTTTTTAGCTCTGCTTGACTATGTCAGCAGAGCTCATGAAATCGAAATTCGTCCTCCGTCCATCCGTCCGTCTGTGGCATCGATTATCTGTGAAGTTAATGCATGGATTTTTTTCAAATTTTAGTTGTGGCTTCCCCTGGGCCATATGCCCAGACAATTTTTTTTATTTTGGAAAAAAAAACATTTTGGAATTTTTTACGAATATTTTTCGTTTTCG
>JAAUYG010152581.1_pt1 | contig 12169 bp, 14 predicted proteins | sample 7278091 | NCBI WGS metagenome assembly JAAUYG01 (sample SAMN14350201, study PRJNA611818) | marine sediment metagenome | isolation source: surface marine sediment (0.6m) | place: French Polynesia: Moorea | collected 2018-08
GCAAAATCTCCGATTCCACGATTTTTGAAACGCTACTCCTTCAACAGTTTTCATCAGATTTCAACCAAATTTCATACAAAGTACTCTAATCAGGTGCTAATATAGGCTATTCCTTTTTTATTGATCTGCCAAAAATTAAAAATTTTATACCACTTTGAAATTTTTGTTAACACAGGACCATATGGGGCTGGAAATTTGAAAACGCTACTCCTACACTCCTGCACATCCAGTGGCAGCCAAACTTATGAGAATGTTAGCTACCATGGTGGACTACAGGCTATTACTTTTCTTGGCAATCGGCCAAGTTTTAAAAATTTTGCTTGGCAGTGGGGGCGTCTAAACGCAAAATCCCAGTGGTGTCGGGAACATGCTCATTGGTAGTGTGTGTGGACCCACAGTCCCAGCGATAGCGGGGACTGACCCTGCGACTGGCAGCTGCGTGCAAAGTCTCAGCGCCATCATGTGTTTGCTCCACCTGAGAGCCCCCACAACCAGCTTAATTGTTGGCGTTGCAGTCAGCCGTTCTATACAGTGGTTAGCTGTCAGTTGGGTCAACCGGCAGCCATAGACAGGTCTGTGTCGGAGGTATGGTTTCTCCGGAAACATCCTCCAGTAACGGCAGCCAGCTAACTTCTGACCAGGGGGGGGGGGGGTCTGTTAGTATAGGGTGGTCGGGAGGGGGGGGGTCTGTTAGTATAGGGTGGTCCGGAGAGGGGGGGGGGTCTGTTAGTATAGGGGTACCCTTTCGTGCATTTTAGGCTGTTGGGTTTTCCCCAAACGCTCGTTTAGGACAGCTAACTAGGTCATCATGTACTAGGGGCCTTCCACAATTATGCGCGCTGACTAACAGAATGTCGGGCTGTGCCGTTTTTATATTAGGACTTAGCTAAACTTCCCCATTCCATCATTCAAACGAAACTCTGCATTCTCCCAGAGTTAATTCTTTAATTAGTATCTTATCAAGTGTAAGGGTGATCATTGTCTTAACTGACCAACTGGCCAACATATGGAAACAAGTCTTCCTTGGAATATCTGGTATAAATTTGTACTCCTAGCCAACGACCGCTAAATCGCCAATACTCTCTTGCTTCAAATCTGCCACACCACATGTACATTTGAATCATACACCAATCTCCAACCATATCTATGGTCTAGACTTTAGCAAAGTCTACACCATTATTCAGCAGCAGTTAGGGGGGGTATCTCAATAACATGCAGATGGCCGTTCACCTTCTCCAATCAGACTATTAGCAAGAGTATTTGTTGCCCATTCCCAAACCTAAAGTGCGGAAGCTTGGCCAGCTACTTGTTCCAAGCAAATACACTGTCAGTTGTGCGCTATTCAGGGTGTCAGTGGGACAGCTGGCTAGTGCTGAGCATAATGGCTATGCCTATTGTCGGGAATAGCCATGGTCCAGTCCGTGCTTGATTATTAACTTGAAGCACTTGTAGTCTGCGGACTGGCGTATATGTTTCTGGCTGTTTGCACGGTCGAGTCCCTCTGCGAGGTGAGGGAACAGGATTTCCTGCACCGCTGGTTGAACTGTTGTCTGTGGGTTTGGCGCTGTTGGCTCCATTTGTTTCAGCTGGCTCCGGCACTGGGCTTGGTGCATCCGGTGGTTGCTCGGCGGGTTCTGGATTGGAAGTTGGGTCCGATATCTGTGGTGGGATATCTACTACAGCTGCTGGATGGGATTGGAGCACTGTCCTGGAAGTCTGTGCTTTTTGATCTCGGTATTGAGTCGGGTGGTCACTCTCGATCCAGATATGTAGCTCTTCTCCAAAGTCGGGGTAGTATGGCATCAGCTTGTCCACATGCACGATATCAGGCTCTGCCTGGGGGTGGTGCTGTATGTACGTCACGGGTCCCGTTTTGGCTAGGACTAACCAGGTCCCTCAGTTGGTACAGTGTAATTTGCCTCCTTTGCGGGGGCATGCTGTCCAGACCTATTCACTGCGATGGAATCAAATTATTTGATTTGGCTCTCCATATCCACGACGCTGGCACTTGGCAGAGGTCTTGAGCGTTTTGCGTGCTCAGTCGTGAGTGTGGTGTAAACAGTCCGTTATTCATTCTACATACTCGTATGGGCAGTCGCCCGCAGGCTGTTTTGGCCCAGTATCTTCTAGCATCAGATCCAGGGGAAGGGTCATTTCAATCTTGTGGTGGCTGACCCCTGTGCTGGCATGCGCGGTCGATCTGTAGACACAGAGAGCTGCTGCCAAATGGTCATCCCAATCATTCTGTTACTCTGTCTGGGTGCCAATGGTAACCGGTAGGGACAGAGGCGTAGGGGAAAGGTGGTTATCTGCTGTGGCCTCTATAATGCTCTGATTACAAACTATACGTAGCTGCTCCACAGAGTTAGTGTCCTGGATTGCATCCGAGAGAGCAGTAGACGCGATTTCACGTTTGGAATATTCCGGGTCGCTGGTTGGCACCGACATAGTCAATTTTTCTTTTTGGCACTAACACCTTCTGCTGGCAGGACTGTTCCAAGTGTTGGCGCTACATCTATATTTTCACTCTGCAGTTTGGATTCAGTTCCCAAAACAAAGCAGCACCCTTTCCTGACATCCCAATATATATACCCATCGAAGTGGCGTTGATAGGGAAATGAAGGTGTATACCACTGAGTCACTTCAGTGTTGAATGTAACGGTCTATCGAGTGAGTGTGAGTGTGAGAGAGAGAGTGATACCAAATTTTAATGGCACATCAACACCAAAAGGGTCATACAGTGCCAAAAGACGTGTAAACAGCACTAGGAGTCTAAACAAAGTCCAGTAGAAAAGGATGTTATGTTCAAATGAGTGCAAAGTCCAAGGCAAAATGTCAAGTCACATCTTGAAAAAAAGTCCAATAGCTCTAACATACAGTAGGATTGTTGAATGTGTAACTGGATCAAAGAGATCTTTCATGTTTCTGACATCAAAAAAAAACAGCTTAACAGCCTATCGAAGTGGCCTACACTCTGGACATGTCTCTCTCTTACAGGGTCTGGAGGTACGGCACGATAGCCTGTAGGCATTGCTGTGATGTTTGCCTGGACGATGGACTATAGCAAAATCAAATGGTTGCAGACATGCTATCCATTGTGCGACCATTCCTTCTGGCTCCCTGAAATTATGTAGCCACGTCAGACTGGCGTGATCAGTCACCACAGTGAAGTGCCATCTGTCATGTGACACCTGAACAATTCCACTGCCATCATCACTGCCATCAGTTCCTTGTTTGTGATGCAGTAGCGGCGTTGTGAGTCGCTTAAGGTTTTGGAGGCACAGGCTATCACTTTCTTAACCACCTGTCCACCATCTTCTTGCTCCTGTTCTAACAGCTCCAATCAGGGCATCACTGGCATCTGTACTTAGGACAAAGCGTCCCTCCCTGGTAGGGTAAGCCAGATCGGGTGCAGATACGAGGGCAGTTTTGAGGTTCCTGAAGGCTGCCTCGCAAGTATAATCCCACACCGACTCCTTGTCAATTCCTTGACGTGTTAGGTTGGTCATGGACGCGGTCACTGTCGAGGTAGTATGAGGCCAACCCTAGGATGGCTCGTACATCCTTCACATTGGTCGGGGAGGGCCAATTCTCTACAGCTTCCATCTTATCGGGGTGGAACCCACTCCCGAATGAACAGCTGATGATGTGTCCAAGGAATGGGACTTGGCCATGCATCAGGCAGCACTTGGTTGGTTTTAGCTTTAGATTTGCCTCTCTGATCCGTGCCCACGTCATCTTCAGATGATCCAGCGCGGGGTAGAAACCAGCCCCGTACACGATGATGCCATCTAGATAGATTAAGCACACCTTCCAGTTAAGGTCTTTCAGCACAAGCTCCATGAGCCTTTCAAATGTGGCTGGCACATTACAAAGTCAGAACGACATCACGGTGAACCAGAACAGGTCCTCTCGAGTAACAAATGCGGTCTTATCGATATCCTGCTGGTCCATTTCCTCTTGCTAGTACCCCGAATAAAGGTCCAGGGTACTGAAGTAGGTTGAACCGTGGAGTGTATCCAGAGTGTCATCAATCCATGGCAGCGGGTAGGCATCCTTCTTGGTGACGTCGTTCAACTTCTGGTAGACATGCAAAAGCATGTGGTGCCATCCTTTTTAGTCACAAGGACCACTGGGCTGGCCCAACTGCTTTGGCAGGGTTCAATAACCCCTCTTTCCAGCATTTTCTGCACTTTCTCGCATTCAGTCTCCTGTTTAGCAATGGGCAGGCATTTAGGTGGTAAGCGGACGGGCTGCTGGTCTCCTGTGTCGATTGTGTGTTTGACAAGACCGATCTGACCCATATCTGTGGGGCCATTGCTGAATACATCCCGAAACACGTAGATTGCAGCAGATAACTCCTCCCACTGTTGCAGAGTCAGGTCATCTGCCACTCCTTCCATCAGTGCTTGTAGGTACTCTGGCAGATTCACAGGGTCCATACGTATGTCAACCCCCCTGGGGTCGAAAAAACAGCACATCCTTGCAATGTAGTGGCGGGGTGATATTTAACACGTCCATCACGCAGCCACAATTAATCTTCGGAGTCCTCGCTGCCATCATCATAACGGGGGTTTTGCAGGCAATATTCCCTCTACTCGGTCACATTTGGTAATCACATGTGCCTCACGTGTACGGGTGCCCCTATTCAAGGTATGGGGTTCATCAGTGAGGTTCATGACTGGTATCACTGTCTTGGTTTGGTCAGGTGTTTTCAATGCAGATCCTATAACTATTCTATCTTCTGCATAACGTCATTGATTGGAACAGGACTGGGCAACAGCAGCATTCCTTTGTAACCAACCAGAAGCATGTGTTGGCTTACACGGCACAATCACCTCGGTCCTAGCAGGTAGCTCTACTCTGCGGCCCTCTCTTCAAACTGGCCTTGACAGAACGCATTGGCTCTGGCACACAGCAAATCTGACCGTCTCCAACCTGGAACTATTGTCTGTGCATCAACAGCTCACAGTCGTGCTGGGAGAAAAAGTCTGAGCCCAGGATGCAGTTAGGCTTTTCTCGGTTAGCGCTTATGATGATCTCGTGTTCGTAAGAGCATCTCACTATTCGTATTTGGACAGTTGCCATGCCTAAGGTAGAGGCTGCCCCGCCTCTAATGACTTCAAGGCGTAAATCTTCATCCTGCTTTACTTTTAATGGTCGGGCGGCTTGCAGGGTCTCATACAACAGCCGTCCTATCATGGTGCACGTGGCACCAGTATCCAGGAGTGCCAGGGTCGAAACTTGGTTAATAGTGATGGGGATCAACCACCAGCAGTAGTGTTTGTTCGCCGCGGGAAGAGAAGTTGTTACCGGGTTGCTCTGCCTTTCTGTTGTCTTGGTATCACTTTCAGAGGTCTGTGTGGCAGCCTGGGGATGAGTCGAGTTGGTCTCCTGCATCACATTGAGCCCCACTCAGGCAATGAATGCCTCGGTGGTGGGTCACGCCCCGGGCTCCTGGCTCGACCCTGATCTAGTTTAAAGTCTGTTTGGTTGCGGGTCTGTCACTGTTCTTTGACCTCTCCTGCGATGCCTCGCACTTCTTGACTGGTAGTCCATTGGGCCCGACGACATAGATATCACCACTAGGGCAATCCCTCATGAAGTATTGGGGTGGCCCTTGTGATCGGTTTCTGTCTGTAGATGGCGATCGGCCCCTCTCAGTCCCTTCAGACTTCTCTCGTTTTTCTTCAGTAGAAGTATCCTTTCGGGGTGGCGGGGGTCACTGTCCTCTCTGCACTGCGTACCCTCTGTGGCCCGGGTGTAGGGGGTCGGCGTCACAACTTAGCTAGAATTTGGTCTGCAATCCGGGTGGTATCTGACTTGTAGCCTTCACTCTCCCCTGTAAACCGGGTCTGAGTGTGTCCTCGTTTGGCACGGCGACTAGTCTCTTCACCCTCTACAGCCTCCAAAGAACTAGCTATCCTCATGAGGTCTTCTATTCCGCGGGCACCAGTGGTGGCGACCTGCACCCTCAACTCATGATTGTCCAGCCCAGTTAGGAACTGGTCGGTGACCATCTCTTCTTGTGCTAAGGGGTCCAACAGAGGCCAGGCTATCTCGGCTAGTTTCTGCAAGCCCTCTATGTAGGCATGTATATCTTCATCCCGCTGTCTCCTTCTAGCTCGGAATTGTGTCTTATATGCCGGCGTCAGATCTCGAGGCTGGAGTCAGTGCGTCAGCAAATCCTTCAGCTCTTTCCAGGAATGTGGAGGCAGCGGTGTATGGCGAATATATGCCAGCGTGACTCCTCTAAGATGTGTCCTGGGTTGCCTACCTACAAGTCTCTATCAGGTCCCAATCATGAAAGTTTGTGAATTCGTCTACTTGGTACACAAAGTCTTCAAGTCTTTCCCCTGTTCTCGCCCCTAAAGGTGTCTAGCTTTGCCAGATGGTGCTAAACAGGGTTACCTTGCCAGCGTAGCATCCTGGGTCTGGCCCCATAGTATTCATCATAGAGCGGCACCTCCAAGTGTGGTGGATGTGGCATGGGCATCTGAGTGGGTTCTTGGTGCTTCGGACGGTGCATAATACCTAAGTCCAAAGGTCTGCGGCCTATCTCAGGGGCTCCCCTTGGCTCTCTGTAGATCCTGGCTTCAGTCCGCAGCAATCTCGGGTGCATCATTTCCCAGACGTCTTCTGCTTGAGCAGCCATGGGTAACATGGGTGGTTGTCCTACTATCTCCAGCATCTGGTGGGCCAGCGGGGGTGACATGGTCTGGCAGCGGGTGGTCTCGGCCCGACTCTGCAGCTGCTATCCCAGCTTCGTCGCGGCATAGCCTTTCTCCATAGCCCAACAGCCTCTGGCCTCTCAAAGCGACATCAAGGGCATCTAATGGTACAGGATATCGCTGGGCTCCATAACGACAATCTTCCTTCAGTGGCATTGGATCTGCTGGTGTTGCAGTGACATTTATCCCAGCTACAGCAATAGGTGCAGCCATCTGGCTTCCCCACGCCATGTCAAAAAAAGGGTTTGGTTGACTGGGACTATATATACCAAGGGCCTCTAGACGAATAATGGTCAACTTCAGGTTCATCACAATCTTCTGCTCTGCTACGTGTGGCACTGGAAATGGTGGCGCTGGCACCAGCGCAGTCCAGTGGGTTTTGAACTCTGAGAGGTCTTGGCCCACAATATGCACAGAATCAGGGACAGTCAGCTATCCTTTCAGTACAGCACTCTTCTTCTTAAGCCAAGAGACCCCACGGGGGGGGGGGGATAGACATCGTATCCCACTCACGGCACCGCCTACAGCTTGCTACCATCTGTTCTCATGAGGATCTGGTCGATCCCCTTGGAAATAAAGATCCTCTGGCTTAGTCTCAGACTCATCCTCAGTGGCTACCCATGGCAATCTAGATCGCATGGGTGTGTCAGCCTATGTGGCTTTGACACAGCTTCCCGTATGTGTCGCTTGAGTCCCGACAACGGCTCCATCAGCCAGGTCAGCTGGTGTCGGCCTCGTTTCACTCCTTCCAGCCGTTTCAACTGCTCTAACAGGTGCCATTGCGCACATGTGTCTCATGGGTGCTACAGAGCTTGGTGTAGACATGGCGGGGCCATCACTCCCCGTCTGTCCTCGTGTCGCTACCATCTTAGTGTTGTCTGGATCTGGTTTCAATTTATTTCAAAGTTGCGATAGCGCTGTGCGGGTCACACTATGGTGTCAACACAGGTCATGTTTTCACCCCACTGATCACTTGGTTACTGCTCAATTGTCTCAGCGATGTTCTAGCTCTTTGATAACTTCGTCTCGATCAGCACGGCGCGGGTCACGGTATGGTGGCAACACAGGTCATGTTTACACCCCGTGGATCTCTGGTTTACTGGTCAGCTATCTCAGCAAAGTTCTGATTCTCTTAAATACACTGCAAATCACTGGTACTCACTGGTAAGTGTCCAGAGATCCCGGACAAGCCCCCAGAAATGCACGCTTGTGGTGCATCTCGTGATACCCGTCGCTATTCGTGCGCGGTAATATTCTCCAAGTATATCTCCAATATTTTCTCCAAGTCATCGCGTTGTCTAAGGGGTTTGGCTCGCCAGGTCGATAACCACACCATGTCTCCACTCTCGTCACTTCTGGATTCCATTATCTCTGGACTGCCTCAGTCGAGCCTGCCAATTCGCATCCAGCAGGTTCCCCTACTTCAAGAGCATTCTACAGCGGTGGTTCAGGTCTGCTGCGGGACAGTGATTTTGTTACGTCTCTGTCAGTCTATATACTCTCTCTGAGTTCCTTTCAACGAGGACCCTGTGTCCTTGTCTCAGAAAGTCCAATCAGCCGCCCAGGACCAGAACCTAAGCCAAATAATGATCATCTCCATTTACGTTGACTCATTTATTCAGATAAGGGAAGACGAATAATGTGCTCACTCTCCTTCGCCCTCACACTCTCACACGTTCACGGTTCACACCAATGGTTATGTCACACCCCAGCGGCTATGGTTCCGGCTGATTTTTTTAGCAGGAGCGGCTATCTAAACTTGGCAGTCTAAGGTGGTCGCCTTACCTCTTCCTTAAAGCTTGTACATCACACTAGGTTTGACTTGCTACAGTAGAACACCCATCAGCCACGTGCATCTGCTAAGTTGCAACTGCTGCGCCATGTTCAACTGTACGTATATGGCAATACTTGTGTCTGCAACTGTGCAACTGTCTCAAATCCAACTATATGGTTTCTACTTTTACTGGTACATAAAGCACACTAGTACTTGCCACACTTTAGCGGTCTTGGTTCATAATGACAGGGATACTATTGTCTTTCTAATAAGACCAAACTTTACGTTCTACGTTGAATACTTCCAAAGTTACGACCCGGGATATGATATCTTCCTAAACCTGCGGTCACCTAAAGACCCAGCAATCTACATAATACACCGACCCCCGTTAGCGATATTTACTCAGAACTAAAGTAAACACTTGGACAGTGGCTGTAAGACAACACATGGGATTTAACATGTTTTGCCCAAAACAACTGGCCTTGCAAATGAATTCTACCCAAGGTGTGATCTAGTGCAAAGAGCACCCAAATACAACACATTAGCAAAGACCAACAGGTTATATAGTGCATACCTATAACACTCCCCCTCTTAAAGAAAGAAAATCTGACATTAGGAAGGATTCCTTACTACATTGCAAATGTTTACAAAGGAAACAGTTCCTTATTCAATCAATACTCTATGGTTACTTTAAAAACAATATGCAGAACATGCACAGGGAACATATACAGCAGAATCCTAGAATTAAGACCACAAAGTCAAGCTTGAAGTGAACGGATTTGTACGAGTCCAGATATTGTTTATTGCAAAATGTCACATGGCTTAGTTAATGCTAACTATTATCCTAGATCTGTTAGACCACCTAGATTATAACACTACTGTGTAAGATCCTGAACATAATCTGTTGTTGGACCTTTACTTTAAAACGTTTAAGACCTGTCTCTCTGATATATTTTGGGCTAAAATTATCAATAATACTGCAACATTTTGACCAAATCGAAGTCACTTATCTGAGAAGGTGTTAGTGTGTACAGGTGTGCCAGAGCTAATAATGTAAAGCGATTTGAGCCCATTCGAGGATAAAGCGCTATATAAAAATGTACTGCATATTTTTATTATCGTATTTATCGGAGCAATTTGATAGGTTAAAAATCTGAGTTAACAAGTCACAACTTAGGTATTTATGGGAACTCTAGCCCTGTTCTCTTCAGCTGATTTATGATGGTTCAATCCCATTAGATGATGCACATGGAATAGTATGTTATCTGTATAAGTATTGACATGTTAGAGCCAGGCTAACTGACTTGCACAGTCCGCTCTATATGGCTTTCACCTTTCAGATCCAGTGTTCCACTACCCAACCAGGCACTGTCCTGTAACATACAGGATAGCAACAATATTTTCAACAATTACGTCACCCGTCTCGTCACAGTGAAGGCTGTCTTGACTATGTAGTCCTATTGGAAGGTACTACATTTCTTTGCAGTTTAATCTATCACTAAAGATCCGTATTTTTTGTGGCCATTGGTGCGCTCTTTCAGGTTCTACTGTGTTATATCAAAAAGCAGAGGATAGTGGGGAAATATTACAACGTTTAGTGAACATATTTTCTCCTAAATGTGGAACTGCAATTATATTAAACTACGGCACGATATCATCACAATCTATCACACTGACATAATGCATTAAGTATTAGAGTTTTACATCAACATGCATTGATTATTATTTTACCAGCGTGAAAGCGTACACACTAGTACTGTGGCCAAGTAACACTGGGAAAAGATCCTTCTGTACATTGTTAAATACCATACCACTAACACTGGTCTCACCTTACTACGCATTTTTTTTGACAAGTTGGTTAACTTGGATAACTTGGTTAAACCTAGATATTTGATATGAAAATGGACTTCTAATGAAAATGTGTTAGTAATGGGGTGGAGGTTGAGGGCAATATAAAGTGTATTACCTAGAAAGATAGGGTGAAATTTAACTGGAACAGGCATCCACTAATAATTGAAAATGTACCTTTCTCACAGCGTAACACGTGGAATAGATAGCTAACGCACAGTATAGTAGCTGAATAACAATCAACTGTTCAGGCAGGCCGGCCCCAGCCAGACAGCTAGCTCTGAGCCAGTTGCTCACCACAGTGGTGAAGTCTGTTCCTTTCCTTCCGGCCTAAGTATCAAGGTTAGACTTCAAGCTGGACACCAGCTGATGCTTACTGTTCACCTGCGGCTGTAGAGTCTCCTGCATAGTCCAAATTGTGAAACAAAAAACTAAACCTCAGTGTACGTACGTGCAGCTGACTAATGATCTGCTGTTCAGGCAGCACTGAGCCATGCAGTTACCCACCACAGTGGTGAAGCCTGTGCCTTTCCCCCTGGTGTACATGTCAATGTGATACTTCAAGCTGGACACCAGCTGATCTTTGCTGACCAACTGCAGCTGTAGACTATTCCACATGTCCGACTTGCCCTTCAGGCTGGTCCTCAGCTTGAAATTTTGTCTGCATGTTGTTAATATATTGAGAGAAAAACAGCTTGCTAATCTGGGGATAATACAGCTTGTTTAATCTGAATATTGATATGGTTCAGGCAAATATAGGAATACAGCTCCTGGCCATCTATATTGCATTGTGGATAGGCTGACTTTTTCTGGAACTGCCATCCAGTTGTTGATAGATGTAATTCGATTTAGTGGACGTATGGAATACTCGACTTCAGAGGGTTCTCACAGACAATTGACTTTGCTTTTCCTATCATAACCCAAACGATACCAGTGCCAGAACAATAAATGGCAAAATTTAGCATTGGGCATGTTTTTATAAACTGCTATCATTCTTCATGGTAATTATTTAAGGACAAAGTTCTTTAAGCTAAACTTAACTGCAAGTATATTTCAAGCTGTCTTTTTAACTTGGGTAGAGTTATTTAGGTTACTTGCAATATTTTTTGCGAAGGAACTGTCTAATATGTTGCAACTTATATATAGATATATAACCCTAAATTCAATCTATGTTATTGTTTCAAGAATGTGAGAAGTGCTGAGTTCATTCTGTGCCAAAGTTACACACTGCAGGCGGAGCGTTTAGTAAAACCTAAGGCTAAATTTTGACAGAAAGAATAACTCGTCGCGCTCAGAAGAATTAAATGCATGTACTTCTAACTAAAGTATAGTATGTCTATCGTTCTTAAAAATATAAATGTGTAATCGTTGAATTTTTTCGCGACCCGAGTAGACCACCAAATACTTTTGGGCGATAATATAGGATGTTTATTGCATTTTTAGCTCTGCTTGACTGTGTCAGCGTCCGTCCGTCCGTAAAACGCGCTTTCTCAGAAACCTTCAAGCAAATTAATGCCAAATTTTGTGGAAAGGTAGCTATCCACCATATCTCGAGACCATTTTTTTCCGTTTTTAAACATTTTGGATTTTTGAATTTTAACATTTTTATTTCGTTTTCGTTAACATGGATGGGACCTGGCACATATACCCTCTTTCTACCATAAGGGGTCGAAATTGAGCTTATTTTTGCTCTACAGGCAGCGGTTTCCGAGATACCGACCGATTTTCAAAATTGCCATATTTGGGCATGAAACTTGGCAAGTGGCCAAAGTTCCAGAAGTTGCACATATATCCTTTTTCTACCCCAAGGGGTTGA
>JAAUYG010202570.1_pt1 | contig 12169 bp, 11 predicted proteins | sample 7278091 | NCBI WGS metagenome assembly JAAUYG01 (sample SAMN14350201, study PRJNA611818) | marine sediment metagenome | isolation source: surface marine sediment (0.6m) | place: French Polynesia: Moorea | collected 2018-08
CTCCGAGTTTTGGACGTACCCTGGATCTCTGACTACGCCCCCGTGTTTTGAATCCGTAACCTGGATTGTGTTCAAGAATCCGATCCCGCTGTCGGAGAATCAGGTAAGGATCAGCTTCCGGATGAAAAGCTCCTGACAGGTGAAGTCTGGAAAGCAGAGGCTTTTGCAGCTCTTTAGCTCGCTCTACATAAGTCTTACTCTTCATAAACACGGGATTCAACTGCGAGGAAGACGGATTTTTATGTCTGGCGCAAAATCTTTGCCAGAAGAGGAGTCGTTTACCGAATATCTTTTCAAGGGCAATTTTTCATGTAACAAAATGCTGCAGTTTGTGAAGAACGCTGTGCTTTTCTTTCACGTGCAGTTGGAGACACTGCGGAAGTGTCACTCGCACACTGCAGACACCGACCCGTCCTTCGACGATGACTTCAGTGGATTCATTGTGGAGAACTTCAGGCCTACTCAGCCGCTCCATGAACGCATTATCAAGTCCTCGTTTCCTGCAAATGATGGACAATCTGAGAGGTAGGCCTTCACCTTTCACCTCATCTTGGAGCAAGAAGCATGTGACTGCAGAGCGTTGCATGTTCGCAGCAGAAATTACAAGGATCCAGTTTTCCAGGAAGTGACCAGAGAAGAATGCCCTCTGCATGCATGTCCAGCTGTGTGGGCGACATCTCTGAACTTTTTCGTTTCATCAGCTCGAACATCTATCTTTCTTGGTGTCATTTGTTCCATTCTGTTCGTCTTCCGATTTTGCATGAAGCGCAAGCGTAGGTAACATGGTGAAAAAGTGTAAATGTTTCTGTTCTCTGAATACTCTTATAAGTTCTATTGTCTTCCACTTTCATTCTCTTCTCTCAAGTTTGTTTGCCTGTTTTGCACGAAACCTTGATTGGTACGTTTTTTGTGAAACGTATATGACCTGGGTAACACCACTTGTCACGTAAACATGTCGGTGAGGTGTGTGTAACGTGGCAATGTGAAGTTTGTTGCGAGAAAGTTGCGAGAACAATCGTCAGTTCGGCTTCCGTTTGATCTTCGTGGAAATGGTCCTTCATCATTTGGATCATGAACTGGCATATTGTTCTTCGTTTGGGCTTCAACGAGGAAACGCCAGAATGTTGGGGAAAAACAGATGGAAAAAAGCTTCTCATGTGAGTAACGTTATGGCAACAGTAGCTCTTGCACATGCAGTAGATCCAGATAGAGGTACGGAAGACGAGCTCTCGGGGAGCGATAAACCGTATCGTCGACGCTTCTCTTTTGCCTTGTGAATGAGATAGAATCGCAGCTTGGAGTCAGTTTGGTGCAGAAACTACAGCAGCAAGCAGAAGGATCGTTTTCCCACGCTGTTGTCAGCTTCACGTGTGTGTTGTTTCCTTTGCTGTCGGAAAAGTTCTTTCCCATCGTGAAAAGTTGACTTGGTGAATTTGGCATCTTTTTGCTCGAATAAATGAGTATCAAGGAAGCAGGATTCGGATTCATTGGTGCGAACCCAGTCGAAAGAATTTGCTCAAAGACTCTCGCAGAGTTGCGAAATGTTATTTTGCTGTTGCTTTCACTGACTCACCGATTTCCAACTGTCAAAATGAATGGTGCAAGATTTAATTGCACACGCTTTTGCGGGTTTACCTCGGATAAAGTCTTGCAACAGCCAAGTGTTGGCACTCTTGTCAAAGCATTTTTGGAAATGAGTTGATGACCGATTGATAGTTATGGTCGAGACATTTGTTGCAACAGAACAAGCAGCGGCGGCAGAGAAATGAAATGGTCAGTCAGGAGTCCCTGCATAATATTGGGAGCATTTCTAAATCTTGCGCTCTTTGTTGATTGTTTGTTTTTTTCCTGAAACAGGGTTTCCACACATCCTTGAAACCTGTTTTGGAACTGACCCAGGAAGCATGGGATTTCAGCCTCAAACCTGGAATTGTTTGTTGAAAGTGTTTTTTGTAAATGATGTGAAACAAAAACCCAGAATGTACTTTGGCTTTCAGGTAAATTTCATCTCTGTTTTTTGGTTAAAAAGGGACTCAGCTTAGAAATTTCACTTTGGTTTGTGTGCTTTCGCAAAGAAATGCCAGCCAATTGAGAGGTCTGACAAAATCACACAGAATTATCCTGTAAATTTGTTCTCCTGTCCTGCAAAAATATTGGACAACAACTGCAAAGGACTCTTTGTGGGAACCAACGATATTCAGAAGCCTGAACAAGTATTCTGGGGAGTTCCGTTGTGGTATGCTGTAGTTTTGTCAGTGCTGCTGTGAAAAGGTTGCAGGCGAAACCTTTCTAAACTCGTTGCACTCGCTCACGGAGGCAAAATTTGGCATCTCGCCACGAATTCCATGTGATTGAACGATGTGGACGGTGGTTGTGAAGATCAGAACCCCCTGTCATTTCTCGATCGTCAAAGTAAAATTTATTCGTTTATTGCAATTCTACATATGCAGACATAACGAGAAACCTTTGCGCAACCTTTCATTTTTACCCACCTGTGTTGAAACATCTGTAAAATATATCAATCACAAAACTTGAAATCTTTTCCAACTGGTTAGTTACAGCCAGAAATAAAACTTCCCATCAAAAGGGGACAATAAGGTTAGAAAATTACAAAAGAGAAGGGAAATCTGTAGCAGACGTCTGTAGCAGTCAAATCGGTTAAAAGTTGGAAAGAAAAGAATCACCCACTGAAGAAATATTTGGAATGCGGTGGGTCATAGTGTGCACGATGTAAATTTCCATATCGAGCGCAGTTCATTGTACAATTGGCAGGCCAGTTTTAGGCGAAATCTCCGAAAAGGTCCGCTAAATCTACGAAGGACGATGAGGAGTGCTCCACTTGACTTTGTGCAGGTGCAATGTTACTTTGTCTCTGACATTGCGTTTACTGCTTTGCACTTCCTGTGGTGTGTCTACCATTGTTTTTGTGCCTTCAAAAGATAACAATGCTGCATTCTACAGATTGAAGGTATTTCCACAGACCCTGAAACCACACAGATTTGTTCAAGCTGCGTTCAGGCAGTTCAGTCATTGCGGGCGCATGCAGTGACACAGACAGGCAGAATTCACACAAAAGAATTTTGGTTGGAGGTGCAAAGAAGAAGTTGGAGAGATTTAGCTTTGTACCCTGAGAATCCTGTTTGATGAAGAAGATGTGTGTGGATTTTGGAAGTTCTGTTGTTTGGCAAATTTGGCTGCCGGAGCACCTGGCAGCATGTTTAGCAGAGGAGTCTGCTGCCTTGAAAAATTTCTGAAGACATTGGGTTCTGTGACTGTTTGGACCACTAAGGAAAGTAACGTCTTTGTTGTCTCTTTGCTGAATTTGCTACAAGGCTGGGGTGGATGGGTTTAGACGAGGCTAGAAGGACGCGAAGAGAGTCCTTCCGTTCAGCGGCATCGGGTGACGATAGTTTTCCACCAGGAATCCGGCGAAGTCATTCTCGTCGTCAGCGGGGTGACCCTCAGCTTTCGTGTAGATGCGACAATTTCTGAGTTTATCAAGCTGCAAGGAAACAGTTGTTTTTGTTCCTGTACGAATGTTGCTCGGTTGCATTCACCACAGAAGTAGCTATGTCCGACAAGAAACCTTCAGTTCGTGTTACTGCGCTGTTTCTCCCCAAGGAGCCAGCTTTATCGGTTTGATTTGGGCCGTTTATTAAGTGTCTCCAACTTGCCTGTGTTTTGGACATCTGGATGGGTTTTTTGAAGACAATCCACTTGACGGTCTCATAGCAGGGCGGCGTGGTCAAGGAGCCTGTGTATGTCCAATACTGGGATGTGTCATCTGAAAGGAGCGGATTGGTTTCGGGTTTTCCTCCTTCCAAGGGAGTTTAGGTAAATATGCAGTTTGAATAATAAAGGTGTTGTCCATATTCAGATGCACAAATGAAGACAACAGACAGGCCGATTTGAAAAGACAATCATGCATGCATCAATGAATCAAAGATTTGCGGGCTCACCAGGCAGTAGGCAGCTCGGGTCAAATCCGCGCTTAAGATCAACACTCTCGTCTGCGTACATCACTGTGTCCAATTGTTCTGTGATCTGTTTGAAGGCACCGTGTTCTTCTTCTTCCTGCGCGAAACCAAGATTGTTTTTCAGGGGAGGGGGGCTCTCCGTGAACGAAATAAGTCTTCTTTTTTGGAATGGTCGAGTACGTTGCATGTTTCTGATGTGTCCTGACGGAAGTTTGACACCATGATCACACAACCAACCTCGACAAATACACCCAAAACAGCCAGCCCGTGCTCGGCCTTTGCAGCTTCGCCGAAGCTTTTGTACAAGCCTCTGTTGTAATGCACAATGTGCACCTGAAAATAGTGTGAAGTCTGTGTATGTGGTTAGCGCTCAACATTGAAGGAAGGAAAAGAAGATTGAACAATTGCATTCACTTCGCATCTCATTTAGGTCAAACGGAGTGATGATGAAATTCACGTGTTTTGTTCACTGCAGCGTTCACCATGCAAGGTCAAAATCTTGTGTTTCTGGAAACCTGGTCGATGGATTGGTCTTTAATCTTCACAGCCATCCCAGGAAAGGGAGTTTAGGAGTGTTTGATCATTTGCCAAAAAGAAGGGGGCCCAAGTGAAGTTATTTACCACACAAAGTTTGTTGGTCAAGCTCAATTTACCTCTGCAGCGTACATTTTCCCATCCACACGGTGTTCTGATCCGGATTGTTTGTCTTTTCCCCAGTGCAAGTGGAACTGTGCAATTCTGTATGTGTGGCCCAAGGGTCCTCCGCTCAGTGCTGCAAAAGGTCAGAATTCCATGTGTTTTGGATGCAGTCCAGCAGCCGGAGCCGTAAAAACGGAAATCACAAAACGTCCAGTCACTCACCTGACCCTTCACAGTCGTAAGTGACTTGAATGGAGTGGCCGTTGTTGATGAGCTGTTGAGCCTGACTGGCATCGTACACGACTTCGAGTGGTTTGCGTTGGAGCTTCTCCTCGAAGACAGCCTCGGAGGGAACGATGTTGATCGGTGACTGTTTGATGTGGATTTTTTTGGCCACGAGGTGCATCTCGTCCCAATGATCTGGTCCTGATAAACCACACGAGTTCCACAGCTTTACGAACGTGGCCGTGTACCAGTGCATCGCGGTCTTCTGGACCGACGTACGACCGCGCACAACCGCCTCCATTTTGTGAAAGGTCCCCCAACACGAACAGAAGGTCAAACTTTGCTTGTTCAGTGGATTCTTGCCCGCAAACAAGATTTTTCCGGGATATGAGCAAACTTCGCTGGATTTATTCATTTTGTGTTCTGATGGGGGCCTTTCAAGGGAACGGAATTACGGTTGATATCAGTGGGACCAGAATGCCAAAGAACTTCCCAGCGAAGCAAATTACCCTGGTATTTAGCCTTCTGATTTGGCGAGTGCAAAAAAGAAAAATCACCGACTCACCATTATGATTGCAGTAGCCCCAGTGTGCCATTATTTTATTCTCCTTTTTCGGTATCTGCAGAGAATCATAATTCGTTTATTCAATGAATCATTCCAAACTGAGCTTTGATTGTATTCTGTCATGTGACACACCAGTGAAAGTTGACAAAACACAGCGAATGGCTCAGTACAGGTGTGTTGATGAGATGAGTTCTGTTCGTTTAATCGCAGTGACAGTTCAGAACCCAGTAACCCTTTTTCTGCAATGGTAAATTGAAGGGTAGCATGTTTGTACCCTTTTTCTCACGGTTCTTAATTGAAAAAAAAATTGATAATTTTGTCATTTGGTTCGTTCCAATCAGAAATAGTGACTGGACTGCTCCTGTCAGGAAAACCAGAATGCTTGCCAGCATGAAATCTCTTTTGCTCTGGACGGGGAGATGTTGGCCAAAGACAGGTTGGAGCAACTCGGAAAAGACTCATCATGAAGTCCCTTCATTTTTGGTCCAAACCAAGGAGTTGAAAAGCAACGAAAAATATTTATCGAGCATCTGAATGGCTTGAAATGTCTAAAAAGTGCAAAGATCAAGGACGAAAAAGTTTCAAATATATACAAGAAATGCAACTTGTTGTATCAAATGTCAGTCAGATTCCTTCGCAGTCCCAGAGAGCTGGGAGAAAGCAGATACAAACTGAAAAACCTAAACCAGCAAAACTTGAAACACTGTCTCAAGAAATATGTCACAGGTATTGTTCGAAAGGAGTAAAATCACTCGAGAGCCCAAAGGGCGAAAAATTCAATTGTACAAACCAATTCAGACAATTGAAATTGCAAGACAAACAGAACTGAGAGAGAGAGAGAGAGAGAGAGAGAGAGAGAGAGAGAGAGAGAGGAAGCCCTGATGCAGATGAAGATTCAAGAAATAAATGCTTCGCTTACTTGAGCCTGGCAGATAATTCCTGGATTGAACCAGCAACTGGTTCAATTTCTGACTACGGCTGCACCAGATGTGAGAGCATGATTCCACACACGACGTTGTGCATTGCAACCTGTTTTCTTTGTACCTTTTTGTGACGGGTGTCTCAAAAATGACAACCATGTCTCCCCTTTTCCTTCTTTGTCGCAGCAGACTCACACCAGTCTTTCTTTTTCAAGGTTCTGAGTGCTGAAGGCACATGAGGTGAATTATCCGGCTACGTGACAGGAGTCGTAATCACAGCTTTTTCTCGGTGTGACCTTTTTAGCAAAAGCAGCCATTGAAATGGAAGGTAAAAGGGACATAACAAGAACATAAATCCAAACCTTTTACCTGTGGCGCCAGCACCAATGTACGCCCCAGGAATGGACAGTGCGGTCCCATGAAACCGCGAACAGAAATGAACAATCGACCAGCCACGAACTTACTGTGCGAAGAGGCAAACAATTTCGTGACCGCTGACAAGTGTTAGACAAGGAGCAGAGGAGGATCCGGTTTCACGGAAATCCACTCCCGTGAACTTCAGATTTTCTTGGCCGTTGATCAAAAAAAACCCATTTTATCCACCACAACTGCATTGGTGACTTTGACCACACCTTGAAAGAGGACAGTTCCTCTCCGTTCGCTTGTGCTGCAAACTCCGGCCGGAGGCTGGGACCCTTTCGGCCCATTCGCACCTGATACACGTCAAAAAGTGGCACGTATCTGCAGGAAGATCTGAATTGCGCGGAGAAAGATAAAATTCTGTGCAGGTGTGCAGCGCAATGCGCTTCGTTTGGAAAAGAATGGATGGTTCAGAACAGATGGGGGTGAAAAAAGAACTGGAGGATTCACTCAGTGTGTGTGAAAGTCAATATGACATCTACTCACACAAATGTTCTGCTGTGAACTCAAAACAAAACAAAAACCACAGAGCGATCCACAAATCAAGCCTTATGATTTTTGACGCCAATTGCGATCTTTTTGGTCGTTCAGAGCATTTGCTTTGTTGTAATCCTTGCATGATCTATCGATTGGTTTGAACTGCGATCCCCAACATTGTTTGTTTGTTGTGTAAGCATTCATGTTTGCAGCGAATATTTCTGGTTTCAAGGTCACACTTACCTTCCCGCACGTGGATCTTGTGGAAACTGGAGCTGGAGAGCAGACAGCTTCAATGGTACATGTGGATGTTGCAAGTTCAGCTTGCTTATATATGCTGTGCCACTGCAAGATTGACGCTGGAGTGACTGTACATAAGAACACCGCGTGTGGGAGATCACTTGGTACTTTGCAGTTATTCTCTGCTGTTTGTTTGTGTTTTTAGTTTTGTGGAGCCACACTGTTTCCACTGTTCTTCAGTGTTCAGTTCTTGGCGAAGAACGGTTCCCTGATTTGTGCATTGCTTTTTCCACGCGGACTCCGTGACGAATTTCACGAGACTTGGCGTTTTTCGCTTCTGGATGAGAAGCAAACAAATTGCTTTTCTGATTGCCCAGGTGGAAAGCTGCTGACTTGTGGGACGAGCATTCATGCACACTGCATGCCAGCCGAGGCAAAGTGTTTGGTGTCGGGCAAACAAATATTTGCCACACTGACAATGCCATGGTGGGCAACATTGATGACTTTCCCTCAGGCGCACGAGGCGGAAAGCCCGGGCGTTTGCTAACTCAGGGTCTGTTTTTACACCAGGCGCGTCAGGAAAGTTTTCACCCTCAAACAAGCGTCGCCGTGCCCGTCATATCCGACCCAAACGAACTGCACTGCTTGGCCCCAGCTCATTGACTGCACTCTTGAAGACTCCTCCCAACTGCACTGACGACGCACGAACCGGTTTTTTTGTTTTGCAAACCGCGAGGCATCGACGCTGCTAAGCGCCCTTGTTATCAATCAGTGAGGACCGTTTACGTGTTCGACAACCGGCCAGAAAACTACGTGCGCTAGAACATTGTGGAACAGCACTGTGGACACCAATCAAAGTGAACCCGAGTTCTCGGACAGTTAATAGGCCGTGATCCTGTACTTCCTTGTGAGAATATCAATGTATTCAGCAATTGCTAGTACATAAGGGATCTCAACACTTCACTGAGAGAGGCAAGACAAAGACCCATGCAGAACCAGTCTTCCCAACACGTGCAAGATTTTGGTGCGACTCAAGCAAAAAATTCGGATTGCGGTATTTTGAAAAGAAAACCATGCAACCTTAGTGTCGCGAGAGAAGAGCAGTGTATACTCAAGCACGGTGCATTTTTTGCAGTTTTGCGGTCAAGTTGCAAGGAAGATGGAGCCGATATGAATCAGAATGACCCCAGCAAAAGCGAAAACGATGAACAGTACTCCAGGGAATTTTTGAAAAGGCCAAAGACTCTCATGGAGACAACAAAGAATGCAGCAATCATAATTCTATCTTTCCACCATCTCTTCACTCTTGTATCATACAGGTTCTTCATTTCCCCTCGAACTCAACATCTCTCTGCCACGAAGCAGGCATTGAACAAGGGATTTCGTGACTTTCTTTGCTTTCCATGAACAGAAACGAAGAAGCGGAAAGTTGAATCAGGGATTTTGTGACGGCTTTTCACAAACGAAGCATTCCCGAACTGTTTCCCAGGGATCATTCACATCTGCTCCTGCCTCCATGTGCACACTTGAGAGATTCGTGCTGCAAAAAGAACGGATTCAAGATTGGTCGCACTCGAGAAACTGAAATGTTCGATGCTAGTGTCGATTGTCTTCTTGTCAGAAAAGACCGCAGTATTTCCGCAAAAAAAGCCAAGTGATTTCAGGGAAATGGAAGCAGGAAGAAAGGCGTCAAACTGCAGCGCTTTTGGGATTTCATGCCTGCCCCGTGTTCGTGTTGTGTCGTGTTTCCAATTATTCAAGACCAAAATGACGACGCACATTTGGTTTGGTTGCTTTTCGCAAAACGTTGTGCGGAAAACGTAAACATTTGTCGGGAGTTTCATTTATTTTACCCCCAACTGAAGCACGATCGGCTTCCAACGACATTTGGCGCACTCTTGTTGGTCTGACATTCAAAACACTGAAGAATGCAGATAAGCGCTCTCTTCATTGGAAAGTGTGAAGAAGCGTGTCAAGAGACAAAAGAATTACTCGATTGACGCACCATTGAACTAAATCAGGTTTGTGCAGATAAGATTCAATTTTGGATATCTGTATGAAGAGAGACACGATCGGAACTTACCATATTCGCATGTCTTCTGAATTCTGTGTCCTCTCGATGCCTACGATTTAGCAGTTTGAATTTATTTGGACATTTTTGCAAATCAATCGTCTTTGTGAATTGGTTCTTGAGAACAGTCCTTGGAGGTGTTCAACTTCACTTTCTATCTTATCAGTTCATGTTCTGTTTCTATTTTTGGATGAAATTCTTGAGAAACTTATCAGATAGGCTGAAGCATTTGCGCAAGTCAGGGCTCTGGTTTGTATTTCAATTGAAGAAAGTTGATTTTTGGGGCAGCATATGCGGGAAATGTTCTCACAGCCTCACACACGAATGTGAATGTATGATGGTACGGCTGTCAAAGAAACGCAAAAAAGAAGGTATGATGTCACTGAAACAGGAGCAGATGACAATTTAAAAGGTGGTCAAGGCACAAGCTCTGCATGCATGCGCAGAACAAAAACTTTGCTCAGGTGCAAGTCATTTTGATGCAAAGTAGAATAAAATGACATCACAGGGGAATGACGGATAGATGTCTTGACAGCAACACAAGATCCTTGGGAATGACGGAAAGATGTCTTGACAGGATTACAAGATCGTCATTGAGCATCTAGCTCAAAGCCCTTTTCTGCCACTTGTGACACTGTGTTGCAAGCAAGTTTATGATGTTCGGTCCGTGAGTTGGCAAGTCCGTGAAAGGGAAGTCTTATCAATGGAAACTGAAAACCATTCAGTGGCATCACAAAACTGTCCCTTTCTCTTTGCTGCCCAGAACTTGCAAACAAATGACGACCAATTGAAATTGTCCCCAACAGGGCTGACTCGTCCATCAGCCTGGTCATCCAACTCGGAGACGCTAGAGATCTTTGGCTATCCTGGCTGAGAAGAAACTTGCCACGGATGGTGCGGTTTTCTCTCGCTGCTGAGACATTTGCGAGTGCAGCAGGAAATTGCAACCAAGATGTCACCCAGCAGATTGCGGTTCCAGAACTTTCCTTTTCGCACGCATCGACCGCGAAAACTGAAGGTGATTGTTGTTGCAACCCAAAAGAAGAGGAACAAAGGCACAAAGGCAGCTGATGTTTCTTTTGTCGTTTTGTGACAGGATAAAATTTGTCATTTACGTTTATGAACTTTTGTGACAGCTTTCAAAAGGTAAAAAGTCACTAACGCACTTCATGGTACCTACACACCTTATTGTCATTCAAGGATAACTTACGTGGAGAAACTTTTATCACCAATGAGATTGTGTAAATATCTAACTAGATTTGGCCACAAAGGCCAAATTCTTCGCTGCCGCCGCGCACCGCTGGGGAGGGAGGGTTAACACTCACGAGTGGGACAGCCATTGAGGGGTATCATCTATGAGGGGAAACATCCACTGGGGGTGGGAGTGACGTCTTGACCCAGCGATAGGTGGTCGGGAAGGTGGGATTTAAAGCAAAGGTCTCGAGCCTGAAACCACAGGAGCTCCAATACTACTTCGCACCTTTTTCAAAGGCAGCAAAGGAAAAAGTGGTCTTTTCGCTCGTTACCCATGCACGCTCCACCTCTCACTGTGTTTGTGGCTTTTTGCGGAGGCGGACAAGTTGTCATCGCTCGATCAATACAGCAGCTCACTGCAGGCAGGCACAGCTTCAGCCCCTAAAGCGGTTGTGTGGCAATTCCTTATATAGAAGCAGAAAAAGCTGCACATTTAACCATCGACCAAAACCAGCTCTGTGCTGTCGCAACAAGGTGAGTCTAACCTTGACGCTAATTTGGAGAATCTACAATTATGGCTGGAATTACGACGAAATTTAAAATTGCGGAGTTGACCAGTTGGTATCGAGAAAAGTCGACATGGTGTCGGGAAAAGTTTTCACGGATAGTGAATCAGCTGGAGGCGGCTGTCCAGCAGTGAGTATAGGATTCGATCACGGTGTGACTTCTCGTTGTTGTCTTCTTCATCTTTCTGCACTGACTGCGCTTGGGCACAGTTGTTAGAAGACACGTGCACATTCTTCTGATCATTATTGAAGCACATTCTGTATCTGAAGCATTGTGCTTCTTGGTTATTGGTCAGTGCACTAAGTGTTGCGTGAAAGAGATTGACCTTCAACAGAACGCTTTGCTTCCGCTTCACCTGAACTGGACTTTTTCTAATTCTTGGTGAACGTGAACCCATTGGGCTACATGGCATCAACTTTCCCGTTTTCCTTCTTCCGTGCTTTCTGTCTCCATGCTTTGTGCTCATTCCTGCAACATTAGGGAACGTTTTCTTTGACTGAGCAGAATCACAGACGTTTCACCGGTGTTAAAGGACTGACCTGCCCCCTGGCATCGGCCGCCCCCGCAAAAAGGGGGCGCCTGATGCCTTAGGACCCCCCCCTAATAGTTTTCATCACAAGTGGCTTGCAGTTTGTTGTTGCATTTTCCAAGATAAGAAAATATAACTCAAAATTGTTAGGCACTTCCAATTTGTCTTTCTTGAAAGTGCATCATTCCAGAGTGAAATTTTATCACAAAAAAGATTTTCTCCAAGAAACATGAAAAATTACTTTGTTGGAGTCAAAAGAAGGCTGAAGATTAGATTCAACTAAAATCCCTGACACGCTAAACACAAATGAAAAGAAAGTAAAAACAAAAAAGGCAAAAAAAACCC
>JAAUYG010244929.1_pt1 | contig 12169 bp, 7 predicted proteins | sample 7278091 | NCBI WGS metagenome assembly JAAUYG01 (sample SAMN14350201, study PRJNA611818) | marine sediment metagenome | isolation source: surface marine sediment (0.6m) | place: French Polynesia: Moorea | collected 2018-08
CAGGACCGAAGGATTGCGCCACTCCTTCATCACACGTACCATCCCAGAGTGGAATAGTTTGCCTGCAACACTGGCAGAGGCTGACTCGCTTGACAACTTCAAGAGTCAGCTCGCAGGGCGCATGTCTGACTAGCCGCCTCCCGCATCCACGCAATACTCCAATTGGAGGCCTGTGGATTATGAACTAGAACTAGAAGTTTAGTTGAATCATTTTGCGTGATAAAGCAGTTGTGGCCCCCCAAAAGTAGCAAAATTTTATTTTTTAAATAACTCAGAGGGGAATCACCACCAAAACACGAATTTATCAGAGCAATTCCGATCATGACCTTTACTCTTTCAAACAGGATGACATTATGCGTACGCACATGGTAAACAACGGAAAGTTTGCCCCCTTAAATGTTTTGAGCAGCTTACATGCACATTACATATTTGTACGATTATATATACATATTGTAAATTATTCAAACAGTTTGTTCTCACTGACCTCCCACAAAATGTTTTCACTACACCACCCCAGAGTTTGTTCTCACTGCCCTTCGCCAGCCTATGTTAATACTGCCCCAACCCAGACTGTTCCCACTGACCGTGGTCTGCTGTGATGAGGATGTTCACACAGTTGAGCAGATCTCTCTCTGCCAGACCTTCTAACAGCAGCCCTACAATGTGGTCCATCCGGCCCAGCATTTCCTCTACCTACAGCGACAAACAATGGCTGACATAGTACACAGGACAGTCTGGCTGTAACATTGTACACAGGGCAGTCTGGCTGTGTCAGAGATTAGTTTAGATGAAGCAATTAGACTGTTTGGCTTTGCTCATTCTGTAACTGCCGCTCTAAGTATGGTAACACTAGTGTCCAATACCTCGGTAATTCAAGTACATAGGACATTTTCGTTTTGGAAAAAGGGTTAAAGATGTTCACTGGATCAAGAAAGGGTTTCATTCCCATATACATGTAGCATGATCTGGGTGGGGTTGGTCATCTCATCGTGCCTACTAGTAGGGCTGTGTGGGTCAGTAGACTGGACTGTGTACCTCCTAGTGAGGCTATCTGGGTCAGTAGACTGGACTGTGTACCTCCTAGTGAGGCTATCTGGGTCAGTAGACTGGACTGTGTACCTCTTTCCCGAACGGTCCCACGTCGTGACCAGTGGAATCCGGTTCCTCAAAGTACACCGCTGAGAATGCGGGCACCGAGTCCCGGTTGCTGTCATAGTACGCCAACAGTTCCGACACCCGGGCCTCGTACGGCGTACTCCTGGGAATAATATAACCAGAGTTAGAGTACGGGACTGTCAGAAATAACTGATCAGATTAGTTAAATATCTTTGAAATAGTATTTACTTGCATTACGGTATATTTAGCATCTTATGACTCTAGTTCAAAATTAAACGGATGCAGCTTACCTATCACAATTGTAACAACTGATGAAGATCATTTCTGCTTTTCCGTCATAATTGCCACAACAAGTGGAAAATTCTGCTTACCTGTCATAAGTGTAACAATAGGTGGGGAACATTTCTGGAAGAAAATGAAAAGACAGAGAGATAGGATTGTCTCTCAATATCAAGTTAACTATCTTCCCTACACAGTCTATATAGTTATATGGGAGCTGTCAAATGGTTGAAGCTATGTATTGTCTGTCACTATGTGGAATGGCCAAACCATTGAAGAATATTTAGAAACAGTTGACGGGTGATCATTAATGTACAGGTGCTTAAGCCCAAACTTTCCTGGTGGCATAGAAGGAAAAGTTTTAATGCTCAGAGTATTGCATTATATAATGTTATGGAATCTAATGGCTACATAAATGCAGATCATTGATTCTAATGTTCAAAAAGTTTGGCCAGAATATACAGTTCTATTTGGCCTGTTTAAAATTTCCAACTGTATATATACACAGGTTTCACTGTTCTTAGTAAGTGGTGTCCCTGTTTCTTCATTAAAGTTACTTTCTTAAATTTTTTCTCATCTAGTTTTTCTCATTCATTTTGCCTTCCTCAGTCTGTCCTGTTTTATTCATTGCGGTTTTTCGCCAGTAGTGGATAAGGTAAATGCCATGGCCAGACAGTATTTGATGCTATGCAGCAGATCCGTCCTGCTATAGTTTCTGTTAAGTCCTTCTTTGTCATATTTTTTGCCTCTGTAATTATAGACTTTCATCAGGTATATATCATGTCATTGCAGTTTTTATTTCGCATTTCTTGACCTTTTTGGTATCTGGAAGTCTACAGTATTACATTTGTTTCCATCAAAGTAGAGAGTAGACATGTAAACTGTGAAAAATGTGTCAGTGTACTTTGAGTACGAATAGAGATGAATTACAAAGGTGTAAAAGGTATAGCGAAATTACTCTTTCTGTTTCGAAGTAATTACAGCATACAAATACCCTACAGAATCCAGTGATAACAGCAGCCAAAAGCCCCAGATCCAATGTGCTTATAATATGTGCTTTCAATAGAATCGGTTTTAAACTATGAAGTTTTTATCAAGCCATAGCCAGGATAGTCGCTACGGCACCTTTCTCGGGGCACATTCCGCTTAAGAGCCTTTTAATGTGTCAGAAATTTGCGAGTGTATGCACACTTGCATATTTTTGTGTGGTGCTCGTATATTTCCTGGTCACGGGCGTTGAATGGAAGAATTAAATATATATAAATATAAAAAATATCATGATTCTGCCTTTGATATTGATCACCAAACCTTCCAGTTGGCTTATCTCTGTATCACCACCTCTCACCCTGTATGTCGACATCCGTCCCCGCCCAGTACAGACCCAGAGCCGTCCGGTTGTTCTTCATCACAGTGTTCCAGATCTGAGAAAATATGGAATCGCGACTTATAACGATAGAACAGAGGAAATGATAAAAATGAAGGAAAATAAAAATGAAGTTATACACTTATAATAAATATCTGTGCACCTTAACAATTAATAATAATATAATTTACAGCAAAATCCAGACATTATCTGGGTACACGTTTGACAAGTAGAACGTGTGTGATAGAAAAAACTGATGATAATGTGTACTGCCAATCCCACACCCCACCCCTCCGAGTTGGTAGTAAACTAGCCTGGCTATTACTAAGTGATCATACCGGCTCTCCGTGGTACCAGTGTTTGTTGAATTTGCTTTCTCTGGACAGACCAAACAGTTCCTGCATCTCCAGGTCGTACATGTTGTTGTCTATGATTCCGTGAGATTCGGGGTAAAGGCCCTGGGGGTAAACAAGATGCCATGTTTATTGTCTCCTGTCAGATGTGGTTGCCATCTTTATTTTAGTGTCAAATGTGGATGCCATGTCAATTTAGTCAGTAAGATCTCACCTTTACTATAGTCGGTGAGATGTAGTTGCCATGGTTACCGTGGCCAGTGACATGCGGTTGCCATGGTTACCGTGGACAGTGACATGTAGCCATGGTTACCGTGGCCAGTAGCACGTGGGTGTCATGGCTACCATGCCAGTGACATGTGGGTGTAATGTTTACCATGGCCAGTGACATGTGGGTGCCATGGTTACCGTGGTCAGTAATATGTGGGTGCCATGGTTACCGTGGCCAGTGGCATGTGGTTGCCATGGTTACCGTGGCCAGTGTGATACGGTTACACTGTTTACTGTAGTCAATGACATGTTGTGGCGCCAGGTTTACCGTGGCCAGTGAGATGTGGTTGGGGAACGTCTTGGTGGGGAACACCGATCTCATGTAAGGCGCCGTGACGCCACAGGAACTCATCTTCTGCAGGTTGGGGGTGAGACCCCGGAGAAGGTACTCGGCACGAAAGCCGTCCAGGGAAACCACAATGAGCGGAGGCGATATTCTGTGGACAAAATATAATTTCCAATGTATGTTAACTATTGTGCAGTAGCGAAAATTGTATACCCATTTGTAGAATTACAAAGAATTATATCAGACAACCGAGTTTTATTTATTTTTCGTTACACGCTTTTACACTAGCAAGAATATTAGGCAGTCTGAAAGTGTGGCTTAGACTTGCACAATGTTGGGAAATGCAGACAGAAACAGTATGACCCCACTAACCCGTCAGGACACTTGGGCTGCCCGGGGGTCGGACATTCCCCATCCCAGGGTGCGGCCAGGCGACCTGTCTCCCTGGCGTACTGTAGCTGGGTGTAACACTGGGCCGGGGTGTCGTCATGGGAGCTGAGACCTAGACCTAGGCCCAAACCCAGGGCCAGACCTACCACCTAGAGGGGTTACACCGGGGGCAACACGGGGCAACGATCAAAACATTTAAACATGACAGAGGAAGGCAAATTGATGCGAAGGACTTAAAATGCGAAAAAAAATAGAATAAAACAGAAACACAGTAATTGACGATTAAGAAAAAATGCGTCCTGGAGACAGAGAGCGCGACAGACATAGAGAATTAAAGCAACTTAGAAAAACAATGAATCAATAAACAACCGTTAAAATAACTATAAACAATGAATAAACTGGCAATCAGGAATGAACTGGTTAAGAAAACATTACTGTGAAATACGTCAAACAAAATTAATCACCCATCTCTCCAAACCATCTCTTCTTTTTCAAAATTTTAGAGTTTTTAAATTAAAGGTATCCTCTGGATGGGTATGATGACTATTAATTTTAATTTTCTTAGTCCTGGGTCAATGTACAATCTGAATGGATTGACGGGGGTACATCAGGATCTAACACATCAAATCAATTTTATACTGTCGATGTTCAGAATTTAAAAGATTTTCTCTTGTTCTGTTATATATGTTTGCGTTCATCTAACTGAAAATGCATACATAGATACATTTTCTTTAAAATAGGGTCATATCATCCGGGACAATTTTCAAAACACATTTCCTTGACAGTGCACAACAGATTCACTCCTACAACTTCATGTATGCACCTAGAGGGGGTTTCTACCAAAGTTGTTCAAAGAATTGCGAAATTTATAACTTTGGTATTTTGACAATTCTTGTTCTTTTGGGGAAGTTTAACGAGACTGTCAATCGGGAATTATAAAATGTGCTGCGCTTTGGCTGGTCAAAGGAAATTGGGGCCTCGGGGATCAAGTTCTCTGTGTATGCTCGGTACTTTGACTCTTAAATTTTCAAGGTCATTATGAGCTCATTCGGCGCATTTCCGATTTTTCCTGACCTTCGGCAACCTTTATCTCAAAGAGTAATCATAGAGTGAAACAGACCACAGCATGGCAAGCAGGGGTGTGCACTTAGTGTACGCAGTTAACTTTTGATTGTTAAGTGGTTAAGGTCAGTCTGCGGCATTCGGTGTATTTGCGGTTTTGCGCTTTTCAGCAACTTTGTTGTAGCTTGAAAACGGCTGATCGTAGAGCGAAATGGGCCACATATCAGGCCTCGGAATAAGTGTACACTGGGTATTTTGGTGCATTTCCGACTTCGATTTGTGACAACCTTGTATTTCGAAAAAAGGTTTTCGTAGAGCGAAACGGACCACTATTTATACATCAGGGGCACGTACTTAGTGCATGCAGGGTACCTTTTGACATTTAATGTTTAAGGTCATTCTGGAGCCATTCGGTGTATTTCCGATTTTGTCAACCTTGTATTCCGAAAACGGCTAGTTGTAAAGTGAAATGGACCAAAATTTACTTACCTAGTTTATAATATAGATACTTTAAACAAAAAGTGATCAAGGCTAGTTTTGCGATTATGTGGTGCAATTCCAATTTTCGTCAGGAATGCATACATGTAGTAGCTACATGGCTGTTAGGCGTATGGCTAACTTGTTCCTATGTGGCATAAGTGACTGTGAGGGTCGTCAAGGCCCCTGGGCCTCTTGTTTTATTATGCAGTCCAGTGACTAACTTACCAGAATAACCCCCAGGGCCACCCCCCAGGCCTGGCCTGTTGTCAGTCAGTAACTTACCAGAATAATCCCCACGGTCACCCCCCAGGCCTGGCCTGTTGTCAGTCAGTAACTTACCAGAATAACCCCATGGCCACCCCCCAGGCCTGGCCTGTTGTCCGTCATTAACTTACCAGAATAACCCCCAGGGCCACCCCCCAGGCCTGGCCTGTTGTCAGTCATTAACTTACCAGAATAACCCCCAGGGCCACCCCCCAGGCCTGGCCTTTTGTCAGCTTCTTCCCACTGGACCGATATTCCTCGGCCTGAAACACACACAGCCAGCAGGCTACAGACACAATCCAATACTAAACACCAGCTACACAAGTCTGGGACAGGCCGGTCTTCTTAGTGCATGGAACACTAACTTCCGTAGGTAAAAGTGCACAAGCTCCGCGTCTACATTGAAACGTTTTAGTCCTCGGTTGCATTGACTGGATGCCATATTTATGGTAGGTTAATGGTATGATCCCATAGATATCGCCACGCGGTCGTTTCATCACCACTACTTTCTCTTTGACGAAAGAACCCAGGGTTGATGGGTTATACTGTCTCGTTTGGGTGTGGATGGAGAGTGTGAGTGATGCGAGGAGAGCGTAAGTATACACAAATGGTATATGATGGTCATTACTGACAGTCATAGACGTTGCACCGAGGACTCAGGTACTTCTATATTAGAACTCATTGTCATATAGACCGGGCTCATGACTTTAAAGTCCAATAGCCCTCACTATAACAAGAATTCGAAGAAACTATTTCTTTCGTCAGCCATGCTACTGTAAAGAATAATTGAATTAATAGTGACTTATGCTTCGAGTCGTGCTGTACACCAACCTGTCATGAATGTATAGTGTAATATATTGCATTAGCGATTTTTAACAGTTCCACATGTTCAATTGATTCAAGTTAATCCCATTATATAAACATCTTCATTCGATATTACATGCCATCCATTATAGACCATTCACAACATATATATTTATACATGGTAAGACTTTATCTAAGCGGTAACGAAAGCAAGTCTGTTTCATAAGACACATTGTGCCTCAATGTACAGTGCGCTGATCAAATGTGCGCTGGAAAAATGGTTGACTGAAGTTGAGTAATGTCCGAGTTTGCAAACTAACCGTGATGGTTTTACAACTTCGGCGCGTTGCGTCAGACACTTTGTACTACATTCAGTTGTTACGACATTTAGTTGTTTGCCAGTGTAGTACCTAGTTTTATACAGTGTGCTACGATTTGCGATGTTCAATTTGCTAACAGAGAAAACTTACCAAAATATAGCTCGAGCTGCCTGCATCATAGTCCGACAGCTGAAAGAACCCTGTGCTCTGAAATAACAGGGAAAATCATCATAGTCAGACAGCTGAAAGAGCCCTGTGCTCTGAAATAACAGGGAAAATCATCACAGTCCGACAGCTGAAAGAGCCCTGTGCTCTGAAATAACATGGAAAATCATCATAGTCCGACAGCTGAAAGAACCCTGTGCTCTGAAATAACAGGAAAATCATCATAGTCCGACAGCTGAAAGAACCCTGTGCTCTGAAATAACAGGGAAAATCATCATAGTCCGATAACTGAAAGAACCCTGTGCTCTAAAATAACAGGGAAAATCAAATTCTATATTAACAACGGACACGGCGATCTCAAGACTACAGCAACTAAATAACGGACACCGTTCTACAATAAAAATAATCTGTCAGTCCAACGTGAGAGGATGCCATGAATAAATATCATATCTAAATACACTGTGTTATGTGCTAAGATAGGGCACAATGTTCTTCAAAAACAACGGACACCATGATCTATAACAACAACGGACGCCATGATCTACATTAAAAATGGACATCATGCTATACAACAGCAGCAGTAGTTTTATTTATTATAGTGACTGGCGTTTACATTGTCCACATATATCTACAAACAAAATGTACATACATGTAGGAAATACGACCAGCCCATTTGGGCTTATAAGTCACTCCATACACTTTTTGAATAAATACAGTGACCAAAATAGGTCACACGGCAATCAAAACTCCATGTTTTGTAAAGGCATTAGATACAAATTTCGCAATACACCTGGATTTCGAATTCATAAGAATATGTAACAAGTGTAACAAATACTAACAAATGTAATAAATGTATCTTCGGTAATATTTTCTGCTTTCCCGACTACTCCAAGTACTTTCCCTTCCATCTTCATACTGAGGACAGCTAAATATAAAGTGCTTTCATCTTCAACTTCATTTCCTCAGAATTGACACAGAGGATCTGCCAGGGGCTTTTGGCTGTATCGTCCCACTTCTACTTCAATTGGCAAGATACCATATCTTTAATAATTGACTTAAAACAGGAAATACAATAATAGTGGCACAATCCTCTGCAATAAGAATGGACACTATCAAAGAACCCTGTAGCAGCTAACGATACATATAGAACTGAGCGTTCTATACAGCATGAAGCCAACAGTGCTCCATACTTAGAGAAACACATTCTAAAAGACTCACTCACTGGAGTATAGCATGGGACAAGACGTCAACAATATAACATACAATGGAATCGTTTCTGCCTACACACAATTTACCGAGTTGAATAAAGTACCAAGTTATTTACCATAGTGAGTCTATCCACGGGTGGCAGAGAAGACAGCTACAGTAGCTACAGCTTGTCAACATACCCTTACATTGGCAGGCTCCGGGACACTCAACTGGCCTGTGATGTGGCTTCACTGACAAAGTCCGTGTTAGTCCAGTATATACTTACACTGGATGACGACTGTAGGCCGCTATCTCCGTCAAGTGGATACTTCACTCGCAAACATCGCGACACTTTCAAAGCACCCGATGCGCGGACAATAGACTTTCACCAACTCGATATATGTGTACAGCAATGATAGACCAACTAGCAAAAGCTGCGGACTTTAGGGTAATATCTATATTGTAATAACGATCAGGAAAAGCTGTCACTACAACACAAACAATAATTATTTGATCGCGTTGACAGACTGGCAACAATTTCAAATATTACTACTACTACTACTACTACTACTACTACTACTACTACTACTACTACTACTACTACTACTTACTACTACTCTTATAACTCCTCCTATTACTGAGAGTGCCGCTACTACTACTACTACAACTGTTGCTAGTACTACTTCTACTCCATCTATTACTAGTACTAATACCTCACCCACCACCACAACTGCTATTAATACCAGTACTATCACTACAACTACTACTACTGGCATCACTGATACTAATACTACTAGCGTCTACTACAAGTAACTACTACTATTATTATTACTATATACCGTCATCATCATCATCATCATCATCATCATCATCATCATCATTATTATTATTATTATTATTATTATTATTATTATTATTATTATTATTATTATTATTAATTTGTGATTGTTATTATTTTTTGTACTATAAAATTCTCAAGGACAGGTGTTTTTTTTTCTTGATGGTTTCGATCTTATTACAAGACATGTCGCTGTATTTTGGGCTCACTTATTTTGAATAATGCATTTCTAACTATCTGGAATATGTTTACCCTGTCTGATAATGACAAAACGTATATTACAAGGAAAAGTATGACATATTCTATCCAATAGCCTGTCATATTTACAGACAAAGAGAGTTTCCGTCCTTAAGTACCGTTACATGTGTGAATCGAAGGATATGATCATGATTGCCATTTTGCCATTATAATATTCTCTATGTTATCAGTTATTGCAGTCTATACGCTTTACACAAGTCATAAGTAACAATGAAATCTGTTGTACCACTTCACCTGATCAGTCAATCATTGCATGGTTGCATACAAGGTCCCCGGATTTTCGTACACAGTGGCCTGGAAAATAAATACAGTGTTGCATATAAATACTAACTGGAGGGTACATGTATGACAAAACAGTCTACTTGGTGGAGTGACGGAGACAGAGGCAGATAGATAGACAAATATATAGACACAGGCAGTATGGTCTAACATAGAAAAAACAGGGACGGATTGACCTTCGGGTAGCCACTCAAGTTCAGACGCAGACATAGAGGTAATGGAGACAAGACAAGCAAAAAAATAGAGAGCTCAAAATATAGACTCACCGGTTCTTGTAGTTCCTAGTACTCGGTAGAACCCCCTTCCGGTTTGTCTGCATCATGTCCCGGCCCGACTTGATGTGTTGTGTCTGTAGTTCCAGTAGGCATTAGGTATTGTTCATCGTCAGTGGTTTCGGTAGGCAACACGTCTTGGGAGGCTTGTTGTCGTTCACGTTCATCCTGAAGTGCGAAAGCTTCACTGTTCACATACTCTGCCGATTGCACTGTGGCGTTTGGACCGTGCTTTCCCCACAGCTTACGCCATCCACCATGTCGCTTTGCAAGCAGAATCAGGACGACAGTCATGACAGTAGATACCACTGCCAGCGCAGCCAGAATTGCATATATTATGCTTTCTGGAACAGAAGAGATATCATTCGAGTTCTTGAAGTGTTTGGGTCAGCTCAGTATTTTATATAAACTTCAATTTATTTTCAGAGGTTCAAAACAAAAATTGTAAATGTATATTAATTTTTACCTCTGGGAGAGGAAAATGCCTGGCTTTAGGCAGAATGTTCGCGGGTGCATGGATTTCATAAAACTGTTAATTCATGATGTATGTGTAATTGTTTGCATCGTGTGGGAACCTACCGCTGTTCAAGATACACTTCTGAACAGCAGAAAAAAAGCTTGCTATTTTCTTCTAAGGACAGCGTGTTGGCCCCATTTATAAAGATTCCTACGAGATTTTTCTTTTCCGTTTCACTAAGTTGGATATTACTAATATGAAGGTATTCACCGAGTGTTTCCCTTGCGCAAGTCATCAACTATTGACGTGGAATGGCCAAAAAAGGACAAGATATAAAGAAATAGCTCAGTTATAAGAGGAGACTGCATGCTCCGGGAAAGTTACTCAAATGCCTACACAGGGCACCGTTGACCGGCAACTTTGGAAGCAGCAGTTTGGAGATTGGGAGAAATGCGTTTGGAACTATTTCTTGTGAAAATGTTACTTCTAATTCTACTAAATGTTAATTCTGTTGTCGATGTATCAAATTAATGTGAGGTTTGGCCTTATATTCAAGAAGAAAAAGTGAAGTAATAGGACATTTGGCGTAACATCTATTTATTGGCCATTTGCTTGAAGAAAAACGCAAAACGGTACTTTACCGGAATACTGACTCGCCATGAGTGAAGAAAGTGAAGACCTGTTTTTAGTATAATGCCAAAAAAATCAAATGATTTCTTCTAGAATCCCAAAATGGACCAAAGTATGACGACTAATACTTGAATGACATTCATTGATGCCCTATATATATGATTATGGGGGACTGAGTTGAGGGTTTCGCAGGCTGCCAATAGAGGTGCGCGTTATATCTAGTATCGTATACTTTTCTGGTTGTTTCTTACTAAAAGTGATATTTATCACTAAAAGTTTTATATATCGTGTTTCCTTTGTTCTTAACGTAATAATGTTAACATGTTTTGCTAATTAGCGACACTACAAGTTTTGATAATACCCTAGCCATAGCTTAAGTTTAATACTGCAAATTAAGAGAAAAACATGCATAATAATTCTTAATACAATTTTTTCTTGCCTCAGGTCAGATTGTGTATTCTTGCTATAGGGTTTGTATCAACATACATCACGTGAACCAAACGAATGAAAGGATGTTGTATTTTCTTTCATACAAATGCGAAATGTGGTATACAGTCATATATATAGCATTATGTGTTGTACTGTACGAACATTGTGCTACGTTATGCTGCACGTATGCTATATTACTATTTGAAAATATTTGCAAATAAAAATAATGCAATGCTATATTACTATTTGAAAATATTTGCAAAGTCAACTATGAAGGTGTAAGAAAGGGGTTACAATCTGAATATGTGTAATTATTTTATACATACTTCTAGTGTACTGGGGACACTCGGAACATTCCTTGACGGTCGCTGTGGTTGTTTTCTTAAATGCTAAAGTAAAAAGAGAATGGTATTAATTACAAACAGGAGCCAGGGGGCATATACAAATTGGTACAATGTAAATAAATGTATTGCACTGATCTGATTCATTGTGAATTTGTCATTCCTAGTTACCCTGTTAATTACGTATACCTAATATATAGCATGAGTCTTTCGCACTGTACGGTCACCCCGCCCGATATAAGACTTACCGCCTCGTTGCACTCGGCGTGATGTCTTACATGTATATCGGGTCAGGGGTGGCCGGCATTGTCTCACATACATACCG
>JAAUYG010095933.1_pt1 | contig 12168 bp, 6 predicted proteins | sample 7278091 | NCBI WGS metagenome assembly JAAUYG01 (sample SAMN14350201, study PRJNA611818) | marine sediment metagenome | isolation source: surface marine sediment (0.6m) | place: French Polynesia: Moorea | collected 2018-08
GGTGAGAGATAGACATGTAGTTACTATATGTATCAACAGGGAACCATATATGGAGAGTCAAATGACAGCATCACATTTGACCTTGAGTGACCTTGAAGGTCAAAGTCAAGGTCACTCAGATTATATTTTGACTTTAGTGACCTTGAAAGGTCAATCTCAAGGTGTGTTTCAGGTCAGTCTGAGGTAATTCAGTATATTTCAGAATTTTGAAAGCACCATACGAGTGACTACATAGCTATTTATCTAGTAGCCCGGTAGGCATATATACCTATTTTTTTCCTGTCTGGCAAGTTACCCAGCAGATCAGAGCAGAACCTGGGCCTCTTGATTTTAAACTTGGCCGATTGCCAAGAAAAGTGATGGCCTGTATTCCAGCATGGAAACGAATGTTCTCATGAAGTTTGGCTGACATCGGATGAACATTGTAGGAGGAGTAGCGTTTTGAAATTTCAAGCCCATATTGAGTCCTGTGTTAACAAAAATGTCAAAGTGCCATAACATTTTTAATTTTAGCAGATCCCCCCAAAAAAGTAATTGCCTATATTCCCCCATGACTAACATTTGAACATATTTATTAAGTTTGGTTGAAATCGGACCGAAACTGTGGGATACGTAGCGTTTGAAATTGTAGCTCCCATAGGATCCAGAAAAAAAATGAACAGTGGAAATTTATAAAAACAAAAAAGAAATCACGGTCTGCAGATATGGTGGATGGGTAGCTTCCCACAAAATTTGGCCTGGATCCATGTCCATGTGGCGGTTTCTGAGAAACCTGAGTTAACGAAAGGACGACGGACGGACGGACAACGGACGCCTACGCCATGACAGTGGCTCAAGAGTTATCTATTTAAGGTACCTCATGCGGTAGATACAAAAGTCCAAAAACTTCGCCCAACCACATCAAAGGAATGAATGATTCCGCTATGATGGACCACAACTAATAATGTGTAACTCGCATGAAACTTGCTGTCGCTGACAACAGGCCAGTTCAGAGTACGAGCGTTTGAAACTGCAAATTTAATTTTGACATATGCGCATATGCATATGGACACGTGTTTATATGCATATAGATATATGTTAGAAAATAAATTAACATATCCAAGCTTCGTGATTCAGACTGAGCTGTTTCCCGACGTACTATGTAGCTACGGAGCTTTCCTGGTCACGTGAGCTTATCTCATCTCTACTCCCCAATTATTGTCCAGAAGATAACGTAGGGGGTCTGTGTCACAGAGTCGTATATTAGTAGTTGAATATTCAAAACCTTTCGCTGGTATTATAAGTCGAAACATCAGATATAAATTAGACATGTCAACAATCTTCTTCTTCTTCTTCTTCTTCTTCTTCTTCTCAGGAAATATTTTTAGGAAGAACCTGGATGTTACTGTAATGCGTCATTCGGTCGGCATATCATAAATGCAGCAAAATCTGGAGGTTATGCGAGATATTGCACAGGTTAATGCGGTCGACAGCCAGTAGCGGTATCTGTTGGAACACAATGGTCTGGCGCTCTCTAAACTGAGCTATCTATCTGGGCCGCTGAACTCTTATTTGACAGGTAAATGCATATCGTCACAATATTTGTAGAACGCAAATGATCTAGGCCCCATTTCTAAAATAAATAAATAAATAAATAAATAAAAAAGCCAATTTTTGTGGCAAGTTTAGATTACATGGCTGTTTTGTAATTAACTTACCTATGAGCGGCAGGTTGGAGGAGGCTGGTGGGATGCTGTTGGCTAGTATTCTCAGCAACAGGAAAAATGCTACAAATATGTTCATGCCTGGAACAAAGATACACCGCGGGGGACGATTTCATAAACAGTTGCAAAACGTGTCTTACTCATGGATAAGGCAGTGGTTGCCAATGTAATTAGTGGACTTAAGACCATGTGTTTGAATTTAAATTTTGTTTCTGGAAACTGGCTCCGTAACTTATACGTAAGCAATATGACACATTTACTTGATGTCCATGGTTAATATTTCTCCCTACGCTTTCTTTTTGGATTCCTATTGTATGTGTACTTTGTTTTTTTATTCGTTTCCTTTTTGCCTTTCTCCTTTTTTCGTTCATGTATTGCTTGTTATGCAGGTGTTGTTTGTCTTTGCTGTCTTCTTTGTGCAGCCCGTTTGATCCTTTCCCAGGAGACCGAAGTAAAGGTAAAACGAAAGGGGGGAAAACAAGATGTGATGGAAGAAAATTAGCGGAAGTGAGTATCACGTGACCTAGCCAGCCTCTTTTAGTCTCCTTACCCAGAATCATCTTGGCCGGGTTTTCCGGCGGCAGCCAGAAAATGACGAGAGTGAGGATGGACAGGAGCACACAGGGCAGGATAAGGGTGAAGTTGTAGAACACCGCCAGGCGTTTGATCTTGATGGTAAAGGTCAGATCAGGGAACGGTTCCGGGCAGCACGGATAGTAAATCTCGTGCTTGATGGCCGGGTGACCCACGAGAACCCATTCGTTGCTGGACGTGTAGTCCTTCACGTCAATCTCGTCTTTGTCTTCATAGAATAGCAGGTCCAGCTGGCGAAATCGTATAGAGATGGAGAGGACGAATTGATTACAGGCATGCGGCACCGGCGTCATTTGCAGATTATCAAGCTGTGATTATTACATGAAATATCAACATTATTGCCCCGCAGTCACACCACTAAATCTAAATCAATTACTGTGCACGGCCATCAGGTGCATATACCACATTTGTAAGTTTTGACAGCATAGATGCATTTGGAAGTCAATACCATGGAGTTTGTATACAAACTCATCCATGGTATTGACTATATAAATAACATGGAGAATCTCTTACAGGTTGAACAAAACAGTAGAACCAGAAGACATATTTATAAACTGGTCAAACCACGTTGCCGAACAAACAGAAGAAATCCGAGTTTCTTCTATAGAGTCATATATATTTGGAACAGTTTACCAGAATATGTTGTAACATCACAGTCTACAAATGAATTTAAGATTAACTTAAATAATCATTGGCGAAACCACCCGAAAAAGTTTGGAGAATGAATATAATTATCAGTCTTGCTTTCCTTACTAATCTTATGTCTCCCTCATCATTGTCATGATTGTTTGTTGTTTATATGATCGTTAAGTTTCAACTCGAATGTGGCTGACCAGAGGTATCCTAGACATTGTACGATAACTAAGTTTCTCCTTTACCGCTGTCCACGGATGTAAGTATGAAAAAGTATGAGACGGACCTAAAGCCGGAAGGCTATCCTCAAATTTCAAGACTTCAAGAAAAATCACACATCATTAGTTCTATAATTTATGATTTTCGATAATTCTTTAGTAGAATATGTTACCTCCGATTATAGATTACCTCCGATTTTTACACAGCCTCTCTGCTCAAGGCTACAGTAATCGAGATATACAGGTACGTATTTAATAATACCTTAAATCCATCGTATGTCCACGAGCCAAATTTGAGTTTGCATTCCTGACTGTCGTACGGGAAGTACAGAATGTTGATACCGCACGAACTCTTGAAGATCGCCCGCGGTATCCAAAGAACTGAGCCATCGCTACTAACAACAGCCAGTGCTTCACGGTGCTCCGTCAGACGCGTATCGGCGCTGGAAATACATAATATCACAAGATCTGTACTACAAATCTGGGATAAACCAAAAAAAAAAAAAAAAGGACTTGGGATGATACACTATCCTGGCATATCTATTCAGGAAACCCAGGATGCATTTAAAGTGGTGGAAGCTGTTGATACATCTTAGCAAATACCAATGCTATGGGAAAACAAAAACAATTCTCCAAGTTTTCAGATATTTTGTTACATGATAAGATAGCATTTTATATCCACCCGAGAGGTTGAGAATCGGTCGTTTTTACTTACTAGTTATACAGCACAATATCCGGGGTCCATATTTTGTTGGCTGGCACACGGACCTCTGTCACGTTGCCAAATAAAGTCGGATCCCATTCAAGTAAATCGTCCTTCCAAACCTTGAAATAAACGTTGATTTTGACGTCAGTGGAAATATGAAATTAAATTACTTTGTAGTTTACATTACATCGTTATTAATTGTACATCTGAATTATTCCCCATACTTTATCATTAGGGGTGAGGGTGCAGTTGATTTTTTAACCGCACGATTTAACTGTACCCACATGACCCCCTCTCCTCCCCCCGCCGAGCCTGTCTTGTCCAATGGGAAAAAAGTATGACGAAGCATTTACTTAGAAGAAACAATGGAACTAATTGAGAAGGCGTGGCTTCGATGACAGACGGGAGGCGTTGCCAAGGTTCTTCACCCGTTGCTATAGCTAAAAATGTGTTTACGTAAATGGCCGTGTACGAAACGTAAACAATCGAAGCTATTTCAAGATAACGGGATATCCTGCCAAAAACCCTGCTCTTTTCGCGGCCGTGCGTGAGTAAAAAAAAATCTTTAAAGTACGTGATATGTATGTAAAATTTAGTAGTAGGTATGCAATAGGGTTATCGATTTCGTTAAAGAATTTTTGGTGCGACCTCATCAGAGGTGCAGGGAGTGGGGGTGGGGATGTATCGCAAGCTGGGCCCTCATGCGCCAGTGATTCGGACATACCACAATTAATCCTTTAATTCTTGAACTCGCTCAGTATATTAAACCTTAAGGCTACTGCTGCTTAAAGTTAATTGAAGATGATCATGCATAGTTTGTTGAAGGAGGCACATATTACGCACTGCCCAGAACAGCTTTCATTTGAATGCAAAGCAATATTATGGCATGAGATGGCTGAGCATTGCTTTCAATACAAATCAAGTTTCTCGTCATGCTGATTCAAGGACTAGAAAGCTGGCAACCCAATACATATAGTTTGTTTCGCAAAGACGACCCATAGTTTTACTTCAGCGCCAGAAACTGGATGGTCACTGATTAGATTGCCAACAACAGATCAAATTGTATGCAAAAGATAAACAATATCTTACATAAAATACTTAAGTGTCTATGTGCCCATTTTTAATACAGCAAACGTCGACGCCTTTGAAAACTACTGGTATCTATTGGTATCTCATTACGGTGGTTGATACTTGCCACATATTATTATCTTTTGTGTGTGTGTGTGTGTGTGTGTGTGTGAATTGCCAATGCAAGACGGTGCTAATATTCGCAACGTGTTTTAAATATTAGCAACGAGTTTTGAATATTAGCAACGTGTAAACGTTAACAACGCGTTACGAACATTAATAACGCGTTTTAAACATCAGGAACGCACTGCGAATATTCCCAACGCCTTTTAAATATTAGTAACGTGTTTTAAACACTAGCAAATTGTTTTGAATATTAGCAACCCGTTTTAAATATACAAGCAACACGTTGCAAATATCAGCAAAGCGTTGCTAATTCAACTTGGTGCTAATGCTGGCAGCACCATTAGCAACATGTTTGGAGTATTAGCAACGCGTTGCGAATATTAGCAACGCGTTGCTATCATTCAAAATGCATTGCTAATATTCGCATCGCGTTGCTGATATTCGCAACGCGCTGCTAATATTAAAAACACGTTGCTAATATTACAAGCACGTTGCTAATATTCAAAACGCGTTGCTAATATTAAAAACACGTTGCGAATATTAGCATCACCTCAAAAACATATATGTGGCAAGTATCATTCACAGTACTTTATCACAGTACAGAATCTGGGTCGACTTTTCTGTGTTTAGGACGTAGAAATTTTGTTTTTGGGGTGCCTCAGAATGCTCCAAATGAGATTCTTCACTTTGTGTAGATACGTTCTATAATATAGTTCAGTATATAAACCAAAGCAGTTATCTTGATTTTTTTTCAAATCAAAAACATGGGCATGGGTCTTTTAGGCAGGGGAGTCTGGTCAGCCACGCCAATATATTAGATTTCTGATCACATCATGGAGTACAAGGGCAGACAGTGTCATAGTTTCCACTGTGTCCAGGTTTGCACCCTGGTAACCCGCGTAATTTACAACCCACATGATGCAGTTAGCAGCATTACACAACGAAGATGTCGTTTCAGAGAGTAATCGGCCAAAATGCTGATAACAATAGCTTGTTTATCTTTCACAGAATTCTTGCCCCGACTTCTGACACGATTCGATTTTTTTTTCGATTACATGGTTTATGCCATCAATTGTTTAAGCGAATGAAGCGCAAGTTACGAGCCACTTCTTCTATCCATCTGCCCATCGTCCGTTTATTGTCCGTCTGTAAAACCTGTCTTCTCAGAAACCGTAAAACAGAATAATCCCAAATTGTTCGTTTGTTTAGCAAAGTTTCAAGTTTTGATTTTCTTTTTACGATTTTTTTTTTTCGTTTTCGTTAACATGGGGTCATAGGGGAGTACAATGTTCAAGCGACATTTCGTCGGAAAGTACACACTGTCAGCAGACTATTCACTTCCAAAAAATCATGCATACTCCTAGAAAGGGTCTCTGCAAAAAGTGAAATTTCAAAAGCGAAATTTCAAATTTTGAACTTTTGACATTTTTGTCCTCTTTCCTTTTTGGACGCTCAACATTTTTAGTCTATGGGAAATTATGAAATTGCAATATCATGAAAACGACTGTTCGTAGTGCGAAAGGGACCAAAATTTGACCCTTGGGTCTTTGGTGTATACAGAGTACTTTTGACTGTTAAGTGTTCGAGTTCATTTTTAGGTCAATCGGTACATTTTCGGATTTTTCTAATTTTCAAAAACCTGGTATCTCGAAGAGGGCTGGTCGTAGAAGGAAAGGGACTGAAATTTGGGCTTCGCAGCCACGTAGTTATCTCAACAATGGCTGGTCTTAGAGCGAAACGGACCAAAATTTGGGCCTCGATGTCAAGTAATTAGTTAATACAGAGTACTTTTGACCGTTAAGAGTCTGAGATCATTCGGCCCATTTCCGATTTTCCCAATTTTCCACTGCCTTGTATGTCGAAAACGGCTGGCCAAACAGTGAAACGGACCAACATTTGGACCTCGGGGGTACTTACTTATTACCAGATATAGGGTACTTTTGACTGTTAAGTGTACAAATTCTTTTTGAGGTCATTCGGTGCATTCTGCTTTTTCCAATTTTCGACAACCTTGTACATCGAAAACGGCTGATCGTAGGACAAAACGGACCAAAAGTTCGCCCGGGTGGACAGGTGCTTAATGTATACATGGTACGTTTGACATTCAAATGTTTAAGGTCACTCTGAGGTCATTTGGTGTATTTCCGGTTTTTGACAACCTTGTATCTCGAAAACGGCTGGTCATGGAGTAATAAGGACCAAACTTTGGACCCCGGGGATTCTTACATAGTGGAGATTGTGTACTTTTGACCCTTGTTAAGTGTTCAAAGTCAGTCAGTGGTCATTCAATGCATTTCTGATTTTCGACTGACTTACATAGTCACCTCAGCTACAAAGCTACTATCTAGTGCCTGCATGGCTCTTAGGTATAAAACTAACTTCTTCCTATCCGGCAAGTGACCAAGCAGAGCGTCAAGGCACCTCTGTCCTCTTTTTTGTTGTTTCTTTTTTACTCTTTACGTGTATTTAATATTGTGGGTTTTAGAAGCATGCCAAATCCAGATACTAAAATAAACAGATACCAAGTGACCGTGACAGCCAAGAAGGCAAAGATGAATATTATACAGTTACTGTCACACGTTAGTTTTATATTATTTAGGGTTGGATTTATTTGTTGAGGTTCTCAACAAGCAAACATGTTAATGATTGCCTCTAACGAACCTTTCCGTAGCAGTGAACGGCGACCGTAGTGCTTGTCAAAATTCCTTTGACTAATAAATCTCCAATCCCCTACATATGGGTTTCATGGGATTCAACAGCTTTAAAGTCACATATACATGATATTAATGGCTTTATCCAAATAAACTGAACCATAAAGTAAAAGACTGTAGAATTCATATGGGTACTGATCCGTAATTCTAAGTGCAGGATGGTGCTTCATGGGTGCTAAAGCTTCACGGATCTTCGCTGGAAGTGGGGCGTGTCTGTCACACGCTACTCAATATCCTACAGGTCAAAATCAATCATAATGCATATCAATGAATTGTTCAGATGAAAGTGACTCATGTTTACTGGCGTTTTCCAACAGAATAATAAATTATATACCAAATATATTAAACGTTCATATATCAAATATACCAAGTGCTCATTATATCAAACGCATGAAATACCAGCACGGCATAATACGTGTGTGTACAACTTGTCTTTATTGAACTTTCGATGACATGTATAATTCAAGTTATGAAAACAGTGACGACCACATGCCGAGAGGGAGAGTCGGCCTGCGCGCGTACAGATGGTTTCTAATGTAGTTGTGATACCCCATCAGTGAATACCACAGCATTCACGAGTTTGTACGAGTTCCCTTATGGTTTGATATGTACAGCACGAACATCTAACACAGCATATACATGTATGCCACCTAGAACCCGACTGCTAATAGTGGGGTTTCTATCGCTCCTTGTTCAGCCATAGTTAATGGGAACACACACATTTATTTAGCAGTCTCTATCATACGCATTTCGTAATAATATATAGCTACCGCTGTATGATAATGCAAGGTGCTACTCCCTATTATCTATTCGTACAAGTTGGCTTCGGGAATTTACATTTTCAACGGTGTCGACAGCGTTAAAATTGTGACATAAGCCGTGAACTCTTAATACATTGTGTATGTATGCTAGAAAAAGCACACGATACTGTTTTACAAGAATTATTGTCAAACTACGGAAGGTACATCATTTGATCTAATAACTCCGTGCGCGTATGCATATACATATACATGTAGCTTGAGTGTAGAAGACATGGGAAACTATAACGTAGCAGATCCAGAAACAGAAGATCAGGTTTGGTTGGGAGCCTGGCATTTCCGATTTATTCATTCCATAATATACCCCCCCCCCCCCCATCCCAGACGAGTAGTGACTTTTCTCTCGTCTATTGGATGCATTCTTTGGCAACGGCTAAAGTCTTTATTCTTCAAAGAAGGGTATGAAGTCCGTGAAAACAAGCATAAACTTCATTTAAGCAATGTCTTTGTGCTGTTGCGTCGACTCCACTGTGACCAAGATATCACAAGTGCGTTTCAAGCAATAAGCAGAGACTGTTGGAAATTCGGGAAATAAATAATAATAAGTTACTGCCATACCCTGCCATGGTATAAGCAAATTGGCAGGTTGGGTCACTAATTGTGACCCAAAGTCTAGTAGCTATTCAGGCATTGAGAAACCGATTAGAGATATGTAAACTTGTGTAGAGAACATACCCACCCCACGGGTTCAATCTATGGCACATTTAAATAGCGTCGGAGACGAAGACCATCGACCTGTGCACATAAACGAAACAGAAAGTACCTCGTGGTAGCACCTATCCTTTAGTTTATTTTGGGGTACGAGTGCTTCTACTGTGCAAAGGAAGAAAAATTGAAATGACAATTCATTTTCTGGCTTATGTAACTACAACTACGACTTTTATAGAGACAGTCATATTTTTGAAGCTATAATAGAGGCTGTTGTGGCAGTATTCCTTTTTACACAGGAACCATATAAACATTACTGGGCTATACTATACGTGCAATGTGCATAGCGGCCTATTGTGGTGAATATGTCGTCCCCGGGAGAAACTTTATATAATCTCTGTTTTAGGGATGGGGACTATTATTTTACGTCTGTGAATCAGTAATGGCAAATGCACTATCCGAATTACGATAGCTACTGGTTGACCCTTAGTGTAAACTCTTGGGGAAATCGATAAAACTAAACGGTCAACGACCATTTACCCTATAATTGTAAAGAGAATCACGTTGATCTGAAATACTGAGTGGGTAAATAGCCATCGGGTAGCACTTGCGGTTTCATCATCACATAATAACATATATACTAGGGCTCTACATGGGTTCAAAATTTATGCTGTGTCACACCTCCCTTTTCTGTGTCCCATGTCGCTTTTTATAAGAATTTTACTTTGTCACATCACTTTTTATATTTTATATATACATTTATATTATATTTTATTAGACTTTCATGTCGAACTTCGTTTTCTATAAAATTTGAACGTCCATTCTACCATTTTTATAAGATTTTGGCGTCGCTTTCTAGTTTTTATCAAGGCTCACGTCAGATTCTACAACTTTTAAAGTGGCCGTATCGCACTTCTTTTTTACACATGTGGAGGTCTCATACTGCATGCCATCCAAGCTGGCGATATCATTTGTAATGGCTAGTATTCTGGCGTGAAACACTTCTGCCAATGAGTTCCATGATTCCAAAATATATTAACGGTGGGTTATTATCAATACCTGTTTCCTTAAGGGATATATGACACGACGTCCGTTTATATATCGTACAGGGTTACATGTTCTATCTCTGGAAGTCTAGCTGTCAGTTTGATGAAAATGACAGAGGAGTGCACCCAGAAGACAGCAGGCTGCCTCAGATCGGATTATTATGAAGGTTGATCAAATATATTTCTCTTCTGAAGGAGACACCACTGTGTGTCCCAAAATAAGAAACAATGGCACTAATATCATGTTGAACAACTGCACGGACCGTCTGATAACTGCAAATGCAGCAGCAAATGAGTGACACTTTTCAGTTTTTAGTGTGTGTCGGTACTGTTCTACATATAACGCCAGAATAGATCATAGTTTTTGTCAAATAGGTGCATCCTATTATACGCAAGCATGCTTATATATGGACTCCCGTGCGAAGCCTATTATCTATAGTTTAACTTATCACATTTAGCTTACATCTTCTTACGAAACAATTTCAGTCTATGATATCTTGTACAAGGACGACACGAGTTTTTTGTCAGACAATCTCAGCTATATGCTCGACGAGGGTGTTTTGTTTTGTTTTTTTACTAAATTCTGTCATCCACAACAACCACTTGTCAGGCTTCAGTCTCGTAACCAACATATGACAGGTACCGTTAGGTGACAGGTGAAAAGATTGAAAAGAAAGAAACTGCGAAAGATGTGGAAAAGAACGTGTGTAACGCGATGATAGAAGCGATTGCGAAAATGACAAACTGGGATGAATCAAAATGGCGGGTTGAGATCTGAAGAGGTCATTGGTCCAGATGACGTCATCCTTTGGGGAATATGGTGGCCAGCGACACAATGATAGTGCTGACATACATGAAGAAAAAGAGTCTGTCGAGGACCCGGGCCACGATTCGCCACTCTTTGGCAAGCTTTCCTTGAGCATCTTTCTCGTTGAGACGGTTGATATAAGTCCTCAGGATTCTCTTAATCTCCTTGATATCACTTTCGATTGCTTGATTGTGCAAGGGAGATCTGTCCGCAACGGGTTGGCTACGGGATGGCGTCCCGTCTCTATAGTCCAAGACAGGGGGCTGGAATTTGTTGTATTTCAGTTCGGGACATTTGATCTTTTTCTTCTCCTTGTTGTGGTGCTTCCTGTGGGGGGAGATAGCGGAAGTCTCGGCCAGCTGGTGCCGCTCCTGCCTCGGGGCGGCCTCTAGCTCCATGGCTTCACTCATGCACATTATCCTCGCGAGGCCGTCCACGAAAATCTGGAACACAGACGGGGGAGAGTTCTGTTTGATCAGCGCAAGTACACACAGTAATAACAATATATTGGTGTTGATTCACAACCAGTCTTTATACATGGAAAAGAAAAAAAGGAGTATTTGCACTTCGTAGATACAGAAAGGTTACAGGTCCCTAAACAAATACCATTGAAAGCACTGCTGTTGCATCAGCTGGCAAAAGTCTAAAACAGACTGAGCATGTATTTAAGATAACGTGGCTATTCCTGGAATTTTATTGTAGGAAAACAAATTAAAACGTCGGTTATTGTCACTTTTCGTTCTGTGTTTTGGGATTAGCTGGGTTATCGTGAACTTGTCCAATATGTATGGCTAAATATTTCAGACGTACGGGATAAATAAACCTACTATCTATAGCCATAAATGTGTAGCAACCATGAACGAAAACAAAAGACAGCCTGCTTGGTTGTACACTGGCTGTGGAAAATGTCTTTCATTTTAATTTTGTGTGAATGTCAATAATCCAGTGCCATCCGCGAACATTTGTTTAACTCAATACTAAACTAGAAAACAGAATTTGCAGGCAAATTCAAGATCTGCATGCCAGTTTTGGCATAAAAGAGAGAAGGAAGCACTGTTCGCGAAGTTGCATATACCCTCTCTACACCAA
>JAAUYG010149066.1_pt1 | contig 12166 bp, 5 predicted proteins | sample 7278091 | NCBI WGS metagenome assembly JAAUYG01 (sample SAMN14350201, study PRJNA611818) | marine sediment metagenome | isolation source: surface marine sediment (0.6m) | place: French Polynesia: Moorea | collected 2018-08
AACCACATTAAGACTGCAGCACTGGGCTGCGGATTGTTAATAATAGTTAATTTGTACGACTTACTGGATCTCAAAAGAAGAGAATTTCTGTATGTTGTCCTTACCAATGATGGGCCACTTCTAGCATTTTGTCTTTAGTAAGTCTTCGTTCCTATTAAGTTGGAAAACCATGTGATATTGACTACCAGTCCTGCTCAAGTCTTTAATAGGAAAGTGAAAGCACCTTTTCAGTGCTTGAGAAAAGATGCCAGCCACAGACAAAGACTGTGAACTTTTCGTTAATATAAAAAGGAAATTTGCGATTCGAAGGAATAAACGCAGTTTGTATATTTCTACCAATGTCTTTTTTTCTCCTGTTTTGTAATAAAGTTAAGTGATCTTTCACTCAGAAAGCCATCATGTTTACTAGACTTGGATCAGTCTTTTTTACCCTTAAGCTTATTCCCATTCAAGATCATAGGCTAGTTTCTACGTGTTGTTAAGTCTAGATTATTTATTAAAACGGGGTTATTTAAATACAAGTACGTGTAAACGTGTGTCTATAATCCTCGTATGTACCCGGTAAAACTTTAAAAATTTATTGCGCAATCTTTAAATGCCATTGCATGTACAAAGGCCATTTTACAGTCATCTGAAATTACAACTTTTATTGTTATGCTCTCGAGTAATCACAAGCCATAGCGCAGACAACAAGTCGGAAGTGTTCGAATACAGTAAAATCTATCTTGAGACCACTGTCGAAAAACCAGATATTCACGGCAGAAGGTCCCACATTTCAGTGTAATTGAACCTGTCAAAGACCACCTGTCTTGAGACCAAATTTTTATGGCCAATGGGTGGTCTTCCAAGAGAGGCTCCACTGTAGTTCAAAGTCATGCAATCAGTAAAAAGCCACCATGGATTTCATGGAAAACTTTTATTTACATGCATGATTAAATAGCTGGATTTATTTACATTCGGGAATATGTAATGTTTCCACACTGTACTCAGTGAAGCCGAAGAACCCCCGGCAATCTTTAAAACCTAGCATGATATGCCCCTTCTTCTACTTTTTAGCGAATAACACATGCACAAATAATCATGATTGAATCTGGAATTGACCAAATGTATTTTTCCCACCAAACACAAAAATTTATTGCCACCGCACATGATTACATATTTCTTCAACATGAGGTCTGCTGCCACAAACAGCAAAATCTTCCCAAAATGTTTTATTCATCAAACCACAGGCTCAGCGCAAAGATATTGTCATGGTTAAGTAAATTTTAACTGGCCATGCATTTCAAATAAAAGGCTACTTGATACGAACAGGGAAAGTACAAGGTTACTTTATTACTGCTAGCATCCCTTTAATGATAAGCTCCTAGTTGTGAACATGATTGTCCATCACACAAGACCCAAATATTTTACAATCTTCTTTGTGCTTTATTAAGAACCTCCAACAGCGACACAAAAGTATTTAAAGATAAATATCCTGCAATATTACATTGTCGGCACTTTCAATTCAGACATTTTTCTGACAGTCTTAAACTTGAAACTCGACTTTTAGCTGTGTAGTAGTTTGTGCAGTCATTATTTTGAGCACTTCAAAATAATTTGCCTTTCCTGCCATGCATGGAATTACATGTATATATTTTTTTCTGGAAGATGTATATGCATAATAATAATTTAAATATGACATTGTATTGTGGAGATATATTAAAGACCTAAGTACAACATCCGTGAAAAGAAGTTCGTAGTTCCCAAGTTTCAGGGAGACTGCACGCATGCGATTATTTGAGATAATACGGTATACAGGTAACACCTCAAGATGAGAATACTGACTACTTATCACATTGTAATGGCTTGACCCCTTTTACCACAGATACTGAAAACTTACTTTTATAGCCTTCTGCAATGCGTAACTTAGACTGCAGCCCAGATATAGAACAGTTACACTGTTGCGACTGTTTCGCGGTTGTTTGCCATGCGACTATAAGGAGGCAGCATAACCATAACAAGACTTTCATAAAATATGTCGCCTTGCAATGGTTCCCTTTCAGAGGCCAACCAATCAACAGGGAATTAAAGATTTATCAAAGAGAATTACAACAAATCCAGTACTTCTATAAAACATGGGATTTGAGACACGCTAAAATCGTTACGAAGTAATGGCAATATCCTGCCCAGGGGCATCTGTCAGGCCAAATCGATGTGGCTGTTTTGAACCATGGAATACCTATAAAATATCCTAGTAATAGGATTTCCACACGATATACCACCCATAGGGTACAGGAAAACATATTCCATTTTCTTCGACTGATATTCAAAACACCGTGTACGCGAGGCCGTGTACACATCAATAACCACTATCAAGGGCACTTTTTTAACAACATGTTCACTAAAAATACGACAACCGTCGATGATTTATTAACTACTACGATCTTTTTCCGTGACCACTTGACTTGTGCTTATGACTATTTGCCACCCCTTTGCTTTTCGTAGTCCGTTGTTTAGTTGCCATATGTTTCTTGGCTTTCACCGTCTTTTCAACATACGCCTCCACATATTTACGGATCTTTTCTGGGTTGATGTCTCCACTGCGACTGTGACATATCTGAAAGCACCATAAAATTTGAATGAATGGATTTTTTTTTTTGTAAATATTTATTTCATATTTTATTTCATGTTTGTTCTCCCAGAATATGATCTGTGTTACTCGAGAAATGAAGTTCACGGCATAAAAACTGAATATAGCAAGCAGTAAATATTTGTTTGTCCAATTGAAAATAACGAACAAAACTGCAGCATCAAATTCTACTTTCAGAAAGTATTTTATGCAAGTTTTCAATGTAAGTCAAGCTGCATGAAACTTAAGGGATGCATACTGCTACCATACAACGATCTTTATTACACCTGTATTTTAAGACCACCCTGATTATAAGACCATTTGATTTAGCCCCAAGTAGATATTTTTATACCAGGCTAGTTAACCTTTATTATAGGATCCACTGCCACATAAGAAAACATTCCCAAAGTCCCATGGATGGCCTTAGTGGGACCATATACGCTCAATTCTACAACTGTAAAGATCTAGTTTAATATTAACAGAATTTGGTGACTAAAATTTAAATTTACTTGCTACATGTACAAAGTATTTTAACTCCCAGAAAGTTTACCTTTGGCACAGCCTTCCTCATGATGTCTTTGTACTCTTCCTTTGTAATATTCCCTTTGCTATAGTGCGGTTTAATGGCCAACTTCACCTCCTCAACCACCCTCTCCTGACGATTTAGCTTCTTCATGTACTGAAACATAAAAGAATCAAGCCTGCTAACAAAGCGTTATGACACTAACTTTGAACACCAATTTATATTATTGATATAATGCAGGATCATTAGCAGTGACAATTCTGAAAAGTGAAAGAAACTATGTCTTTGCAGACCATTTAATTTAGATCCGCCTTTATGCACATCCAGCTAGCCAGCTACCCGCCATGGGTTTTGAACACATTTTGATGCAATTGCTCTTTCAGAGAAGCTTTCAGAAGATCTGCCGTAAGTGCTACAACATGATAAACGCTTGCACATCTGGAACAGTTACCTAAACATTAAAACCCGGGAATAGACACTATTGTGACTAATATTTACCTAGTAAAGGCGATCATCAACTAATCACAAAGGTCCCTTCAATCAAATTCCTGACTTTCCCGTGTTTTAAAACAACAATCAGTGAAAAAAAAAAAAAAATCAGTGACACCAAAATTATATTGTAAATATAAACAGCCTTCAATCTTAAGAGAGCACCTGACAGCCTACTATCAAAACACAGGGACGAATGCTTTATTTATTGTGAATAAAACACTATTTAGTGGATCAAGCTGTTCTGTTTGCTTTTGGGTAGTTTCTGGGGGGGGGGGTCCCCATTTAAAACAATCTTGTATTTCGCTAGCAGATAACCCACCCTCTCTTTCTTGTAGAGATCCTCCGCTGACGTGAGGTCATCCTCCCGCCCTGGTTCCTCGATCGGTGGCGGGACCTCTGACACCAAGTCTGATGGGGGAGGCGGGGAGAACGAAAACTTGATATCGTCGTCAGAAGACGGGGATGCGACGTCCATGTCCACAACTTCCGTCGTCTCCTCGAATGTCACCGATTTCTGATCAAGCGGTTTCGGGAACCCAGCGGGAGGAGGCAGCGGGACTTGGAATCGGTCGTCCTCCATTGGTCGGGGCGGAGGAGGCGCACCGTGTGGGTTTACAGGGGACACGACACGTTCTTTGGATGCCATGGCAACCTCGGCGAGATGCGCCTGGGCGTTGAGCAGCTGTGAGATCTGTTGCATCTCTTCCAGTGCCTTAGCGGGTAGTGGGGGTGGCGGGGTGCCCAGGTTATCCGGGACGGCCGGGGGTGGAGGGGGTTGGTGCTGGGGTTCAAACGGATGCGGAGGACCAGGTGGTCGGAAACGTGGCGGCGCGTCCGGCCCATTTTGTGGCAGCAGTCCGTTTTGAGAAACCGAGACAGGAAGTCTGTTTGGAGGAAGAAGGATATTTGGCCCGGGATGGCTTACGTTGATCTGTTGCCATGCGATATGCTGGGGTGGGGTTCCCGGGCGTATTAATCGGCCCATCGCGTGGGGGTGAGGGCCTAGAATAGAATGGTTCATCAACACTGGGTGTCGGAAGCCCCGGGGGAGCTGCCCTGGAGGCAGCAAGTTCAGCCCAGGGAGCTGCGGGAGAACCATGTTTGGTGGTCTCATCGTTCCGTCCGGGAGGCGAATACCTTCCGGAAGACGTAACGCCCCCTCTGGTAACCGTAGTAGCTGGCCGTCTGGCATGTTGATGAACTGCGGCCGAGGGTGTAGGTTGCCTTCTACCGGTGATGGCGGATCACCCAACATCGGGGCACGTGGATGGCGCAGCATCTCATGCTGGAAAGGCGGTCGTATCTGAAGTGGTACTCCGCTCAGAGGGAAAATGTCAGATGGTGGTGGACTGCCCTCCTCTGATGTCGGCTCCGACGGATCATATGATAAATCGTCATCGGGAGGGAACGCAAGCAGTGGCGCTGGTGGTGTACGTGGCAAACCCATATCTCGTTTCTTGGATCGAGGCGGAGGTGCTTCGGGGACTTTGAACACAGTCGGACTTCTGCGGCCAGAGTTCTGTCTATGATCCAGAAAGCCCTCAGAGACAAGATCTTCCGGAGCCGTCGACTCTTCCTCTAAGGAGCTGCCATCACCACCTGTATCTGACAGTCCCGTGGGACTCGGACTTGGCACACGATGGACATGCTCCCTGTCTCTGCTATCCCTGTAGTCTCCCTCGTGAGACACCCGCCCATGTTTCCGAGGCGAGTGCCGAGATCGAAGGGCTTCCTCTTTCAAGTCTATTTCCTTAACGTTACGAACAGTTCGGGATGGGCGGTCATCCACTTCCAGCTCTACTGCAGTATCCAGATGAGGACGATGCTCATGTTCATAGGTCGTAGCAGGTTCAGAATCACTTCTCTTTGGCCGATTTCCCTCGTATCGGTCAGACACGATGACTGTAATCTGTGTTTCAGATTCATCTGCGTCGTCATCCTCACATCCAGGACTGCTCCGATTCTGGAGAGCTTCCAGATAAGCAGTCGTAATGGGTTTGATATCCAACGGTTCTTCTGGATACTTCTCTCGATATTCCTGATAGAAGTTCCGTTTTAGTTTGAACCTCCGGCTGGAGTCTGTGTCCACCGCTTCCTTCAGAGACTGCGAGAACATTTTTGCTGAACCTTTCATGTCATCACCTCTGTATAGGCCAGAGTCTCGTTTGGATTCCCGACTGCCGTCGCTTCGTCGCCGCGGACTACGTGAACGTGATCTAGTCCGTCTGCGACGTTCCCGGCTACGGTCTCTATGACGGTGTCTCTCCCTGCTTCTCCTGTCACGATCCCGAGACCTTGAGCGATGTCGTCTTTCCCGTGACCGTGACCTTCGTGATGACCTTGACCTGTCTTTCGATCGATCTCGGTCCCTAGAACGGGACCTATGCTTGTGACGTTTGTGTCTGGAGGAGGAGGATCGCTCCTCATCCTCATTGCCGTCATAGTAACGATCCTGGTCTCTATGGCGATCTTTGTGTCTATGTCTGTCGTGGCCACCAGATTCCCAACTATCTTCCCCACTCCTGCGTTTCTCCTTATCCCTACCCTCGTCATCGCGACGTTTGCTTTTTCGTCTTTCACTGCTGCTGCTGCCTTGTTGCTCCCACGCGACGTATGCCGCCGGGTTATCATTATTTACTTCCAACCTCTCCAGCACCCCACTTTTATTAGATGCATTTGCCTCGTTCGTCGGTTCTTCAGGTACAACAGTCTCACACACTTCCTCAGTTTCTGGTTTCTTAAATTTAGGGATACGTGGTAAGTCACCAATTGGCACGCTATGTATTGGTGGATTTACTGGCCGTGACATTTCGTCGCTGTCGTAGCCTTCCTGTTGCTCTGTCTCCCAGTCCTCTCTTGGCTCCTCATTGGCCATCGAGTTAAACTCACCATCGTTTTGCTGAGAGAAATCATTAGGCACCCCTTCCAGGTCAGCCCTGCTCTCCCCGGGTTCAACTTCGTCCACAATCTGTAAAGGCTGAGGGGAGAGCGACTCTGCGGGGGAGGCCAGAACTCGGCGAGAAGGGGACACACTGGTAATAGGGAAATCGCAATCTCTCTGGGGAACTGGGAAACCGAACGATCCCTGCTCAGACAAGCTACGGATGTCATGTATATCCTGCGGCGAGGGCAGACGTTCGGCTCTATCACACACGCTGTCCTGGGATATATCCTCAAACTCAGTGGTCCTCAGTGGAGAGTTTGGAGATTTGTCGCTGCCCGCAGGGATGCTGCAGACATCTTCTGTCCCTAGTCCCAACGACATATCCACACGGGCTTGTTCCTCGCTATCATGGTGGTCTTGTCCTTCGGCGTGACCATGCACAAAATTGCCGCTATCGCCACCTTGACCGTCACCGACTGGTGGTGGCTCTACTATTTCTGGAACTGGCATCATATCTTTCTGTGCTTCTAACTCTCCTCGTTCTTCCATTTCCGGAAGATCACCGTTCGCTTCCTCGCTACCAATGGAACCTTCAAATTCCTCCTCTCCTTCCATCCCTACAGATGCCTTTGGTGAATCGCCCGTAGATCCTGAAGCGTTGCTATTGGAATTATTTTTGTTCTCCTCTTTTGGCTTATCCTCCTTTTCTTTATCCGACGACGAGAAATCCATTTTGTCAAAATCTCCTTGAGCATCGCAATCCTGGTTTCCGACAAGTTCTGGATCAGCATTCCCGCTGCTGTTCCACGGCTGATCGTGGCTATCCGAAGATGAAGCAGTGTTTTCCTGTGATCCAGAAGCCTCCATGGAAATGCCACTGCCATCAACAGGTCCTGGATCAGAAGAGGAAGCTCCAGGTGCTCCATCTGGATTTCCTTCTGGATCACCATGATCCTGATCATCTTTGGGGCTGTTCTCACCTTCAGTGGGGGCAGGAGTCGTCATCCCTTCATTGTTTTCCTTACTGCATTCAGAAATTTTTAGCAGCGGTAAGCTGTTTGACTGTTTTATTGAAGCAGTGTCGGAAGGTGCTTTGTATGCAAGTGAACCTGAAACAAAGGCAAAAGCCGTGTGAAATACACTTAAAGGGTCAACTGATCAAGGGCAAAAAGCAGATTTATTAAATACAGAAAAGACAACAACTGGCAAGGTAATTTTTGAACTGAAGTCCACTTGTCCACTAAAGGCCTTTTTACAAACCTGCCCCTAACTTCATTCAGAAATGGAAAGTTTTTTTTAATATTAATGCTGAGGAAATTGAAGTATTTACCAAAACCTCCAACTTGAACCTTATCTGGAATCTCTCTAAAGCACCTATCACTAAAATGATGTCAACAGCCACTTCTTCTAACTTAATGGCTGGAAATATAAAAGAACCTAGTCTTATTTCTGAGGTATGTTGTATTTAACACACAGCTCAGAAAAGAGAGAAGACTGCTCGAATTTTACGCAATGCTCTCTGTCATATCTACTGTCACTGAAGGTTCTGGTTCAAGTTTTGTGATCTCACCGTCTCGATGAATGGTGACATTTTCCTGTTTGGCCAGCAGCAGTGACTGTCCACACAGAATGTCCCCCAACAGGTCGCCCGAGCCGTTACAAGTCGGCCTTGCAATAGGCAGAGAGGCCGAGCTGAAAACAATGAGAGCTATGAGTACAGTATCGCTTTGCTGGATCCTTCATGTACGACTCCACAAACAACATTTATCCATCAAATGTTGCATCAAAGATCTGCATTTTTCAGTAAAGAAAAATATTTCATCATAATACCAGGGCACATTGCAGAGTTAGTAGTGTGGGGTCTATTTGTATTTTTCAAAGTCAATTCTCTGAGAGCAACAAAAAGACTAGTGCAGGATGAGATATGGACGAATAAAATTCATTGCACAAGTGGTCCCTGCAATTTAAAACCGCTGCATTTAACAATTCCCTCCATTATAAGACCATCCATCAGTGACACATTTCTTCAATATCTAGATATAACTCCATTTTTAGACCACCTTAAATTTAAGACAATATTTTGCTGCCCAAACAGGCGATATTAAAATGCAGGAATCACTGTAGGTAAAGCAGTCAAATGGTGAAATCCCAAACAAAAGAATTCGCGCTTGTAACCCCAATGTAAATTTTAGCGCTATAAGAACTACAATTCAGCATTGTTATAAGTTATTTAAATGCAATGGTCTGCAACTAATATTATTACAATGAACTCTGGTCTAAACAAATCAATCAAAGGATAGGTTTATATTTATCCCGCAGAAATAGCAAGGTAACTTATAACCAAGGCTTCAATGTACATTGAGGTGCATCTAACATTACTAAAACTGGCTTACTGCTATGTAATGGTAACTGATAACCTGGAACCACTCGAGAGTTATGACTCCATATTGGATGACCAAAAGTTACACATCATTGGGCCACATATAAAATGTAAGACCACCTGAGAATTATCACAACTTCGGTCTTACTTCTGTGGTTTTAATTCGAGAGTTCCACCCTAACAGTCTGTAACAACATACTATAGTCATACTTACTGTCCTAATTTGGGAACAGATTTCGACTTGACGAGTCCTCCCTTCATTACACGCGGATGTAACCTCACCGTTGGTTGCCTAGCAACAGCCACTCCCCCGGTATGTTCGCCAATATCGATCTCAATGTCGCTTCCGTCACTGTAAAACAAGGAAATCCAGATCTTTAAATCTGCTCATGTCATAAGAAGTCATACTGAAAAGGAAAGTAAAAGATTGTAAATTGGTAGCAGATACACACATGTAACTACATTTGGGTATTCAAACAATTCTGAAACAACGAACAGTCAGTTGACATAGAAACCAGCTGAAGATTTCATCCGACATATATTATATATAGAGGACATTTCATGAAGATGAGCTATTGTCAGAGATGACAGAATTGCAAAACTGTTGTATAGATGATAAAACACTCTGATCAAGTACTAGGACAAGGTACAGACCTCCATTGGATCAGCTCATTCCTATCTCCCATAATGGACAGAGGCTCCACCCCGATGTCAGCTCGCACATGGTCCATCGTCCGTTCATACCGACTGCGAACCCGAGGAATCATACTCCCGACGGGAGGAGACTTCAAACCCAGTTTACCAGCGATCCGTGATTTGATTGTTGGGCTCACGAGTTTCTTGATCCGTGCACTGCAAACCTAAGCAACAGAAAGCAGTAGGAAGCTACATACAGAGCATCAGAAAAGTACACAACACTGACAAATTATACCTGAACTATTAGTTACAAATACAACTATTAGTTACAAATACATGCCAGTTTCTGTTGCATACCAAATACACACCAGGTTCTACTGGATCTACTCATTTACAACATATAAGTGGGGAAATACATTTCTTTGTCTTATTCATAAGCAATCTTCAACTCTTCTTTTTTTCCATTCTGTAAGACCATTACTGAGTTGACACTGTCAGATGTAAGTGACCAAGTCTGTTCTTCAAATACTCAAGAACGGACACAACCATTTATATTTGATGATTATGTGGTCATACTGACTCATTTTCATACGAACATAAGAACGTTATTAGGTTGGCACTACATTGTAGTAGGAATCAAGCCTGTACTTCAATTACTGAAAGCGCAAGTTCTACATGTCTTATTACTAACCTTCCTTGAACCCCTCCTGCCCTTCTTTCGAGTTCTCCTTCCTTTCTTTCTAGATCTTCTGCCGGTTCCTTTCCGCTTGGAAGTTTTTCTCTTTTTGCCCTTCGCTGTGGTGGAGCGCCTTTTCTTCGTGGTTCGGCGCTTCTTTCGCCTTGTGGTAGTTGTTGTCTTGCGCTTTCTCGGTGATGTTGACCTTCGACTGGTCGTGGGGACATCAGGATCATCCACAATCCCAGAGTCAGGTTCCCACTGATATTGATAAATGATAGAAATGAAGATCCGGCTAAATATCAGATTATTAACATGGAGAAAAGAAGGCAATTTCATCATGCAAGACAACACCATAAGCATATAGTTTGTGAGTACATGTAATACTTGTCTACAGCTAGCACCAGCCTTGCATCGCACTCTATCGTTGCACAACCGGCATAATTGCTGGGCTTGTACACTGTATGGCATTTAGATATATTTATTTAACAGAAAATCAGCAGTGTCATATTTCTGTGACAATTTATTTCAAGATATTACCAGAAATAAAAAGATTTTAGCCATAACACTTGCAAAACATCACACCCAAATATGTTGCCTTTTCAAAACAGCTCATTTTCAGTAGCTAACTTCCCTAGCACAAACGAGCTATGCAACATCTCTCTATATTTACAATCCAATTGATACAGACCAAAAAAGTTAATATTGTTGAGGCTTAAAAATACTTTGTCCCCACACCATGTCACATTATACATGTTATACATATAATACTTGATCATTTTTTTGTTTTCAACATACGTCCGATTCCTCAGAATCGGAAACCCATCTTCTGGAGCCGCGAACTTGTCGAATCTGTGTGATTACTGCCAACACACGATCTCGAACCAGTGTTCTGGCAACCTGCCGCACACGACTCGATCGTCCGCGTCCAGTCTCTACTTCCTCCGCAGTCAGGACATTATCTTCTAGAACGGAAAATCATTCAATTATTAGTTAGTGTGTTTATTTATAAAACAACAATTCTACAAGTGTACATAGGAACAGCTTGGGGTTCTAACAGTCGTGAGCCACTGCTAGTCAAATTTGTACACATGCAAAGACAGGATTCCACTGTCATGGCAGCAGCCCAAGTCGGACAGAACCAGTTACCATGGGGAACTCACTCTAGAGGGGGGTTCAGGAAATAAGGGGGGTCCAGGAAATAAGCCTTTAATAAGTAAAGACTTGAATTGCAATTTTAGGCGATTTAATTACCACTGAGTGTTGCATAAAAGTGAAATAACGACAAGTGTATGCTTAAAGACACTGTACATAATATGGCATTGAAGAGAAATATTCTAGATTAGCCATCATAAGCTGTTTAGGCTTTAACTTTAGACAGGACCTAAATATTAATTCTGACAGTTGTGCAGGCTTGTGTTTAAATCGGTAGCTCATACCAAAGTCAAGAACTAGCTAGTGACAATGCATTTGTCTCTAGCTGTGCACAGGGCCTGAGGGGGATATTCGGAGGTTCTAAGAGATGACCCTCAGCAGGAGACCTAGGTCGCCATGCAGACCTATGACTGGCACAGTGGTAAAATAACTTTCTCTTCCGCACACTAAAACTTTCCAATGCAAACATCTCTCTCTCTACCAGCAAGTCTCAAGTCATGGATGGTGAAACCTCTGAATCAAACCCACCCACTGCCACAGGACTGCCATAAACTTAACGGACTTAATGTGAGATGGTCTTTTATCTGGGACTACTCAACTCTAGACATTATAGTTTTGATACTGCTTCGAAGTGGTCCAAATTCTTGAGGTAATCCTAATTCCAAAGTTTTCATGAAAGTGAGAGGTCTGAATGTAATGCAACCTATGATTTTTTAAAGGACAAACATTAAATTAATGACTTTTTTATAATACAGAATGTGAATTATATAGTGAAACAGGATATTTCATCAACGCAAGACTACAGAACATGC
>JAAUYG010222117.1_pt1 | contig 12165 bp, 17 predicted proteins | sample 7278091 | NCBI WGS metagenome assembly JAAUYG01 (sample SAMN14350201, study PRJNA611818) | marine sediment metagenome | isolation source: surface marine sediment (0.6m) | place: French Polynesia: Moorea | collected 2018-08
AGAAAACGATGTCTACGGACGACGGACGGACGGACGGACGACGGACGGACGACGACGGACGCCCGCGTGACGACAGTAGCTCTGCTGTGCAGTAGCACAAAGCAGAGCTAACAACATTCCTTTCATATTCAGATCAAATGCATTAATTTTTAAAATCAAATTTCATGGCCGAATACATGGATCCCTGGATAGTGGTAAAATGCAGACAGGGTGTACAGTGTACTCTATCCACTGGCAATATTTGCTTAGAACGTAACCATGGTACCGATAACACAGACAAGATAAGCGCACTCTGGCTGGTTATGCAAGTATAACAATCTGTGGTAAGCATCTGATGTAAACCGTCCTGGGATGAAATCTGCCAACTTGACACATTATGTGTATCATTGCAGACATCTGAAGCTGTATGCCTATATGTGCAGACCTACCTGTTCCAGAGTAGACTGACTGAAGCTGTATTCCTCTATGTGCAGCTTCACTTTATCTAGAACAAACAAAGGATTTGAAACAATACAATATCCAGGGATATTCCATTTATACATCTGGACATTTTTAAATTACAACAATGTATAGGCTTCAAACAAACATTTTTTGTGCATAACCGAATTTTCAGGCATATGTGACATACAACATGCAAATTTGGTCTGTGGTAAACTTTATGCTCCCTAAAAGTTGGCTATATGATCAGACTTTTTACTGCAGAAACTGTTTGCTCATAATGAAAATATGAGCCAGGGTCACTTAGCACTTGGCCAAATCATATCATGCATATCCCAAATCCAGATATGGATTAAAGAACAATCTTCACACGTCGAAAAGATAAGTTGTCATCTTGATCATCAGTTTATTTATAGACTTAGGTAAGATTTAAATGTAAGTGCAGTTTTTTTGTCACGTGTAAATTACCCTTTTCTTCATCTAAGTTCAGTTCCATATAACATTTTCTTGTAAATGGGTCTTGTTCCTAAATTTGGTATTTGCATGTTAGCATACTCACTCTGTTCCAGACTGCTGAATATTCTGGAGAGTTGTCCCACTCCATCCTGTGGTATCCGGAATGTCAGCCTCTCCCCGAAACACTCAGTCTCCACAGCCAGAGGAAGCAGATCTTTCACATAGTTCCGGAAATGATCCAGACACTCCGAGCTGGATTCTGTGACCTTGACCTCCAGGATGTAACCACTGCCGTGGCGGTTCTTTAGGTGCTGGGTGGTTCCCAGGCATCTGTGAGTCAAGAGACAATACAGGTGGGGACAAAATACATCTAAGGTCACTTATACATAATACCAAGGATAATAGGAGTCTAACCTTTTTTCTATTATCCTTGTTAATACCAGTTAGCACAAAGTCTATGGATAAAATGAGAAGCAAAATGTGATTAATTTTTTAACAATTTGGGTGTTTCCACTCTGACTGTTGACTCACTCTAACTGTCCATTGACCATGATGCCGACCCTGGAGCACAGCGCGTCTGCCTCCTCCATATAATGAGTGGTGAGGATGGCTCCACGGTGACTGTCCCGGAATGTGTTAGTGATCGTGTCCCTGGAACACAATATCCACCATTACGATCGAGAATGTCTTAGTGATCCTATTCATGAAAAACAACTCTGTAGAAGCAGGTAGAGATACACACAAGACACAGAGGAATAGTACAATGTAGTTCAAGGGTGACAAAGTCTTGAAAAATATACTTCTTATGTCAGAAAGTTATGGTTGTAGTGAGATGGTTCAATGGAAGATTCAGATGTACTTCATGACAGATTCAAATGTGTTTCACAACAGAGTCAAATGTGTTCTATGACAGGTTCAAAAGTAGATATGAGTCATGTTTCAATAAAATATAGGTACACCTGTCCTAAAAATTGTCTTATGTGACAAGTTCTCAGGTCTCAGATTTCTTCTTTCCAGATACACAATCTAAAGAGGTTGATGCTTATTTAAACCAAACCAAATGCCAAAGTGCTGTCTTAAGGCTTGTTTCACTGTATATAATACACACATGGGATGAGAAGGTGTAACATTTTGGTAAGGTTAAATTCGAGGTTTTGGTGTTGCACAGTGAGATTAACTAACTCAAGCAAAGCCACATCAACTATAACCAGCTGAGATGGGCAACTTACCACAGGAATCGTTTTGATTTGGGGTCCATCCCTGTGGAGGGTTCGTCCATCAGGACCACACGGGGATCTCCCATCATGCTCAGGGCATAGCACAGCTAGTAACATACAGAGGAAATGAACTGCTAGAAATTAGTGTGCTTCAGTATGATTCAGTGATTCTCTTAGTAGTCACTCTTAACAGAGATCACCACCCAGCCCCTAAGGAGGCAAAAAGTCTTTGCTACTACTTAGTATTACTATCAAATCAATACATTTAATTCTCCCTCTCGTCAAATGCTAAATCTCTAATGTGTCCACAATTCTCTAATGTGCCCGCAAATAGGGTTACCATACTACAGGGCAGCTCATGTGTCTTACTATACACTAGAAGACTCAAACAATGTAAGCTGAAGTTATCACTGTGCCAAAAGTACAATATCTGTAGAGCAGAGTCCCATTTGGCTATTAGTAAGCTAAACATGACTTCTTACCTTTCGTTTGGTTCCCCCCGATAGCTTTTTGGCAATTTTGTCAGCATGCTCTTCAATGGAGAGCGACTGCATGAAACTGGCATAGGGTAAAATAGAGTTGTGAAAATGTGATGCCTTTAAATAAATTAGATGTACATGTAATGTGCTTTTTAAATTGGTGCTAAAGTAAACCTAAATATTTTTTCAGAATTAACATTCTACAAAAGAGGCATTACATACATGTACATGTTAATAATATATGCTTCCAATTACTGAACGATAATGTTAGTTTAACATCAATTTAGTGACTGTGCAGCAATTAAGGATGGCTACCCACTAGTTTGCAATTTTTTCGATGTTTTCCAGTGGCACTCCCATCAGCGTGGCGAAGCAGTGGAGATGCTCCCGTAGAGTTATCATCTCCCACAGAGCGTCATGCTGGGGACAGTAGCCCAGCTCCTGGAATGCCTCTGACAGACTGGATGTCACGTCATAGCCAGCTACACGCACCTGGAATGGCAGACAAATCATATGGTGGTTGGAAATTTCAGTGCTGTTGTCAAAATATATGTACGTACTGAAGTTTTGTGTCATCTTGTCAACAAACTTGGTTTGGCGTGTGAAAAGCTGACTACCGGTATAGACTATAATTTTGTATTTCTCAAGTCTCATGTGAAGTTTACTATTAAAACCTTAGAGTGACGTGGCTGGTTAAAAGTCTGGCATGCTGGTAAGTCAAAAATTATTTTGCAAACTCCAGTCCTAGACTATCTGTATCACATTAACTGCATTATGTCTGCCTCTTTTGAATAGTTATAGTGTTGAGTATGACTTCGGTTTACAGCAGAACCTTAAGACCATGCCAACAAGTAAGACCACCATGGTCTTGAATGGTCACAGGTGACAATCTTAAATCTTGGCATCCATTGTACCTGGACGCGAAGTATCAGGTTAAAAATTGTAAATGTATCACTCTAAAATACATGTAAATCTGCTGGATTTATTAACTTTAAGGAATAAGGAATGTCAACATGGTTGTGACCGAGGCAGAAGCCCAGGACTAGACATATTCCCCTACTCTTCTCCGATAAACCCAATGGGGCTTTTCTGTGCCAGAATCATACACAACTGTCAGTATTGGATGTAAGGACATGTACATGCTGAAGAGACTTGCGCAGTTACTAGACTCACCCTACCGCAGGTTGGACCCTCTTCAGCAATGATCATGTTCAATGTGGTTGTTTTTCCTGCACCATTTGGTCCCAGTAAACCAAAAACTTCCCCAGATGAAACACCAAATGAACAGTTTCGCACAGCGACTTTCTTTGAGTGCTTTTTTCCCTTTTGTTTCTTGGGTTTGTCCACAGAAAACTCTTTGCGAAGGTTCCTAGCTATCACCACACTGTCCTGAAATGAGAAAAGTCGGGGTCATGTAGGTTGAAAGTAAGAAAAGATCCCATGGATGTTCTGTACCATTCCGACTGCTTAGTTACCAACCTACCAGTTTACTGTAACAACTGGTTACTTAGTTCTCATTTTCCATTGCAATACTGTAGTTACCAATGCTTTGTGCCAGTCTGGTTACCACCAATACTAGGTGACACTGTTTTGTACAATCCTTGTTACCTGTTATCAGTACCCTGGTACCGGTACATCATTACTGACTAGTTTCTAAGTTAATTCTGTTTTGTATAGACTTGATGTTTAATCAGCAGTGCTTTGTCCTTTACCACCCTAGTTGTTTAGTTACCGGTGTTTCATATGGATTGGTTGCAGTTACTACTGTATTGCACTATTGTATTGCATCAGCAGTGTTTTCTCCCATACAAACCTGGTCACTTAGTTACCAGTGTTTTATACTGATCTGTTGTCACATTACCACAGTGACTGTATTTAATTGTACTACAGTATTGTATTAGCCAGCAGTGTTTTGTCATATACCAGTCTGCTTGTTCAGTTACCAGTTCTCTGGGCTTAGTAGCACTGCCTATATTGTAGTTACCGGTAGGTTGCCATGCTAACCTCGTTACTAGCGGCGACGTCCTCCTTCAGCAGCATTTCCACCCTGTCTCTCTCCTGTGACACATCTTGGTCCTCTGTCTCCACAGTGTCTGGGTTACCGGCCGGCACGCCAAAACCCTGACTGCTGCTGGCCTTCACACTGGCCGGGGCACAGCCCAGGATGTCCCACGGGTTACCACGGGAACGTTTCACCTCCAGATAGCGTAACAGGAAGTACATCCATACCGCATGGAATACCGTCTAACAGGAAAAGTAATACAGTGGCTATTAATCGACACACTACTTTTGCTTTGTGACAATATCACACAATATTGACGCCTTTCTTGGATATATCGACAGATGTTCAGTTTTAAATTTACTGATAATTTTTTGATTGGCCGACTGTTCAAGTTCTTAAGCCAATTTCAAGAAGACTCTTAAATGCAAAAGTGGTCTTAAGCATTGAAAAGACAATGGATACGGAGGTATCTATCCTTTTCAGACTTTGAGATTTTTCTGCAAACTGGGGCCTGGTGTCATGGCCGTAATGTGGGAGGCTTTTCCAAATACAAGTGGAATCTGGGCTTCTCAAAAGTACTTAAGTCCAAGTTTTGATGTGTCAGATTCTTAACCAATCGCAGTACTCAGATTGGTCACTGAAGTCAATGTTAAGTCTTGAGTATTTTTAAGAAATTCAGCCCTGTTGGCTCAGATTTCAGCCCAGTGGTGATGAGATTTTCAGTACATGTACATGTAGCATATCCTAACACTTACTGTGACATAGCATATAGGGATGTGGCTGTCCCAGCGGAAATAGTCTCCAATGCTGATCACAGGGGGCAGCACTCCTTGCGTAAAGAAGGCCATGATGTAAACCTGCAACATAATAAAAACAGTAATATGTATTCTGTGGGAATACTAGTAAACATAAATGTAGAAGGTGTAGATGTCGAAGTTTTAAATCATTCAATAACACGCTAAAAGGAAATTTCAAGATATGCATAATGGCTTATATATATTACATATATTTCGTATGACTTTCATTTTTGAATAGACACTTAGTCTTCAAATGGGACACCTTAACTGAATACCTGTTACTATCATTATTTACCTTGCCAACTGTTTCTTTTTTACTTATTTTTATGACACTTAGACACCTTTTTTAATAAGATCGAAATTGCTGCACTTTCTTGGGTCGATTGATGTTGGTGGAATGCAGCAGTACTAAGATTATATGATCAAGATAGCTCTTTTTCAGCTCAAAAGGACAGCTTAATGATGGTTTGTGGCATTGGGTACTGCACACTAAACACCACACACTTACTGATATAAATATTACATAACGTTTTATTAATTTTCACACCAATTTACATGTCACGAGTTACACAAGCCACAGTTTTAGAACATCTATGTTTAAGAACCAACCAAGATATACTACTAACCCTGTCTATGAAGTAGATACCACCAAACACGCAATAGGCCGGGTCGACGAAGGCGAATACGTAGTGTAGAATAACGGCAATTTCCCGTTGTTCTCCCATATCCAGAATGCTGATTGGGAGGTAGGGAACCATGGCTAACTGGAACACCAAATGGAAACCGGGTTCAACTTCATGTTCTCTAAAATAGTTAAGGGTTAAAGTTTCGACTTAAATTACCTATCTGATCTGACCTAATTCAAAATTCAGGATCTCAATATCCTTCCCATCCCTCCTGTGAAACTACAATGCTGGCATAGCAGGATAAATCACTTTATGGATCTCATTGCATAAGTAAAGAACTGATCAGTAATCAATAAATCAATACAGCTAATCGATACAGATAATGCAGGGAAACACGAGTCATAATCACTAATTATCCTGTCTTTCTCTTCCCTCTCTCAGATGACCTTTGTCTAAGGTGCTACAGAATCTTTGACGGTATTTTATTGGGGATTGCTGTAGTATATGCTACCATACTAGGTTTGATTGTAGTTTCTTTGTGAACTAATACAACTAAATATAACTTCAAACAACATTAATTCAGGGATTGGCAACTTTATATGAAAAATATTCACATTAATGAAACCAGTATGTTACAGAAAGTAAATTTTTAAGAATTCCTCAGCCTTGCCTTTTCTTATCAGTATGCTGATTTTTTTTTTTGATTTTATTTTTGAGCCATTTTGATTTACAAGACCATGTCCCCTTTCTTAGTGGTTACACACTACTGAATGGAGGAGTATGTGATCAGAAAATTAGAGAGCAAACATTATGGCAGCTACAGTATAATTTCTCCCTCTTATTCCAGTCAATAATTTTTGTATACATTTTATTGTATATTTTAATCATCTATGTTTATAAATCAATCAGAGCAACTTGTCTAATTGTTTCAACAGGTACATGTAGGTTGATCAGTAGATTTGGGGGGGGGGGGGGCGAGACAAAATCTGGAAAGTAAACTGTTGTTACTGGCATTCTTTCTTCACAGTCACCATTCACCATCTTCAGTGCCCTGATGGGCAATTGTACAACATGTAGTCACAGGCTAGCACTGTTCATACCAGATTCTCTACGGTGAGTCATAAGGATGGCATTATGTGTAAATTTATTTTTATGTTAAAACAACAGATTTTTTAGGTGACACGGTCACTTTGTATAGGCTGTCATCGAAAGCTGCGGTTGGCAGTTAGGTCAACAGATACCGGCTTGAGAAATCCCTGATGCTCAGCTAAACTGGAAAGCAGTATACTGAAGTATATACTGACTGAATGTTTGATTGTACTACTCCATTCTTATGACACTTGGAACTATGTCATATCGTCACCACTATGAAACATCTTGGACATCCCAGACTGTGCTAAAATACTCTTTCTGTATATTTGTTGGCTGTAGATAAATGTGAACTGTTCTCAGTGGTTTGACTTTCAATATAATCCCATGCAAAACAGTGCGACATTCTTACCAAATGTCACCTTTCTTATGTAGCCACCACTTCTGGTCAAATAGGGTAGCCACATTATATTCCTCTCACGGGTTTACTCACCAGTACAAAGATAGTCGGCATGACAGACTGTGCGGTGTCATACTTGTTGAACCCAAATGACAGGAGGTATGCCAGCAGCATGTTGAGAGGCAGGTAGAAGAAGAACAGCAACAGCAAGGAGAGAATGGCTCCACCATATACCAAGGATTGGATCTGGAGGTAGCAAAAACATACAAAAATATACTGCAAACGTACCATATTTACCAGTACATGTACATAGTTGTCAGATATATAAGACCAAGAAAGTGTAAAAATACTACTTGTATGTTATATATGAGCTTAGAAAATTCAGGGAGTAAATTCTAGTGTCAAGCAGCTGCCGATTGCTGAGTGCTCAGGACGTATGTAGGTACAGACGTATCTGTGTGTAGCCGCTGATGACAGTCATGTCCCTATACGCTTAATCTGATATCTGCAGCCACATTCCCTAACTAATAGACCTAAGTGTAATAGACCTAACTAATGATTCAATTTACTGTGATTTCTGTGTATTCTTTATCCTACTTGGTACTTTATGGTTGAGTGTCTGTTGCATTTATTTTACATGTACTCCTTGTATTTTTCAAAACCAAAGTCCATAACTCTTCTCTAAAGCAAGGAAAAGAGAAAACATATAGTCTACAAACTTCAAGTTAACCTGTTGACTTTTATTTTTTCAGGAAATGGGGCAGAGACACATTTCTGCAATATGTTACATATAATGTTTGCTCTCAGATAAGTAGAATTAAATACCTGGAATGCGACCAGGACTATGACTGCCATGAGAGCCAGGAACAGATACTGGAGGTAATCCACCAGGAAGTAGCTGCCCCAGTACAGGTTGAGGGTCACCCCGGATATCCTCAGCTGCCCACGAACCTTCTCCTGGGAACGAAAGGTACACACACATTTTTAACAGATGTGGGGGTGGGAATTATACAGACATATAGTTATCTTGACTACTCTTTACCAAAATAAATCGGGGTCACATTTCATATGGGTGACCATTATATACCGGGTACGTGTAAATACATTTACAGTTATTACATAGAGTGCGACATTGGAATTCAGCATTAAGTGCACCATGCATGTGACGTAGGAGTGAAACTATACATGCACACAGTGATCTGTACCATAGTTTGCCAGAGTAAAGCAGGGGTGCCCATTATACATGGGTATCCATTTTACATACATGTGTAACTATAATTATTACATAGGGTGCAACATTGGATTTCACAATTAAGTCTGCCAAGAATGTGAATTCTAGCCAAAAGCTAGACAGTCACTTAACTTTTCAGTCACATCCAAGGCTGTCTGATGTGTGACCTCCTGTTCTGGCCAAACAGATTGGCAACATATGACTAGAGTGGCTGTAATTTCTGAGACATTGAACATCAGTGTCACTAACCTGTTTCTCCTTCACCAGCAAGGCAGCCATAGATGCTGGGGTGGTGATGAGAGACATACCCAGCAGGATCGTCCCCCCGAACAGAGAGCCGTCAAACCCCGGGGTCGGGCTGACGCTAGGCCACGATTGACTGGATGTCACCATAGGAATGCTGGGGGTCCCCACAGACATTGTCCCCAAGGCGGTGGTGACGGCATTGATGATGACAGGGATAGAGTGGGTCGCTGTGTCATTGTATATCACTGTGAGGTCACAGCTGATATTCTGATAGGGGACAGGAGAGGGAGAGGGATATAAAATATTATCACACACTGGATTAGATTGTACCAACTTGTAATCATTGCAGTAATGTGTCAAACCATAGATCATGCAGATATTTCAAATGTTCTTGGCAACAGGAGCGTTAATTAGTATAATAGTCGCATATTTATTAAATCATGTTCCTAAGGTGGTTCCTTAAAACAGGTTTGGCTGTACAGGTGCATGTACTATAACTACCTGCAAGTAATGTCACTTTCAGTAAGTACTATTGAGCTCATGACTGGTAAATTTTCTGAAGGCTGGCATGAGTTTTTCAGTGGAAGATCATTACCAAAGCTGTTGTTCAACAAATCTCATATGTGTATACAGTTTACCTTGTATGAGAGTTGATCAGTTATGAGATATATTCTTTATGAGGCCTACCAAAAGTGGCATAAGTCTATAAGAATTGGTTATACCACAGATGTTTGATTTCCAATAATTTATCTACAGTACAGGTAGTGAACATCTTCCTACTATAACTGGCTGGAGTGCTAAACTACATGTAGCAACCTACTAGCAGGGGGATTTATCAGGTCCTGGGCTTTTGCCTGAGTGGTTATACAATCCAGAAAGGTCACTGCCATTCCATTGGATTTGGCCACACCATGGCCAGAATCTGCCGCCAGTGACTGAGTGACTAGCACATTCAGCATAAGCCACATTTTTGTAGATGCAATGTCAACAATGCTGTTTACTTGGCACATGTTGAATTTAGTTATTACATTACATAGCCCCCATGGCACGGAATTCGAATCTTATGTGGCACTTGCCATTCCTTACAGGTCCTGGTATGCCATGGCCTGAGGTGCCACAGGATTTTGTTTTATTTTGTAGCAAGATGAACACTGCCGGTACTATATCTCACTGCATAATCACAGAGCTAGTCAACTTACATGTAATACTATGTAATCTTGTGTTCCTTCAGTGACCACAGAAGACTTTATAAGTTAATATTGAAAGATGATTCACTCACCCAGAGAGGCTTTAATTTTAGTTACTTTATCATAAGCAGATTGCATCTATTAACACAGACCTTGCCAACTTGTGTAACCTCCTGTATATGAACTCCAAGGTGATGTGGTTCATCTTCTAGGAGATCTGCATAGGACCCAAGTTGACTGAGTACCACTCCCTGGCTGCTCAGATTACCCACAAAGTCTACAATGCCATCAGACACTGGAACCAAGCACAAGTACATGTTTTTTATATGACAGCATTCCTATCAGAGGGGAAACCATTGTGCAGATATAGGGTTTGTTATACAAATTCTGGAAGCATTGTGCAGATATAGGGTTTATTACACAGATTCTGGAAGGACATTGCAACATAACACAATACAATGATACTTCACAGATTATCACCAGAAGACACAACTGTTTATTGATTATGCTAATTTTCATAGGCACTAGTCTATGATCCACAATTTATACAAGTTTTTCACCAGCCATACAATAAATTCTAAACCAACACCAGATTCACGATTTATAGGATCCATCTTAAAGTTTTCTCATTTCCATTTAACATACTAAAGCAAGCATGACAGCAAATGTGTCACTTGATCCAAATACTGGACTTTTTAGCTCTACAACATTCTTGACATGTTTCCCCAGTACTGACCTGTTGGCGGTTGAGTGTAGATCATATCTGGCAGACGTCTGTCCCCTCCGCTGGTGTTGGCATAGTAACTGCTGCCTAGCAACAGCACCGGTGGCTCCAAGCTCACAGTTGATGGTCCTGTTCCCTTCAACAAAGCTGCACCCCCGATAATAAATGCAATTGGAAACACGATTCGGAAAAACAAAGTCAGCTTGCTCCGTTTTAGCAATATCATTCGAATCTTGCACAGCGCCAGGAAAGATTCTTTCGTCCATGAGTCATTCATGTTGGTGCTGAGAGCCTTTAACTGACTAGCATCGAGGCTGGCCTGAGTTTGTATAGGCGTAGTATCCAGGTCAACCTTGGTCATGGGTTCTGCTGATTCAATCTGGTTAGTTACATCAGCTTGATGCTGGTCCTCTGCTTCTTCCTCCAGGCCTGGAACAGGAACCAGCACAGACAAAAGCTAATTAATTACCTGAGAGAGACACAGTGGGCTGCCAGAGAAACACTTCACCACATTGATCATGTTGATATCAGGTGCACATGTATGTTTTGTAAAATTTGGCAATAAAGAAATTTTCATGTGCATTTAATTTTGAACCATTTATCTCAACTACACATATAATAATATGGTACAACTTATCTGCCATTTCCAGTATTCTGGACCGAACATATTCATCAATTCATCTTAATCTTCTCCAGAATTTTTCTGTCCCTATCTTCAAGAGACACACATGTACTGTCCCAGAACCACTCAATGGCACTACTCTAACCATTTGGCTTTTGTCACAATGGTAACGCTTGTACTTTGGTCTACCACCTGAAATTGTACATGACTGAACTTGTTCATTTGAAGTGGTTAAGCTGGAACATATATAAATGTATAATTCAAAGTAAATTACAACTACATGTATATGACGTACTACAATTACATGCATACTCAGACCAGGTTTTTACATCTTATTCCTTTTTTTATATAAGATTACGGTCATTGATCAAGTTATAATTGCCAACCTATCTTGAGGAAAACCTCTTCTAGTGTTGTCATGGACACTCCATAGGATGTAATTCCTAGTGTCTGCATCTCAATGGCCGTCTCTATCTCAGTGAACAAATCTGAAATGGCAACAAGACAAGAGGCCCAGGGGCCTTGACGCTCTGCTTGGTCTCTTGCTAGTTAAAAGAACACCAGTAACGTTTCAACTTAGCAGTACAAAGATCCCTGAATATTTAAGTCAAAAGTAGATACAAGGTCGTCAAAAACTGGAAATGTACCGAA
>JAAUYG010041870.1_pt1 | contig 12164 bp, 13 predicted proteins | sample 7278091 | NCBI WGS metagenome assembly JAAUYG01 (sample SAMN14350201, study PRJNA611818) | marine sediment metagenome | isolation source: surface marine sediment (0.6m) | place: French Polynesia: Moorea | collected 2018-08
CCCCATTAGCCTGTGTAATTTAGGCCCAAGAGTGATTTCGTTGGCTAATGACGTGTTGGATGTCAAATGGATCAATACACATTTAATAACATTTGACGCACCGTGTGTATCCTGTTTTCACTGGGATTGCCCGGATTCTTCATGAAAGGGAAAAGATCATTTCTGAGTCAAGAAACATTTTTTTGAACAACCATACAGTTATTGTGGCAGAAAAAGGAAGGAAGTTTCGTGTTTGTCACAGGTATGTCGAAACTCTTTAGGACTTCTGTTTGATATCTGTCAAGCTGTGTGCTCACACAGAAAAAGACAGTTCTGAAACAACTATATAAGATGCACTGATGTCGTTTTGCCGCGAGACACAACAGCTGCATCTGTTTTTTTACTTACATTGATGTGAACAAACAAGGAGAGACATCTTCGTCACTTCGTCATTCTGGAAGAAGATTTGATTCAGGATTTGTGGCTTGCTGAATGAGAAAGCTGACTCGCGAGATATCCATTTTCATGCAGAATCCCTAAATTCCTTGATATGAGGCAGGGCAATGAAAAAAAAATGCTTTGGTTGTGGCATCGGATCTTGTGGCATCTAAGGAAAAGAATCGAGATACAGTCACAGTTTTTGGTCACTGTAAACAAGTCATGGGAACTCTTGGGAATCATAAATGTGATGCATTTAATACCGACTGGTTGTCAGTAATCCGCAGGGATATGGAGATTTTTTGACGAAGCAGGCCACAACATCATCTGATTTATTCTTTTCGACGGCTCACAACAGGATTCGTTGCAAACAAAACCCTCTGTTTAGATTTGGTGACGAACAGAAAGCTAAAACCCAGCTTGCCAGTGAACGATGGTGTCATGAGAAGGACACTCATCTTGCTCATGTTCCCTTCTGGGGAAAAACACCGAATGCAGGACTGATGGGCCTATTTTTCTGAAATCTGTCACCTTGTGTGACCTGTGAACAAACATGCATAAATGAAGCATTGATTTTGTTTTGCAAAAACAGACATCACAGTCCCATGTTGTTCCAAAAACGAAAATTTATCAAGAAAATAGCAATCCTTTTCAAGGCTGTATGGGCATCCTCCAGAGCACTTTGTCAGAAATCCACTCCTTTGCTGGCTCTCCCACAGGATTTGTATCAGACTTCCGCCGTTTTGTCTGCAATCTGGATGCAACTTACTTTTCGGCTTCAATAGGTCTCTGGGCCAAGCAACATGGAGGGGAGATGTACTCAAATGATTTGGCACTTTTCAATGAAGAAATACGATGAATGAATGTTTCTATCAAAAATGCGGCTTGAGCTGAGTGAAAGTAGCTGAACAGTGCTTTGCAGCTTGAACGAAAATGTCGCCATTTTTGGCGGAGCTCAGATTTCCTGATAACGTGTTGAAGGAAACCGTGGCTTAATCAATCACTCCATGCTGGAAGGGGAGGGAAAACTGAAGCAGAATCTTCTGCGGAAACAACACTTCATTTCTCTGGCACTTGAAGTTTCCCCTTGGGGTAAAACTTCTGACGTGTTGTGTGATTACTAACGAAGTTGAATTGACGCGCATTTCCCGTGACATTTTATGTTAAAATCCTCCCTAACTGTCTCGATTAATTCTTCATCCGAAATGTTCTGATTCTGTATTCAAATCTCGTCAGCAGCCGACTCAAGCAGAAGACTTCTAATTATCTGAAGCATTGCGTTACATATCGAGCAGTCTCCGCCTGGAAACCCTTTGACATTCCTCTTCCGGAACTGCGTGCACGGATTACCGATTCTCTCTGGTATGTTACAAAATACATCACCGCAGAAACAACATAGGCCTAAGGACGAACGTCTTCTTAATTTTTATTTGGTGATACGTGCAGAACGTACATTTGAAACTAAGTCAAACAGAAAACAGAAGAAAGATGATGTGCGAGAAAAGTTCAAAATGGAATTGCCCTTTGGGCAACTCATGGGAATCTTTCCACATGAGGTTTACATGCTGAGCCTGAGCCTTGTCATACTCTCCCCGAAAATTCCATTTCAGTAAGTGTGCAATTACCTCTTCATTGCAAAGGCCTGTTGGGGCCACAGCTTGATGCAACTTGGGTTATGTCCTCGGAAGATTTCCATAAGAGAAGCCTTCATCTGACCTTGAGGTGACTGCAGGGGATCGCATTGCTGAGAGACACCCGACCTTGTGTTGCGTGGACAACCGCCGTCTTCTGGGAGCCAGATCATTTTCTCAAAGGAAATCCTTGTGTATCCCCACAAAGCTGATGAAATTGCTGCGAAGGCTGCGCTTTCGTAAGTTACATGATCAAAAAGGCTTTAATCCAGAGTTCTTACTTGGCAATGGCATTCACAGGGGATGTTAAACACCTGCAGAATGAACACCATTCTGCTCCATGGGTTTCCGAAGAAAATGAAACTCCCATGTTTTTCAAGACAAAATGGTTCACAACAATGCAGGGGAATATGCAGGAAAGAAACCAGAACTTGTGTTTGTGTGTGTTTGTGTCTGTCTCTCTTTCTGCAGTGTGTGTCTGTTTTTCTGTCTTGTTCAAAAAGGTCTCAACCTTAATTGCCACAGAAGATTTTGTGCACAACACAGCAATGTTTTGCTCTGCCTATTTTGTGTGCAGATCTACCACAAAATACGCATGCTTCACAACATGTAACGATTCCTTTGCTCAGCAGGCCCCACGCATGTGTGTGTCGACGGCTCAAATGAGCTACACGAAGAAGAGACAGGTGACAGTGAAGTTGAAACCGCAGCATGTGTGACAGTGGCTCGGAAGGAACTACAGCTGTGCAGAACTGACACTGGGAGAATGAATCCCTTTCTTGACGGATTGCTTTCTCAGAATTTTCTGGTGGAAGGCAAAAATGATGTTTCTGAAATTCAAGGCCAAGCAGGTTTCTGGTGACAGTGAAGTTTAAGTCCACATTGCAAGCCTGTGTTGTGAAACAGTGGCTTGGCAAACTATGAAGCTGAGAGAATGAATCTTCCCGTTCTCAGAATGTTGGAGCCAACCGCAGCGTAAAAACTGTGTCTGAAATTCATACAGTTTGTTCTTTCATTCGGAGGAGATTTAAAGAACCTTCAAAACAAGATCAATGCACCATATTTGAAGAAATTTGGTTTCATGTGGAGAATCTGAAGCCAAGAATCCACTTCCGGCCACTACAGTGGATACCAGAGGAAGCCCGAAAGCAAAAAAATTGAAAAGAAATGAACAGTTGAGTTGGTGTCAATGATTGAGAAGAAAAAGCCACGCAGTTTCGCGTGAAGAAGGGATCAGAATGGTACGTGTTTCGGGTTAAGGTGTTCCGACGTGAAGGCTGCAGTAGGTTAAATGCGGCAGCTTCGCGTGGCTCCATGGTTGTTTACCCTGCCGCAGTCTGTGCCGTTACATGTACGCAAAGCCTCCTACATGCTAGTGTACTCCACTTATTCTGTACCCAGGCCAATATTTCACATGGAAAACCCATTGTAAAGATGCAGCTTAACACACAAATACATCATGTACCAGAGTCTAACAGAGATATGGGGATTCCAAACATCTGCAACCATCTGCAACACACCGCAGTTCTTCCAGATGATGACAGCCAAGATGCCTTTTAGCAAAAAGTGTTTGCTGTGTGGGGTTTCTCAGGAAGTCTGTGCGGTGGTTCTGATTCCAATGTGGTACATGTACATCAAGCAGTTCCCACTGAAACATCGCATGCAGGGCTTCTACACCGCACTCTGCAGCCACTGCAGGGAGCACTTCAGGGAGGAGAAAATAACAAGAGTGTGGGCCTAATTTCAGGAGATTCAGTGAGTTCGAATTCTGTCGTAGATTTCTGAAACAGTACTTCATTCTGCCATGCCATGCATTAACCACTTTTAATCTCAAGAAGTTTCAAAACTGAAAATGCCAAAATGCTAGTTGCAATGTATTTCGCAACCACTTGGTGCCTTGTTATAGAAAGGAAACAGATGTTCGCCTCTTGGTTCTGTTCTCATGCCAGCAAAATTGTTTTCATCAAAATAACTTAGTTCGTGTACACGACACAAATCTGATCTTGATTGTCAATGTCTTTTCAGGATGTGTCTTTCATGATATCGTTCACCTTTCAGGTCTTTTCTCTGGTTTTCCAAGAGAATGTGTTGTTCGTGCATGTGTGGCATGTCACAGCTTGAACTGGGAACAAAACCAGAAAATGTCATTCCATTTTAGCCAGTCTGCTGTTCAGCCCTTAATACAGGTTGTATTTTGCGCATCAGGAATTGAGATACACCAGGAAAACAGAGTGGATACCAAAATAATTTGAACTGTTGTGCGTTTTATTTTCAGACACCGCCATCGACATGCCGGCCCCTGGAGGCCACGTACTCGTACTCCCCGGCTCCCTCCCCGGGCCCGTCGCCTGGTCCGTCTCCAGCGCCGAAACGTAAGAGCTACATCCCCGGCACCTCCCGCACCACCCGCTCTAAATCCCCGGCGCATCAGATCCCCTACGACTACGACTACGCATCGGAGCCCATCTGTATCAAGGACCTCGGACTCACGCCCAACGGCATCATGTCCACGGGTATCAGCACCAGCAGCTCTGGGCGGGCGACGCCCATCTGGAAGGATTTCTTCGGGCGGCGGGCGTCAGTGAGTGATCTGAGCACGCCGAGTCTGGAGAAACTCCGCTTCCGAAATACGATGAGTACTCTGCGGGAGTCGCGAGATAACCAGCCTCGGGGACCCGTCACTATTGAACCCAAGTACGCGTCGTCCGGATCCACCAGTTCCGGGTATTCCTCCGTGTCCTCCTCTCGGTACTCAGTGAGTAGCAGGTACACCCCGGTGACAGCACGTTACCAGCCAAATGCACAGAGCAGTACTTCAAGTACGTTCAGTTACAGGCAACCAAGGAGTATGTACAGCAGTAGCAATAGCTACACCTCAAGCAACAGTTACTCCTCCAATAGGACAAGTTCCAGTGCCAATTCTACTTCCGCTTACAAGAAATCCAAGTTTAAGGACAGAAAGAAAGACAAGGATAAGAAAGCGGAGGAACAGGAGGAAGAAGAAACTAAACCGGCGAAAGGAAAACGGAAAAGCAAAGGGAAAGAGGAAAGGGATAACGAAACCAACGAAGAAGAGGCGGCCAAGTTGGAAAACGAAAAGAATGGCGACATTCCTCCTCCTACTCCACTAAAGGAAAAGAAAAAATCCAGTTCGCTGTGGGATCTCAGAAAGAAGATCGGCAGCAAGTTTGGATTTTTCAGCGAGGATGACCAGAGTCACCATTACCATGAAAAGACAATCAAGTTGGATCGGCGGCACTCGGTCGCTGAGATCAGCAGCGAGAAAGTGTCGCGTGAAGAGTTGCCGAAAGTGCGGTCGATTCTCAAGCGTCACGATGACTTCTGTCCGTCATACCGACAGACGCCAAGCATAACGTCCAACCGTAGAGAAGGACCTGTGATCTTAAAGAAAGACAAAAAGTGCCAGTTCAAGCCCCAAGTGGATGTAATCTATTACGCTCAGAATGAAAAAACCACAAAGAACTTAGGAAAAGAACAGAAACAATTGCAGGAAGAGCGTGAGACTTCCAATGACGTGACGGAGGGCTTTATCCAGGTCAATTGCAAGATTCATCCTGGAAAGCCGTGCATGGGACCGTACTGGTATCGCACGCGGCCCGGGTATGCGGCAAACAGTACGCGATACAACGAAAACAACACCTTAGCTTCTGAACTTGACGCCAATTACGAATCCATTTACAAGGGCTTAGAAATTGACATTGTCCAAGATGAAAACAACATTGTGCGTCTCAAGTTGTTTGTTCCGATTTCAGCCGGCTTCGTCAGAAACAGGACTTCTGTAAAAGCCATGAGCGGTGGCAAGAAGTTGATTATCATAGCCTATAAAGTGGAGATAGACCGCAGTGGTAAAGAGTACCTTCATCAATACCTAGAAAAGCTGCACCTACCTCATCCCATCGATGCCTACTCAGTTCGCGCTACCATGGACAAGGATGGCAATCTCAAAATTGACGCCCCCATGCTGCTCAATGACTACATCAGAAGAGACAGTATAGATCACAGTAACGTGGCTCGCTTAGATAAATCTAGGAAGTATTAGCAAAGGTGGAAACAGCACAACTCCTCTCCAGCCAAAATTGCTTCGTAGACCTGAACAAAACAGACGCCCAAAACAACAAAACACTCAGCCACTCTCAGAGAGTGGCATCATCTTTTGTGCCAAGACGTTTGCATTTGACCCCAAAGACGGGCAGGTGTCAAGAACACGGTAGGTCTGTTGATCAAAAACAACCTGCAAAATCAAGACGGCGAATGGCATTGGACATGAACATTTTTCTTCAGGATTCTACGGGGAATGGTAGACACCGGATGCCGTAATGTGTTTACATCGCGTTCGTCACTCCACACTTGAACTCAAGCTTTGCTGTGGGTTAACAAGAGATTCTTGTTACCTTCACTTGTTAATTAATTGCCACTTTCCTAAAACTTACTCCAGCCAAAACTTTGTTTTGCTACATATCCTGTGATGGGTGTTGTTTTGCACTTCAAGGTACATGTTTTTATTGTTTTCATTTGTGCACCATGCACTGTGAATTCAGAATTCGTCACATAGATTCAGCAAGGCCCATAGAAGCCACCCGGATTTTCTATTCTGTGAGACACCCTTCTCTGTGGGTGGAAAGCTTCCATTCGGAGTTCAACGCATGACAGAACATTGGCGCGTGCTGTCCATGAATTATTCTTTGCCGTGTGCAGGATATATTGTTCTTCATCTCAAACCAAAAACGATTTTGTCATGTGGTCGTCTCGTCCCATTCTTGTTGTCTTTTTTTATCGAAAACTGACAATTTGTCTGTCACCAAAAAAGGGCAACAGCTTCAACGGCTTGGAGTTATATATTTCTTTTCTGGTATTGGTTGGGTCTTCTCCAGCCATTGGCGTGTACTCTCCTGCTCAGGGCGTGAATGCGACGAGTGAATTCAGCAAAACGTGTTGATCTATATAACTTTTCTTGAGACAAAACGATTTTAGCGGGGCTAAAATTCGGAAGTCTGACGAATCTGAATCATAGAATTCTTGCGACATGTTGTACATTTTGTTGTTAGGTTATTTAAAAACCATCTGCTTGTCTAATTAGCAACATCGGATCAGACGACATTGAGAGGTCACGTTGTTCTGTACGCTTGAGTTCGTACAAAAATACAAATTTATCCTTCAATTGTTATCGTCTATTTCCAGCTCTGCGCCTTCAGATTCGCATTTCGTCCGTTACATTGTGTTACATTGTTACTCTTGTGGTTTTGACATTTATTTTCCCGTCGTAAAAACTTTCCAGGCAGAATGCAATTGCTCGTCCTGCGCATTTTGTCTTTCTCACGACAAAAAAAAGATTGGAAATCTTGTGAACAAGAATCAACACCATGAGCTCTCATTGTGGCTGCTCCAGTGATAATCCAGAAGAAACTGTGATTGTTGTATTATTCATCTGTACATCGGTAAACATGACAACAACGTGCCTGTATACTTCTTCAGCTTTTCAGTCGTTGTTAGCAAATCTGCTGGATGCTGTCCAACGTAACCATGTTTCACTTAAGTAGAAGACAGATTTTTAACCTCTGCAGATTGGTAAATGGCCATTCCCTTGCGAAACCAGTTTTTTTGCCTTGCAATATTGTTGGCGCAAAAAAGCCAGATAACTCTGACAGAAAAGTCTGGGGAAAATGTATCCCTGCCTTGCTCTACAAATGTGGGAACGTCATAGCCTTTTATGAACTTGTTGACACATGATTTTAAGGAGACGAAATAAATATTTGAAGTTGGCAAAAGCCAGTTCTTTTCTCTGAATTTCTCGCGCAAGCTTGACCGATTCCTGTTGTCTGTCTCAAAGGCCACATTCGTTGACACGGAGGAAACCAAGAAGCAACCGAAACAGAAACAAACCATGAGGAATTTTTCGTTAAAGAACGGAAACAACATTCTGGAAATAAATAAACCTTCAATAAAGTAATTTTTGGTTTTTGTATATTTAAATAACGCACAAATAGTTGGTCCGCACAAAAACAGTTGCCACGGAAAGTCATAAAAATCCACGTCGAATGAACATTCTGATTGTCGGTTACAAATGAACTAAAGCTGCGATGTGCCTTTTCAAGTTTCACAACCTTTCAGACTGGTCCGGTGTCAGAAGATAGAACCGTTCGCCACTACGGTCGGGTGGGTCTGTGTCTCCTTGCAATCGAGAATCCGACCCTTTGGCGCAGTTTCACCTCTCCCAACCACCCATCGCCGGTTCACCAGCATGCACGTTCACCAAAAACTGACTTACTGACACTCGTCACTGGAACTTTTTCAAATGACAAAAATCATACATAGGGCCATCTTTCCACCAGCCCACAGACAAATGTTCTATAAAATTTTGGCAAGAAAAAGAAAACACATCGAGCTGAAATCGAACTCGACATAAGAACAGATCCTGTCTAAACCGACAGGAACCTCAACTTTCTGATTCAGCACGTTTTCATACAAAATTAACAACAGAGTCCCGTACAAATACAGATAAAAGTCTGCACAGTGAAACAACAAAACAGCAGCACCAACACAAGAACACAGCTGTAGCAAAATGACAGTATTTTTGGTAAATCATAAACATTCAGTTTTCAATTTTATGTACAAAAAACATTCACCTAGGTTTTCCATTTATGCACTTGGTCCAATGTTTGCTTCCATTACGTGAATGCAATTCACACTAAAAATTTCGGTAATTTTAAAAACAAAGATCCTATTCTCACTGTCGGAATTAAGCAGAATCTCAACAACTTTCACACCGGAGAAAAAACATTGCACTTCTGTTGACAACAGTGACTCCTTTTGTGTGTACAAGAAAGCTGTAGTGACACGCCAAGGGACGCTTGTTCAACAAAGAGAACCCAACTGAATCTCTTTCATGTTGGTCAAAATCTGAATCTCTTTTACGTTCGATAAATGTCTATTGTCGCTGTCACAGAATCTCTGTGCGCATGTTCTTTCTTTTCTTTCAGTCCTTCTGCCCTGCAGTGTCCGTCTGGTTCTCAGCCTGATTGGACGCTCAAAAGTCCATCTCCTTCGCACCTCACAATTTTACTTGAAATTTGCATAGGTGTCAAAAGAATCCATGTATTCGATGGCCACTTCATATAAGTAACGGTACTGCTCCTGGAACACAATACAAGACCATATCTGACTGTCCAATGTCTGAGTCGAACAAAATGGGAACAACTGAAGACTGAAATGGCGTAACTTTTCTCCAAAAGGTCAGGCGCTGTATGCAAAGGTCTTTTTTATCAGCAGTTGTACTGAAGTCCTTGCAGAACCAAAGTGACACAACAACAGACAGGAAATGTCCGAAATTCGGAGAATGAAATGCTTACCACATTCGGAACGAGTTGCGGACGGTTGATTTTGACGTGTTTGGTGCTCTGGAAGACATCCACTTCCTGTTCCAGCTTCAATCTCTCCACCAGGTAACTGACCGCGCAGAACAACCCGCTCTGACTCGCTCCGTCTCTAAAACACAGGTATTATTTGCGCAGGTTACAGAACGTTGACACGAAACAATGTTCACATGACAGTGGCGCCGAGCAATTTTGTACTGCAGATTGACCAGCGTACCATTGGAGATTGGCCAAAGGTAAGCTACGCTACTTACAGGCAATGCACAGTGATGACGCTGTTTCCAGAGCGTTGCTGCCACTTCTCCACCAGGTGGAGCAGATGAATCAGAGAGGACCTAGAGTCAGGAACAGGAACGCCGACTGGATCCTTCCAGGCTGTAAACTGGAACTGTCGAACAGGATGCAATACCTCACTCTGAAAAGACCAACATGCACATTGTGACATGTAACAGTTGCAGTTCAGTCTGTTTCAAGTGTTATGTTTGCGTGTTACAAATGTTCGGCAAGCTGCCCAGGAGGTTGAACGTACCTTCTTGTTGTACGTGAGTGCTAGATCTCGAATGATGATGTCGTCTATGGAGCGATCTTCATGGATCAACTCCACAGTGAATGGCCCGTAGTGATGCTGACTGCCCAGCTCAGCTGGCCAGTAAGATTCACACGTCTGGAACACAAAGAGACAACAATGTCTTCTGCTACAGTTTGCAAACAAACGATCACAGAAATATGAGATGTCTGAAACCATTATAACCGACAAAAAGGAGTCAGTCACAGATTTCCAAAAACAACAAACACTTCCACACGGAAACTAATCAACCACTTTCTGTCATATTCTAAGCAAAAGACCAACAAGAACACTCACCTCATCGAGTGGATCGAGCGGATTCATCATGACAATGGTTTTTGACCTGTGGTCATAGATGAGAGTCCACAGGTCCAGAACTGTGGTCGGCAGTGGCATCTGAGTTGCGATGAATGCATCTTTCTGTTTGTAACCCTGAACACACACAATGAAATGCTCTTCTTCAAACATCCAAGGAACTGGCGTGCTATCGGATGATTGTCAAAATTTTGTCACGCGATTCAAAACATTTTCAGCAACTCACGTCCACAAAGACGGCGTTGATGTAATCTGTGGCACCGGGAATGTAGGTCGTCAGGAATGGCCGACTCATGTTGTCTACTGCACAAATAAAACAATTCTCTTGGTTGTTACATTTGAGATGATCCCCCACGACAAGCCTTCGAAGCTTTACAAGTGCAATTCTGTCTTTTCCTTTGACATCTAATGTGCCACCGCTTTCACGTATCTTTCTTATTTTTGTTGGCCAACAACTCCAATAAACACCAAAAGGCACCTACGTGGTACGATGTCTCTGAATCTGTTTTTGCCCTGGTTCTCGGGGTCATACGCGTCGCTGCAAGCACGTTGCAACTGCACGGGAGACATGGTCCGAAGCAACTGAAACAAGAGAGGTGGACATGCTTGAATGGTTTGAGCCTTTCAATTTTCGTGTGACTTATTAACCTGCAATGTGGCAATGTTGATGTTTTCCAATCACAAAATTTCTAAGGTTTTTTCCAGTTCACACATGTCTGCGTTGTTTGCATATTTGAGGCAAAATAACCAACCTCGAACTCCTCGTCTAGTCTCACTTTGCCTGTGTCGGGGTTGATCTGCAGCAGCTGCGAGTACCTTGTGCGGAAACTGACGCACGGAATGGTGGTGGCGCCGCACTTGAGCGCCTCGAGCAATGCGTCGTGCAAGAAAATGTACTGCTCCTAGAAGATGCCAAGAGTTCAATAAATTTTAACCGCAAAGGTCTTTTTTTGCAACGCACAGAGCTTTGGATGCCTGCGCGTGGGCTTCTTTCTGTTCCTGCTCTTCACCAGTAAATTCTGCTTTATGAGAAATGTCCCGAGTTGAAAGCGATTTTTGGCAAAAATTGTTCGGTCATACCAGTGTCTGTATCATGTTGACTCGGTTTTTCCTCATTTGGTACACACAATGAAAGACATCTATCACACCCTCAGCTGCGGCTTGTTCCAACAGATAATCCAATGAGATGAGAGTTCCCGTTCTGCCCACCCCAGCACTGCAGAGAAAGCGTAAAGACAACTTATGATTCGGTTCATTCTGCGGTTCTTCTTGTTTCCAAGACAGTACCATTTGTCGGAAACACGAGAAGAAAGCTTGTGTTCGTGTGTTCATGATGTCAAGATTCACGTTCACAGAAGACAAATGCACAACAACAGACTTTCCGAATAAAACCGATGATGTTTTTTACCTGCAATGTATGATGGTGGGCCCAGCAGTGGGATCATCAAAACTGCGTAATTTTCTGTGAAAGGCGAGTAAACTGGTCGCAAAGGGCGGCACTCCGTGGTCCGGCCACGCTGTGAAGTGAAACTGCCTCACCATCTTGCTCTGTGTGCCCTGTACAAGAACATGCCGAGAACGGTCAGGAAGAACCCCCCCCCCCATTGAAGGACCTCCCCCCTGGATGTCAACAAGTGCTCAAAACATTGCGAAGGCTCAGCTCCTCTGCAGCATCGCTTGGGGGAGGGGTTGACTCACAGGGGAGGGGCCTTTGTTTAATGGACAGGGGGCCTTCCTTCAATGGGGGGGGGGGGTTTCCATCCATGGAGGTGCTTCCTTCAATTTGGGGGTGGGGGCTTGAGTCAGGTGGGGAGGGCTAATTCCAATACAAATACAGAAGTTACC
>JAAUYG010142304.1_pt1 | contig 12163 bp, 15 predicted proteins | sample 7278091 | NCBI WGS metagenome assembly JAAUYG01 (sample SAMN14350201, study PRJNA611818) | marine sediment metagenome | isolation source: surface marine sediment (0.6m) | place: French Polynesia: Moorea | collected 2018-08
CCTGGCGGCCAGCCTGCAGGCCCGCGGGATCGACTGGATCGAGGACCCGAGCAACGTCGACACCGCCCATGCCCGGGTCCGGCCGCGGCGGCGGCCAGGCGCCCGGCGCCCAGGCCTTCCTCGGCCAGGGCCGGCAAGAGCCGCCGCAGCCGGACCCGGGCATGGGCGGTGTCGACGTTGCTCGGGTCCTCGATCCAGTCGATCCCGCGGGCCTGCAGGCTGGCCGCCAGGCGCTGCCGCGGCAGGGCCAGCAGGGGCCGCAGGACCACGGCCTGCGGCAGGGCGACCCGGGCCGACATCGCGGCCAGGCCGTCGAGGCCGCTGCCCCGGCCCAGACGCAGCAGCAGGGTCTCGGCCTGGTCGTCGCGGTGATGGGCCAGCAGCAGGTGCAGGGCGCCGCTGCGCGCGCAGTGCTCCAGCAGCAGGTGATAGCGGGCGGTCCGCGCGACCGCCTGCAGGTTGGCCGCGGGCACCTCGCCGGACCAGGTCAGGATCTTGTGGGCGATGCCCAGGGGCCGGAGGATGCCGCGGACCCGGCGCGCCTCGGCCGCCGAGCCGGGGCGCAGGCGGTGGTCCACCGTCACCGCTTCGACGACGCCGCCCCTTGCGCTGGCCCAGTCGTGGCTCAGCACCGCCAGGGCCAGGCTGTCGGCCCCGCCGGAAGTCGCGACCGCGAGCCGCGGCGCGGCCCCGAAGGGCCCCAAGGCTTCGATGAGATCGGCGAACTCCGCCGCGGTCACCGGCCGGGCGTCGACAGGAGTCCTTGCGTCGCGGCCGGGGTCGGGCGACGCGCCGGCGGTCACGGGCAGCTCAGGCGTTCCCGCTCCAGGGAGGCACGCTGCAGCACGCTTCCCGAAGCGTCCGGATAGCGCTTGAGCAGCTCGCTGAAGGCACCGCAGGAGTCGTCCTTCTTGTCGAGCTGGGCCAGGGACATGCCGAGCTTCAGCAGGTTGTCGGCCGCCTTGGTGCTCTCCGGATAGCGTTGGAAGCCCTCGGCGAAGGTCACCGCCGCCTGGCGGAAGTCGCCGCGGACATAGTAGGTCTCGCCGAGCCAGTACTTGGCGTTGCCGGCCAGCGGGTCGTCGGCGTGCTGCTCGAGAAAGTCCTTCAGCGCCGACTCGGCCTCGACGTAGTTGGCCTGGCGCAGCAGGCCGAAGGCGTAGTCGTAGTCGGCCTTGACCGAGCCGCCGGGCAGCCCGCCGCCGCTCGGCGCGGGTGCCGCCGCCGCGACCTGCCCGCTCTGCGGCGCCAGCGAGGTCGGCTGTCCCTGGGCGGCCTGCCCCTGGGACGTGGACTGGCCCTGGCGGGCGCGCAGCGCCTCGACCTGGGCCCGGGGCACCTCGCCCAGGACCTGCGGGGTCGCCGGGTCGACCGGGGCCTGGCCGCCGGGCTGGGCACCCGGGGCGGCGCCGAGCACGGCACCGCCTTGCCCGCCGTCGGCCGGGAATCCGCCGCCCAGGCGCGCTTCCAGTTCGCGCAGGCGGAAGTCGACGTCGCCGACAAGCTTGTCCAGGCGCGCCGCGACCTGGCTGACCTCGAAGTTGGCCTGCTCGATCTGGCCGGTCAGGTTGCGCAGCTGGTTCTCCAGATCGCTGATCCGGGTGTGGAGCCGTGCCGCGACCACCGGCTGGACTTCGTCGCCGGGCGCGACCGCCGCGCCGGGGGCCGGCTGCGGGATCTCGCCGCCGGCGTAGACCTGGCGCTGCAGGGTCGAAATCTCGCGCTGCAGCCGGTCGACCCGCTGAATCAGGTTCTGCAGCTCGTTGCTCTGCGCCATCGCGCCGGAGCTGCCGATCGTCAGAAGCACCACCGCGGCCAGTATGGGGCGCAGGGGGCCTCCGATCGCGTTCGGACGGGTCACTCTCATGTCACGCATCTCGGGCATCGTCGCTGTTCTATCCATCGGCTCTGCTCAAGGACCTGTCACATCTATCCGGGTTTGTGGGCAGAAATATGGCATCCGCCCGGCCGGGGCTGGCCCGAAGCCAAGCGGGATCGGGCCCAGGATCGCGACCCGGGGGCTCGCGAGCCGCAGCCCGGGTCATCAGGAGCACAGAAAGGCAAGGCCCAGAAACGCCAGAGGCCACCCCTCCGGCTCATCGGCAAGCGATGCGGCCGGCGGGGTGGCTCTCTGCGTCAGGCTTCGTCGTCGACGGCTTGTCAGTTGACGACAAACTGCGAACGCCGGTTCTGCGCCCAGGCCTCCTCGTAGGAGCCCGGCACGGCCGGCCGCTCTTCGCCGTAGCTGATCGTGGTCAGACGACCGGCGTTGATGCCCAGGGCGATCAGGTAGTCCTTGACCGCATTGGCACGGCGCTCGCCCAGGGCGAGGTTGTATTCGCGCGTGCCGCGCTCGTCCGCGTGACCCTCGAGGGTCAGGGTGACCGCCGGGAAGGAGTTCAGCCAGGCCGCCAGGGCCTCGACCGTGCTCCGCCCTTCCGGCTTCAGGTCGTACCTGTCGAAGTCGAAGAAGACGCGATCGCCGACCTTGTCGATGAGGTCCTCCTGCGATCCCGGCTGAATACCGACCGGCTCAGCCGTCGGCGGTGGCGTGGTCGCAGTGGAAGACTCCGTCGCCGTGGTGGTACTGGCCGTGGTCTCCTCAGTAGGCGTTTCGCAGGCAGCCAGAAGCAACAAGGCTGCAAACATGCTGAGTACTTTGAACCGCATTGTCTACCCTCTCAGAACCATCCGGGGAAGCGAATGAGCAGTGTATGTCCCGCACCACGTGAGTCCTTGTCAAGCACGGGCTGCTCCTTGATCCGGCTGCCGTTTCTCGAGATTTCTGACGGCGGTGCCGGGGGGATTAGGAAGGTGCCGAAGCGGATCTGCATGATCCGCCACCTCCCTAAGGATTGAGCGGAGACCACGCCGGGTCGGAGCCGTCGATAGGCGTGATCATTTCGCGTTCGTTATAGCCGGTGAGGTCAATTGTGTACAGCTTGGTTGAAACCTGGCCCCTTTCGTTCGATTGACCCTGGCGGAAGAAGGCCAGGATGCGCCCGTTCGGCGCCCAGGTCGGACCTTCGATCCGGAAGTCGTTGACCAGCATGCGCTCGCCCGAGCCGTCGGGGCGCATGACGCCGACGTAGAACTGGCCCTGGTGGATCCGCGTGAAGGCGATCAGGTCGCCGCGCGGCGACCAGACCGGCGTCGCGTAGCGGCCCTTGCCGAAGCTGATGCGGCGCACGCCCGAGCCGTCGCTGTTCATGATGTAGAGCTGCTGGCTGCCGCCGCGGTCCGAGTTGAAGATGACCTTGGACTTGTCGGGCGAGAAGGACGGCGAGATGTCGATCGAGGGATGGTTGGTCAGGCGGCGCAGGCTCCGGGTGCGCAGGTCCATGACGTAGACGTCGGAGTTGCCGTCGCGCGCCAGGCTCATGATCACGTCGTTGCCGTCCGGCGAGAAGCGCGGCGCGAAGGTCATGCCCGGGAAGTCGCCCAGGACCTCGCGCTGGCCGGTGTTCAGGTTGAAGAGATAGACCCTCGGGATCTTGCCGATGTAGGAGACGTAGGTGATCTCCTGGTTGGTCGGCGAGAAGCGCGGGGTCAGCACCAGCGAGCCGCCGTCGGTCAGGAAGCGGTGGTTCTCGCCGTCCTGGTCCATGATCGCCAGGCGCTTGACGCGCCGGGTCTGGGGGCCGCTCTCGGCGATGTAGACGACCCGGGTGTCGAAGTAGCCGTCCTCGCCGGTCAGGCGCTGGTAGATCGCGTCGGAGATGATGTGCGCGATGCGGCGCCAGTTGGTCGGCGTCGTGAAGTAGGCGAAGCCGGTCAGCTGCTTCTCGGCGTAGACGTCCCAAAGCCGGAACTCGACGTTGAGCCGGCCGTCGGCCTGCTGCTGGATGGAGCCGTTGACCAGCGCCTGGGCGTTGATCAGGCGCCAGTCGGCGAAGCGCGGCGCGGCGCGCAGGCTCTCGGCGTCCTGGATGAAGGCGCGCTTGTCGACCGGCCGGAACAGGCCGGAGCGTTCCAGATTCGCGGCGATCACGCCCGCAATGTCGCGGCCGATCTGCAACTGCTCAGCCTCGTCACCGAAGAATTCCGTCACCGCGACCGGTATCGGTTCGATGATGCCATCCCGGATATCAATTCGTAGCTCTGCCGCGGCGGCTTGAAGACCAAGCCCCAATAGCGCCAAGAGACTGATGGCGGTGACAACCGCCAACCGATTTGCATGCTGTGTCATAGTCCCAACATCTCCGACGGATCGAATTCCATTACCAGCGTTCGCCAAGCGCTGTATTTCTTGGCTGGCATCTTCAAAGGACTGCATCGCTTGACCGCACGAATGGCAGCCTCGGCGGCAATCTTGTAGAAGGGATTCCCCGCGCTGAGGCCTCTGGACACGACCTGGACCCGCTGCACCGTGCCATCTTGAAGAAGGGTAAGGCGCAGCTCGACAACCAGATCCTCAGCGTCGGGCGCACCCACAGGTGGGTTCCAGCAGCGCTTGATCTGCTGCCGTATAGCATCCTTCTCGCTCAGTGTTATCGGCTCGCTACTCAAGGAGGCCTGCTGCTGCGGCTGCGGGGGCTCCTGCGTCCGCTCCCTGCGGGGAGTCGGCTCCTCTTCCTTGAGCTTTTCCACGTCCTTTAGAATCTGCGCCAGCTGGTCGACCTTCGGCTCTTCCTTCTTCTTCTTCTCCGGCTTCTGGGCGAGCTTGACCTGCGGCTTGCGGTTCGGCCGCGGTGCCGGCGGCTGCGGCTTGGGCTCTTCCTTCTTGACCTCTTCCTTGGGCTCGGGCTTCGCCTCGGGCTCCGGCAGGGGGAGCGGTTCCGGCTCGGGCTCCGGTGCCGGCTCGGGCGGCGCAGGCTTGGGCAGCTCGGCCTGCTGCGGCGGCGCCGGGGCCGGGGGCGGCGGTGGCGGCGGGGCGGCCTGGCGCGGCGGCGGCGGCGGCGCCTCGGGGATCTCCTGCGGCTCTTCCGGCTCGGCGGCCTTGGGCTGCGGCTTCGGGGTCTTGCTCGGCTTGGGCCGGGTCAGCTCGTCGATGGTCGCGATCTCGACCGGGATCGGCGGCGCGACCTCCAGGTCCCGGCCGAAGTCCGGCAGGCCGACCGCCAGGACGATCAGCACCGCCAGGTGCAGCAGGGTCGAGGAGATCATGCCACCGCGCATCGGGTCAGCCGCCCTTCTTTTCCTTCTTGGGCTTCGGGGCCCCGGGCATCTCGGCGATCAGGGCGACCCGCCGGAAGCCGGCGAAGTTGACCGTGCCCATCACCTCCATGATCGTGCCGTAGGAGATCGACTGGTCGCCGCGCACGAAGATCCGCGTCTCCGGCTTGTTCTCGGTGATCGCGGCCAGGCGCGGCACCAGGTTCTCGATCTCGATCTGGGTGTCCTGAAGGTAGATCTCGCCCGCCGCGTTGACGCTGATGACCAGCGGCTCCTCCGGGTCCGAGATCGTCTTGGCCTCGGTCTTCGGCAGGTCGACCGGCACGCCGACCGTCAGCAGCGGCGCGGTGATCATGAAGACGATCAGCAGCACCAGCATCACGTCGACGAAGGGCGTGACGTTGATCTCGGCCATGGGTCTGTAGCGGGAACCGCGCCCGCCGCCGCGGTTCATCATGGGTCCGGCCATGCTAGCGGGCCTCCTCCATCTGGCGGGACAGGATCGCCCCGAACTCGACCTGGAAGGCCTCCAGGCGGGCGGCGTAGCGGCCCAGGTCGTTGGACAGCTTGTTGAAGGCGATGACCGCCGGGATCGCCGCGACCAGGCCCAGGGCGGTCGCGAAGAGCGCCTCGGCGATGCCGGGCGCGACCACGGCCAGGCTGGTGTTCTTCGAGGCGGCGATCGAGGTGAAGGCGTTCATGATGCCCCAGACCGTGCCGAAGAGGCCGACGAAGGGCGCCGCCGAGCCGACCGAGGCCAGGAAGGTCATGTGCCGCTCCAGGCGGTCCATCTCGCGGCCCAGGGTGATTCCCATGACCCGCTCGACGCGCTGCTGCAGGCTGGCGCGGGCCTGTTCCGAGGCGGCCAGGCCCTTGGCGATCGAGCGCCGCCACTCGCGCATGGCGGAGACGAAGAGCGCCGACATGGGATCGGTCGGCCGGCTGTCCAGGCGGTCGTAGAGATCGTCGAGCGAGCCGCCGGACCAGAAGGACTCCTCGAAGTCCTCGGCGCGCGAGCGCAGCCGGCGCAGGCGCGAGATCTTCTCGAAGATGATCGCCCAGGTCCAGAACGAGCAGAACAGCAGGATGATCATGACGATCTTGACCACGATGTCGGCTTCGAGAAACAGCCCCCAAACCGTCAGATCGCTGGCGGCTGAGCCGCCCAGGGTGAGGCTATCGACCGATTCGTTTGGCATGACTAAACCCGTTCCTCAGGAAGACAAAAAGGGAGCAGCGCCCGGCGCAGGGGCTGCGGAATGGGCGACGGCTTCCCGTCGAGGCGGATGCAGGCGATCCGCGCGCGAACGCTGGCCAGGTGCTCGCCCTCGCGGGTGATGCGCTGGACCGCGCGCGCCGCCGCGGCGCTCAGCTTGACCAGACGCGAGCGCACCTCCAGGAGGTCGTCCAGGCGGGCCGGCCGGCGATAGTCGACGCTGCAATCCCTGACCGCGAAGGCCAGGCCGTAGTCCTCCGACATGCTCCGCTGATGGATCCCGAGCAGGCGCAGCATCTCGGTGCGCGCCCGCTCCGCGAACTTGAGATAGTTGGCGTAGTAGACGATCCCCGCCGCATCGGTGTCCTCGTAGTAGACCCGCAGCGGCAGCACGTGCTCCAGGCCGTCGAAGCGCCCGGACAGGGGCAGGCTCTCGGTCATGCCGGCGCCTCCCCGTCGCTGTCGCCGCGATCACGGTCCAGAAGGTCGAGCTGCGGCAAGTCCCGCTCGGGCGCAGGCAGGCCGAGGTAGGCGAATCCCGAGGCGGTCAAGATCCGGCCCCTCGGCGTGCGCTGCACCAGGCCTTGTTGAATCAGAAAGGGCTCGATCACCTCTTCCAGGGCGTCGCGCTGCTCAGCCAGGGCGACCGCCAGGGTGTCGACGCCGACCGGGCCGCCGCCGTAGTTCTCGGCGATGCAGCCGAGGTAGCGCCGGTCCATGGCGTCGAAGCCCAGGCGGTCGACGTCGAGCCGCCGTAGGCCGCGGTCGGCGACCTCGGCATCGATGCAGGCCTCGCCGTCGACCGCGGCGAAGTCGCGGACCCGGCGCAGCAGCCGCCCGGCGATGCGCGGCGTGCCGCGGGAGCGGCGGGCGATCTCCTCGGCGCCCTCGGCGGTGATCTCGGCGCCCAGGACCGAAGCGCCGCGGCGCACGATGCCGCCCAGCTCCTCGGCGGAGTAGAACTCCAGGCGCTGCTGGATGCCGAAGCGCTCGCGCAGCGGCGTGGTCAGCAGGCCGGAGCGGGTGGTGGCGCCGACCAGGGTGAAGGGCGGCAGCTCGATCCGCACCGAGCGCGCGGCCGGCCCCTCGCCGATCACCAGGTCGAGCTGGAAGTCCTCCATCGCCGGGTAGAGGATCTCCTCGACCGCCGGCGAGAGACGGTGGATCTCGTCGATGAAGAGCACGTCGCGCGGCTCGAGGTTGGTCAGGATCGCCGCCAGATCGCCGGCGCGCGCGATCACCGGCCCCGAGGTCGCCCGGAAGCCGACGCCCAGCTCGCGCGCCACGATCTGCGCCAGGGTGGTCTTGCCGAGCCCCGGCGGGCCGAAGAACAGCGCGTGGTCCATGGCCTCGCCGCGGGCCCGGGCCGCCTGCACGAAGACCCGCAGGTTCTCGCGCAGCCGCGCCTGGCCGACGAAGTCCTCCAGGCGCTGCGGCCGCAGGCTGGCCTCGGCCTGGTCGCCGGCGCCGGGATCCGGCGTCACGAGACGGGCATCAGGACGGGCATCAGGACGGGCGTCAGGACGGGGATCGGTCATGACGCCAGTTCCTTGAGGCCCTCACGGATCAGGGTCTCGACCCCGGCCTCGGCCCCCAGGCGGCGGCTGGCCTCGACCACGACGCCGAAGGCCTCGCTGCGCCGGTAGCCGAGGTTGACCAGCGCGGAGACCGCGTCCTCGGTGGTCGTCTCGACGCCGCCCTCGGTCGCCACCAGCACCGGGCCGAGCGCGATCCCGTCGACCTTCTCGCGCAGCTCGGCGGCGATCCGGCCGGCCAGCTTCGGGCCGACGCCGTTGGCCCTGGCCAGCGCCGCCTTGTCCTGCGCCGCGATGGCCTTGGCCAGCTCCTGGGGCGGCAGGGTGGAGAGGATCGCCATGGCGTGGCGGGTGCCGACGCCCTGGACGGTCTGCAGCAGGCGGAACCAGTCCTGCTCGGCCCGGTCGATGAAGCCGTAGAGCCGGATCTGGTCCTCGCGCACGTGGGTCTCGATCAGCAGGCTGGCGCCGCCGCCCTTGGCCGGCAGGCGGCCGAGCGTCCGGGAGGAGGCGAAGACCAGATAGCCGACGCCGCCGACGTCGAGGATCAGGTGATCCTCGTCGGTGGAATCGACCAGGCCGGTGAGCTTGCCGATCATGCCGGCTCCTCGAGAACCGCCGCCGCGCCGGCCGCCCGGCCGCCCCAGCGGCTGCGGGTCGCGCGGTGGTGGACGTGGCAGATGGCCACCGCCAGGGCGTCGGCGGCATCCGCCGAGCGCACGCCGCAGCCCGGCAGCAGCTGGCGAACCATGACCCCGACCTGCTCCTTGCTGGCCTGGCCGGTGCCGACGATCGACTTCTTGACCACCAGCGGCAGGTACTCGGCGACCGCCAGGCCGGCCAGCGCCGGGGTCATCAGCGCGACGCCCCGGGCCATGCCCAGCTTCAGGGTCGAGTCCGGGTTGCGGTTGACCAGGGTCTCCTCGACCGCCGCCTCCTGCGGCGCCTGGGCCGCGATCATCGCCAGCAGCGCCTCGTGCAGCTCGCGCAGCCGAAGGTCCAGGGACTGCGCCGGATCGGCCTCGATCACGCCGTGCGCCACGTGGCGCAGGCGATTGCCCTCGGCCTCGATCACGCCCCAGCCGGTCCGCCGGAGCCCAGGGTCCAAACCGACCACCCGCATGCTCTCCCCTCTTCCTCCACCTACGAGGTCAGGCCGTCATTCGGGCCAGGACCTCGTCGGCGATTTCGAAGTTGGCCGAGACCCGCTGCACGTCGTCGCTGTCCTCCAAGCTGTCCAAAAGCTTGATCAGGCCGTCGGCCTGGGCCTCGTCGACCGGTACGGTGGTCTGCGGCTTCCAGGTCAGCCCCGCTTCCCGCGGCTCGCCGAATCGCGCGGCGAGCGAGTCGCGTACCTCCGAGAACACCTCTGGCGCGCAAACGATCTCATGGCCTTCGGCGTTGGATTCGACATTGTCGGCGCCGGCCTCGGCGGCGGCCTCGAAGATGCTGTCGGCATCGGCGGTCTCGCTGCCGTAGAGGATCGAGCCGACCCTTTCGAACATGAAGGCGACGCTGTTGGTCTCGCCCAGGGCGCCGCCGTGCTTGCTGAAGGCGGCGCGCACTTCCGAGGCGGTCCGGTTGCGGTTGTCGGTCAGGGCCTCGACGATGACCGCGACGCCGCCGGGCCCATAGCCCTCGTAGCGGATCTCCTCGAAGTTGGTGTCGTCGTCGCCGCCGCTGGCCTTCTTGATCGCCCGCTCGATGTTGTCCTTGGGCATGTTGGCCGCCCGCGCCGCGGCGATCGCGGTGCGCAGGCGCGGGTTCATGTCCGGGTCCGGCAGGCCAGACTTCGCCGCCACCGTCAGCTCCCGCGACAGCTTGGCGAACTGCTTGGCGCGCTTCTTGTCCTGCGCGCCCTTGCGAAACATGATGTTCTTGAACTGTGAATGACCGGCCATCGTCGCCCCAACCTAGATCTCGGGGTGAAGTCGAGAATTTTACCATATTTTGTGGTGGACAACCTCGGACTTCGTCGAGGGATAGTCAACCAATATGGCGACATTTGGGCGCTGGGAGCCAGCAATCCCGGGCGATTCAGCGCGAATTGGAGGCTTTACGCAGGTTTAAGCCTAAGTCGTCAGACTGCCCCCTCGCCAATCCCGGTTCCGCCACGCCACACCCGAGGAAAGATGCCGCCGAAGACGACGCTTCTGGATATCGCTCCCGATCCCAACAGCCCCGCCGGCAAGGTCAGCCAGGCCGAGATCGACCGGCGCCTGGAGCGGGCCGCCGCCCTGGCGGTGGACTTCACCGAGACCACCGCCCTGCCGGCCCTGGAGGCCTGCCTGGCCTCGGCCGCCGAGGCGCCGAAGGGGCTGCCGCTGGAGCCGCTGGCCGAGGAGCTCTGCCGGCAGACCGCGATGCTGCAGGACGAGGTCGAGCGCTTCCTCGGCCGGATCGAGGACTGCCGCTAGCACCGGCTCGCACAGCTCGGGGAGCCACCCCCTCCCAACCCTCCCCCATCAAGGGGGAGGGCTTAGTTGTGCGGCGGTCCCGATCCTGCTCCCTCCCCTTGATGGGGGAGGGTTGGGGTGGGGGTGATTCTACGATCTTTGCACGCAAGTCCTAGGAGACTGATCCGGCCTCACTCCGGCTCGCTGGGCGCCAGCATGCCGCCGGCGCGGACCGGCACCACCCGTTCCGCCAGGCCGCTGGACCCCGAGGTCTCCACGAAGACGCCGCAGAGCGTTCCCGGGCCGTTGGCCGGCGCCAGGCGGTCGGTCGGCAGCTTGCGCGTGAAGCGGGCGATGGGCACCGCCTTGTCCATGCCGATGACCGAGTTGTAGTCGCCGCACATCCCGGCGTCGCTGAGGTAGGCGCTGCCGCCCGGCAGGATCATGGCGTCGGCGGTGGGGACGTGGGTGTGGGTGCCGACGCAAAGCGATACCCGGCCATCGACCACGTGCCCCATCGTCATCTTCTCGCTGGTCGTCTCGGCGTGGAAGTCCAGCACCACCGCATCGACCGTGGCGCCGAGGCGCTGCTTGGCCAGCTCCCGCTCGACGCAGGCGAAGGGATCGTCCAGCGGATCCATGAACAGCCGGCCCAGGACGTTCAGCACCAGGACCTTCTTGCCGCCCGGCGCCTGGAAGACCGCGCAGCCGCGCCCTGGCGTGCCCTCGGGATAGTTGTGCGGCCGCAGCAGGCGCGGCTCCCGGCCGATGAAGTTCAGGGCCTCGCGCTGATCCCAGGAATGGTTGCCGCCGGTGATCACGTCGACGCCAGTCGCGAAGAGCTCCTGGCAGACCTTCTCGGTGATGCCGAAGCCGCCGGCGGCGTTCTCGCCGTTGGCGATGACGAAGTCCAGGCCGAGCTTGGCGCGCAGCCGCGGCAGATGCTCGGCCACGACCTCGCGCCCGGAGCGGCCGTTGACGTCGCCCAGGAAGAGGATTCTCATGCCCGCTCCAATCCGGCGGCGCGGTCTGGCGGCACCAGCACCTCCCGCTCGGTCACGATCCGGTCGAGGGCCTCGTCGCTGGCCTCGACCGGCACCTCGGCGACCTCCTGGGCCGCGAAGGCGAGGCCGACCGCGACCACCGGCCGGCGGCCCCGCAGCGCCGCCAGGGTCCGGTCGTAGAAGCCGCCGCCATAGCCGAGCCGGTAGCCCCGGCGGTCGAAGGCCAGCAGCGGCACCAGCAGAATGTCGGGCTCGACGACCGGGCAGTCGGGGCCGGGCACCTCGGTCCCGAAGGCCGCCGGCTCCAACGGCGTATCCGGCCGCCAGGCGCGGAACACCAGCGCGGCGCCGGCCTCGACCACCACCGGCAGGCAGAGCCGCTGGCCCCCTGCCGCCAGCGCCGCGAGGATCGGGCGCTGGTCCAGCTCGTCGCGCAGCGGCCAGTAGCCCGCCACCGTCGCCGCCGCCGGGACGGCCAGCGACTCGAGCAGGCGCCGGCAGACCTGCGCCGCGGCCGAGGCTCCGTCCCCCGCCTGCTCGTCCCTGGCCGCCTCGCTCCGCCGCTGCCGGGACCGGCGCCGCAGGGCGGCCTTGGCTTCGAGGGTCTGGGACATGAGCTCTGGCTGGCCGGGGAAAGACGGATGGAAGGAAAGGCGGTGCCGTAAAGGCCGTTGGCCGGATATCATCCTCTGTGGCCTGCTTACGCAGGTGGGCGCCATGTACCGAAACCACGGCTCCGGCAGGGACAGCTCCCTAGAGGGTCGTATTGGCCCCAGGGATCGAAAGGCCTGACGCACCCCACAGCACCGCCGATGAGCAGTGTGGTGGTTCCTAAGTTCGTCATATCTAGGATCGCTTTTGCCGCCCTCTGGGCAGGAAGCGTCGCGCGGGCGATGC
>JAAUYG010177660.1_pt1 | contig 12162 bp, 19 predicted proteins | sample 7278091 | NCBI WGS metagenome assembly JAAUYG01 (sample SAMN14350201, study PRJNA611818) | marine sediment metagenome | isolation source: surface marine sediment (0.6m) | place: French Polynesia: Moorea | collected 2018-08
CAAGGTACACCAGGGCAGAGAGGAGAGCCAGGACAGAGAGGTGAGCCAGGACAAGCTGGACCTGCAGGACAAAGGGGTGAGCCTGGTGCTCAAGGGCGTACTGGCCAGCCAGGTCCTTCTGGACCAAGAGGAGAATCTGGATTACCAGGACCTGCTGGACAGCGAGGAGAACCAGGTCAACGTGGAGAGCCAGGAACTGCGGGAACTCCAGGGCAACGGGGTGAAACAGGACTTCCTGGACCATCTGGACCAGCTGGACCCAATGGTCAGCGTGGTGAACCAGGTCAGAGAGGAGAACCTGGTACACCAGGACAGCAAGGCCAACGTGGGGAACCTGGTCAAGCAGGACCACAAGGTAACAATTTTGAGAAGTCATGTTTTCTACCTCAAACACAGCATGTGTTAGGTCAAAGAATATTGCAGTCAAATAGCAGTCAGGTAGCAGAAAATGGTGATTCTATTGAAAAAGAACCTACATGAATGTAACTGTAATTACATAGCACTGCCAGAAGGGTAGTCTGTGTAGAAGATAATCTACATAAAAGTTAAATTGCAATCAAATAAAATTAAACCATATAACAGTATACATGTTCATTAATTCAGCCAGTTATTGTAAATTAAAACTTATGTTTACAGGTCAGCCTGGAACACCAGGAAGACTGGGACCCAGAGGAGAGACTGGTTTGCCAGGTGAGACTGGTTCACTTGGACCTGCAGGACCAGCTGGGCAGAGAGGTGAACCAGGACAGAGGGGAGAGCCTGGACAGAGAGGAGAAACCGGCTTGAGTGGTCCTCAAGGACCTAGAGGACAGTCAGGACAGCCAGGACCTGCCGGAGAGCCTGGACCTGCCGGACCATCTGGACAAAGAGGTGAACCCGGGCAGCGGGGAGAGCCAGGAACCGCAGGCAGTCCAGGTCAGAGAGGAGAAACTGGATTGCCAGGATCTGCAGGGCAGCGTGGAGAAATAGGGCCTGCAGGACCCGCAGGACCAGCTGGACCAGCAGGACAAAGAGGTGAACCTGGATCACCAGGACCAAGAGGTGAAAGTGGTTTGCAAGGACCACAGGGACAGAGAGGAGAACCAGGACAGCTTGGAGGTCCAGGACCTGCAGGACAAAGAGGGGAACCCGGTCAACAGGGCAGGCAGGGTGGCCCAGGACCTGATGGACAACCTGGCCCTGCTGGTGAACCAGGTCAACGAGGTGAGCCCGGATTGAGAGGACCATCTGGAGAAAGAGGTCAGCCAGGACCTGCTGGTCAACCAGGTTCACGTGGTGAGTCTGGATCACCAGGACCACAAGGACCATCAGGATCACCTGGACCAGCTGGACCTGCTGGGGAACGAGGCCAAACAGGTGAACCAGGACAAAGGGGACAACCCGGAGGCCCAGGCCAGCCAGGACCACAAGGTCAAGCTGGTCTGCCTGGACAGAGAGGTGAACCTGGTCCAGGTGGACCAAGAGGAGAGCCTGGCTCACAAGGAGAACAAGGCCAGCCAGGACCAGCAGGACAGAGAGGAGAACCTGGATCCCAGGGTACCCAGGGTCAGAGAGGTGAACCTGGTCTACAAGGACCGGTTGGTGAAACTGGATCTCCAGGTCCACTAGGACCTGCTGGCCCATCTGGACAACGTGGTGAGCCAGGTCAGAGAGGAGAGCCTGGACTTGCAGGACCTCAGGGACAGCGTGGCCAACCAGGACAGCCTGGACCATCTGGACAGCTTGGACCAGCTGGACCTGCTGGACCACAAGGCCAAAGAGGAGAACCTGGAGAAAGAGGACAGACTGGCTTACAGGGTAGGTTACCAAAGAAATATTTGTATACATTCCAGAATCAATTTGCAGTAATATATTACTGATAAACATTTTACACTGAACCTTAGAATCTGTCAAAATTGTAAGAACCTCTTTTAATTAATATGCAATTTAGAATCAAACCCACTTATATCCTGTAAATATACATGGTACATGGGTTAATAGCCTTCTAGAAATAACTATCAGTATTACAAAAGCACTAAGTACTAGCATATAAACACCTGGGGCAAACTTCAATGCACCTTTTAATAATTTTCAGGACCCAGTGGACCAGCTGGACCTGCAGGACCTCGTGGAGAACCTGGACCTGCAGGACAGAGGGGACAACCAGGTGCTGATGGACAGCAAGGACAAAGGGGTGAGACTGGAGAAGCTGGAGGACCAGGGCCACGTGGAGAACCTGGACAGAGAGGTGAAACTGGTCAACCAGGTCCAGCTGGACAGAGGGGCGAGCCTGGTTCTCCTGGACCATCTGGCCCTGCAGGACCATCCGGACAGCGTGGAGAACGTGGTGAATCAGGACTGAGAGGTGAACCAGGAACAGCAGGTCCAGCTGGACAGCGAGGACAACCTGGTCCACAAGGACCTCAGGGAGAGGCTGGACAGCGTGGAGAGACAGGTTTACCAGGACCATCTGGGCAGCCTGGCCCTGCTGGACAAAGAGGAGAACCTGGACAAGCTGGCATACAGGGTCCTAGAGGAGAACCTGGACTCCAGGGTCAACAAGGACAGAGAGGAGAAAGGGGCCCTGCAGGAGAGCAGGGATCACCTGGAACCGCTGGCCCCAGAGGAGAACCTGGTCCAGCCGGACCTCAGGGAAGCAGAGGAGAAGCTGGAGCTAGAGGAGAGACTGGACTTCCTGGACAACAAGGTACATGCCAGGGAATCATGTAAAACCTATAATATATTAGATCATCTTTGCGTTTATACACCAAATGTATTAATTAAGTGCAATATAAATTAAATTAACCTGTGGATGATATGTAGTTAGCACAGAATATACTGGTGAATTAAAATGACTGATGGAAGCAATTACTAGTAAATTTGTCAAACCTTTGTACTAAATTGCATTACATTTTAAACTTTTAGGACCAGCTGGACCCAGTGGCCCTGCAGGTCAACGTGGAGAACCTGGAACTCCAGGAACAACTGGAGGCACTGGACCACCAGGACCATCTGGACAAAGAGGTGAACCTGGTCAGAGAGGAGAACCTGGGCCACTTGGACAAGCAGGACCAAGAGGAGAACCAGGACAGCCTGGACCTGCTGGCCAGAGGGGTGAGAGAGGACCAGCTGGACCTGCTGGACCTAGCGGCCCACTTGGCCCTGCTGGACCAAGAGGACAGACGGGTGAACCTGGCCAGAGAGGTGAGACTGGTTTACCTGGAGAACTTGGACCTGCTGGACCAGCTGGAAACAGGGGACAACCTGGACCACAGGGTCCAACTGGTGAGGCTGGACAGCCTGGACCCATTGGAGAAGCTGGACCGGCTGGACAAAGAGGAGAGCCTGGAACAAGAGGACAGCAAGGCGAAAGGGGAGAAGCTGGCCCACCAGGACAGCGTGGTGAGACTGGTATTGCGGGACCCAGTGGACCTGCTGGACCTCCAGGTCCTGCTGGACAGAGAGGAGAACCGGGCCTTGCTGGACCCGGTGGACCACGAGGAGAGCCTGGACCACAGGGTGAATCAGGTAAGGGTCTAAAATGTATTTTGTATAAGTCTCATGATATGTACTGAAACGTCGAAATTTTGAATTATAAATATTCTACATTGTATTTGAATATCTGTTGGTGTTGTAGTACTGGTATTCACTTGACATTTTATGATTTTACAGGACCATTGGGACCACCAGGTCCAGCTGGACCACGTGGAGAAACTGGACAGCAAGGTTCCCAAGGCCAACGTGGTGAACCTGGAGCACGGGGAGAACCTGGAAGCCTTGGCCCAGCTGGCCCAAGAGGACAGGATGGTAATGCCGGACCACCAGGTCCTGCTGGTGAAGCTGGACCACCAGGGACACGTGGAGAAACTGGATTGCCTGGACCTGAAGGTCAGAGAGGACAGCCAGGAGGACCAGGACCACAAGGACAAAGAGGCGAGCTAGGACCACCAGGACAACAGGGATCACCCGGAACACAAGGACCTCAAGGACCATTAGGTCAGACAGGACAGAGGGGAGAACCTGGACAGAGAGGACAGCCTGGTCCACAAGGACAAAGAGGAGAGAGAGGTGAACTGGGACCTGCTGGACCGGCAGGACCTCCTGGACAGGCAGGACCAAGTGGACCAAGAGGAGAGCCAGGCCCCACTGAACCTGGCCCACCAGGACCTTCTGGACCAAGGGGACCCCCTGGAAATGCAGGACCACAAGGTAATGTTGAAGTTTCTTTGTCAAAGTTTTGAATTGTGTTTATATACCTCCCTGGTACATGTATGTGTAGTGTAATAAGCACATGCAACTGAACCCAAGCTTCTAGTAACAAGTAAAGCCTACTGTTGCAGGTGAGAGAGGACAAGCTGGACCTGCAGGACCACGTGGTGAGCCAGGATTGTCTGGGCCGTCTGGAAATCCAGGTCCACAAGGACCTCCAGGACCAAGAGGAGAATCTGGCCTTCGTGGAGAACAGGGAACTAGAGGTGAGGCTGGACCGGCTGGTGAATCTGGACCACCTGGACCAAGCGGCCCACGAGGAGAAGCAGGACCTGTTGGACGTCAGGGATCAGCTGGACCTCCAGGTCCAGTAGGTGAAAGTGGTCCACCTGGACCAGCAGGACCTAGGGGAGAAGCAGGACCTTCAGGACCACGAGGAGAAGCTGGACCACTTGGACCACCAGGTCCATCTGGACCAAGAGGACAGCCAGGACCATCAGGACCTTCAGGTAATACTGGAGCTGCAGGTCCAAGTGGACCAAGGGGAGAGCCTGGACGACCTGGACCTAGAGGTGAACTTGGACCAGCTGGACCGTCTGGACCACCTGGTCCTTCAGGACCAAGTGGACCATCTGGACCTAGAGGACCAGCAGGACCTCAAGGAGAAACTGGGCTGGTTGGAGAATCTGGTCCTCCTGGACCCTCAGGACCTATTGGACAAGCTGGTCCACCAGGGCCACTAGGACCAGCAGGACCAAGGGGAGAAGCAGGACCAGTTGGCAGGCAGGGAGCTCAGGGACCATCCGGACCTGCTGGAGACAGAGGAGAATCTGGACCGCCTGGTCCAACTGGGCAGAGAGGACAGTCTGGACCCCCAGGACCAGCTGGACCTAGAGGTGAAACTGGTCTGAGAGGAGAAGGTGGACCACCAGGTCCATCAGGACCAGCAGGAGCAACAGGACCATCTGGTCCACTGGGACCTGTAGGACCGCCTGGGCCAGCAGGACCACGAGGGCCATCTGGTGAAAGGGGATCTCCAGGACCATCAGGACCCAGAGGAGATGCCGGACCTGCTGGACCTGCAGGACGCATTGGACAACCTGGACCAGCAGGACCTCCAGGACCACTCGGTGAAAGAGGACCAGTTGGAGAAAGAGGACAAGCTGGACCAGCAGGCCCAAGAGGAGAGAATGGACCTCAGGGTGCTACTGGAGAAAGAGGACCAAGTGGACCACTTGGACCACGTGGAGAACCAGGCCCAGCAGGAGAATCCGGAAGACCTGGCAACAGAGGTGAACCTGGACCTTTGGGACGTCCTGGTGCTACTGGATCACCTGGTGTGCTAGGACCAGTAGGACCTGCTGGCCCAAGAGGTCAACCTGGCCCTGTTGGTCGACCTGGAGATCAGGGACCTTCTGGATTGCCAGGAACACAGGGTGAATCTGGACCACCAGGTCCACGTGGACAGCCTGGAAACAGAGGTCCACCAGGAGAAGGAGGCAGTCCAGGTAAGACTTACATGTGTATTTACAGTTTCTGCCCATCTTTACAACTACCAGTGTAAGATGCTGGAACATTATAGTATGCCTATATATATGCTAACAGCAGTTCCTCTTACTTTAAGACCACCCATGGGGCCAAGTGAATGTGGTCTTATATTGCAGGTGGTCTTAAACTAAAGGTGACTTAACACACACGGATACTGGCAGACCAAATGAAGTGGTCTTATAATCAAGGGCGTTCTTAAAATAAAGGGCTCTAAAATAGAGGCACCAATGTAGTTGCCTTCTGTACAATTAATATTACAAGAAAGGTCAAGGTATTTCTTGGTTTTGCAGACATGTATGGATTTTGAAGTCAAATCTAAGAAATACAGAAATTAGTTTCCATAAAATGTCTCTTCCAGGACAACAAGGGCCACCAGGACCAGCTGGACCAGCTGGACGTTCCGGAGCTACTGGAGCCAGTGGAAGTCCAGGATCCCTAGGACCCCCTGGACCTGAAGGACCTAGAGGACGTCCCGGTGCTGCTGGACCTGCAGGATCCAGAGGAACACCTGGTGCTACTGGATCTGCTGGACCACCAGGACCCTCAGGACCAAGAGGTTCCGCTGGACCCCCAGGTTAGTCGTCCAAGCAATTTCCTCTTAATTAGTTGTAAAATGTCAAGGTACATTGTACTTGTATTTTAAAATCATCAATCGGTGACACAACCTTTCTATTTTCAATACATGCATGCATATTTACATTCTAAGACTTGGGGCCAGTTTCTCGAAAAATCTTAAGTCATCTTAAGCCTGGAAAAGACGATGGTTGCAAAGATGCTTGGTGAACATCACAAATTTCTGGCTAAAATGGTGCTTAAAATGCTGAAACCACTGAATGAAAACCTCTGTGGGTATAATTTTTCTAGGACCCAATGGTTCACCCGGAGGACCAGGACCAGCAGGACCCCCGGGTAGAGCAGGCAGTGTTGGAGGACCAGGCTCTCCCGGAGGACCTGGACGCACAGGTAAGCTGGAATACATACTAGAAAACTTATTGGTCCTGATCTGGCTGTAGATGAAGGAAGAATAGCAATGTGTATTAGCAGGGAGAGATAATACATGAGAACAAAAGCCTTGTGTACAAAATTTTAATTTCCTTAGAGATGCTTAACTCAAAAGCTGTGAGGTAAAGCTGTGATCATGGTTAGTTAAATTTCAGGGTTTTCTTATCACACTTATCGCATATAAACATCCATAACCAGGGGGTGATGTCAATTAAAGAATAAGTTAGCACTTGAAACCTGAAGGTTGAATGCTACACCATTACATAACGACATTGATAAAAAATCTATGGCATGATAAAAAAATCTATGGCATGGAAAAAAGTATGTGGTTTTTTAACCAGAGGGTTCTGACAAAAGCAATTCCTGCCTTATCTGCCTCTGTTGAATAATGCATGTTGTTGTTTACATAAGTCAATGCATAGAAGCATTACAAAATGCTAATGTAATATTTAATTCTTCTACCAGTTAACAGGAAAATAAAAACCTTAAGAGTGAGTAAAGGGCAGAAATATTACTTTTGACCATCTTTTAACTTTTGATCTACTGTACATACAGTTATTACATGCAATATATTTCTGAATGTCCAAGGAGGACTGCAGTCAAGTGTCAAGATTGGAATTAAATCTCTTTTAAATGTGACCTGGTAGTAAAGAATGTTTGTGCTGTCAGGTGCTACTGGTGTAAATGGTCGCCCCGGACCCCCTGGATTGAGAGGTGAAGGTGGATCTCCTGGAGTTAGAGGCCCAACTGGAGCCACTGGAGTGGACGGACGAAATGGTAAGGAGTGGGGATGTCTTCAGACATGATTAGGAAATACCCCATCACGATAAATGTGCAAATGCAAATGTACAATAAACAGGTAGCATTTTAGAAATGCTTTGAATGATTTCCATATTGAGAGGTACAGATTGAAAGATGTGTTTACTTGTCAGTGCATTTTAAATACATGTAAATAACTTAATTTTGTTAGCAGAATAGTGGCAGGAGATGCGATTTGGGTAAAAGATGCAGAGACAAATACAAGAGGGTCACAATACGAACCTGTGACCCCTGTTATGTTTAATAATGGGGAGATGGACATAATGAGGGTCACTTAGTTTTAGTGCACTGGTCGACATCTGATATTAATAAGACCCCTCGGGTTTAAGAATTCCTGCCATTTTGAGAGTTAGGTGAATTATATTTCCAGTATTATAACTATATCCCTCAATTTTAAGACAGTGACTTTCAATTTAAGATCAAATTTTCTGGCTGGACATCATGAACAGGTCACGGGTTATAAAATGTAAGGACCATTGTACTGTTAGTTTCGGCAGGCAACTTGAGCATTATACTCGGTAATTGTAATACTGTACTCCCTCAGGACGAACTGGAGCCACTGGCTCTACCGGCAGGACTGGGGCCACTGGTGTGACTGGCAGACGGGGGGAGACTGGAGCTACTGGATCCACTGGCCTGAGAGGAGCTCCTGGACCAGGCTTCATGGGTAAGAAAGGCTGGAGTTAGAGAATTTGGTTAGTTTACTTTCGAACAGACTTTATCTATAGAGTGAGTGAATTGTGCTAGACATCGGGGCGCATTTAACATATGAAGATCATAAGTAAACAAACTTCCCCATTTTAATGATTTTGGTTTATGCAACCTGGATCGAAACCTGGCCTCTTGCATCCCCAATTGGACACCTTAACCACTAGGGCAATTTTTGTTGGTAGACTTTTATCTGTACATTTTAACTACACCAAAGCCTCTTCTGCAAATGTATGCTTTAATGTCTTTGTAATTAATAACACAAATATGTAGAAGTATTGCCAAAATGAAACAATTTACTGCAGTCCTCAGGCCTCGGTTTCAAAAAAATTCAAAGGCGTCTTTACATAGGCTAACAGGCCTCCGTAAAGACCTCTTTAGGTTTTATGAAACACAGCCCTGTAGTGTGGCCCGTTTGTTAAGATTAGGCACTTAATTAAAACAGACCTTCGGTGAGATGAACTATTGGTTGCGCAAAGAATGTTTGGCCATGCTGGCAGAATGTGCAACTGCAGGGAGAATTTGAAATAAGTTGCCAAATAAGCCTCCATTAATTTGGTTGAGCTGACACAATTGCTTTAAGCTAGCCCAGGCTAAACCAAAGATGGTATGGGTTAAATTATAGTGAATCGTGTATGATACATACCAATACTTTGATGTGTATAAACTACACGGTAGAGTTTTCTTATATTTCAGCTGTGCATTTTGAGATGCAGGATGTAAAGGGCAAAGTCAGTATGGAAGAAAATGATCTGATGGATGCTCAGGGTGCCTTCACTACCACAACAATAACAATGATTGTATGGGCAGTCATAATCACCCTTGCTATTGCCGGTATGGGCGTTATGGTATATCGGCGTGTGCGCAACAACCGGCAACAGCAGTGGTCCTCGCGCAGCTCTGTGGTATCAGATGCGGAGTCCGGAACTTCCATTGGAGGCTCAATATCTGCATCCAGCAGCATTGTGGACCTGAGTCGCACAGACGGACAAGGCATGGACAATGCAGGGTTTGAACAGGACTACTCCAGCGCTCAGGTTGGAGTACCGGTCAACGTCCACGACGGCAGCATTCCAGACCTCAACAAGCAGGAAGACCTGGACTTCGAGAACCTCGGTGGTCTGTATGAGGAAGACTGCGACCCGCATGTGGAAGAGGCTACGGAGGAGGACCCCAACAATCTTGCCAGCACGAGACGTGCTTTCGGAGCAAAGATGCCGCGAGGGACAACAAACCAGAAACCCTTGCAGAATCTCTTCATCCCAGACCAAGGGTCCTCTTTCATGTGAAGTGATATGTATATAGTTGTTGTAGAAAGCAAAAACACACAAAAACTGTAGATTTAAGATAGGCACGTACGTACCACGTTGACTTCAGCTTGGACCCATGTATCCATATATGGCGTACTATCAGCTGAGGTAGTGTATGGACTTCACAGCACTGAAGCTACTATCTAGGGGCAATGTATGCATTAATTTTCAGCACTGTATTTATAGTGAAAATTAGTTGCTTGTTACAGCTGGGGTTTAGATTCAAGAAAACACAAGTAAACCAGACATACATTTTTTTTGTTATTTTTTTTTTTTTTCATTCTGAGCTGCAGCTTGTCTGGGGATGGCGGTGATCGTGTGAATGTCTGAAGCATTTCTTGTCCAGTTGCCATCTTTCGGGGTCTGTGCACCATCATAAAATAAAGACGAGCAGAATCAGAAAAGACCCAGGTGCTAGAGGATATTTACACCAAAACCAAAACCACAGGACTAGCTCAGTTGTCTTTTTTTTTTCTCTTTTTAGTGGAATAACACTAACAATTTCGTTATTAAAGTTTCAGCTATGTTAATGTCAGGGCTGCCAATTGCTCAATGTTGCTGTTGCATTGTATTGACAAGTTTGTTTGTGTTGAAATACTCTTATTACTGCCTTGCAATAGATCCATAATACTGCATGCCTGAAAAAAATCCAGATTTGTTGGTAATGCTTCTGCCTTGAATATTCATAACTGCCAAATTTGGGGTTGTTGCATCACACAATTATTAGTCACAGTAGGTTTTGACAAAGTGTAATAGATTATAATATTCATCATGTACAGACTTAAGCTCGTACTGCAGAAGATTCCACTGTATCACAACAACTGGTATTGACTGGATCATAGAAAGTAGGTTACACTTTACTTCTCTGTCAAATGAGCCTGAAACGATGCTGCAAGTAGCGGTCATGCATGCACACTTTAGTTTATACGAAGAATGTAGGAATATATAACTGTTAAGGTCATTCATTGTTTTCTGTTGCTTGAAACTGCCTAACAAGTGCTAACATTTTTATACGGTGACATTGTAGCTTAAAGCTATTGATAAGGAGAGTGAATATTTTTAATAAATGATTAATAACACACTTGCATGTGTTTTTGCTCCTTTAATTTGGATCGATATTAATATTAATGGAGGAACACAGGACTTGGTTAAAAATCAAAGTCGATCTTTCTAATATGGACAGAAAGTTGCTCTTCTGACAATTTACAATGTCTTTAGATATGCATTTTTGCTTGTTAAAATGATCAGTGGTATTAATGTATATTTTCTTGAGAACCCAGTACTCAAGGTGGTAAAAGATTCTGAAGGAACTCCTACATCAGACGCTCCAGAAATCCTCAGACTGTGCAAATTCTGTGTGCTCAAAGAACAACTTTTAAACTAGAGGTCCAATGGCCTTGTTCCTTAGACTGCTTGTGGTGCTAAACCACTTGCCATATGACATCCAGTTAAGTTTCATGCCTAATGGCAATGTTGTTAATGTGAAGTACCAGTATCTGGGTTTTTTTAAGGTGCAAGTTTATTTGTTACTGCATGAACAAAAAGCATTTTCTATGCATTTACGGTTTAAGCTTAAGCTTCTCAATTTACTAGTATGTTAAAATTTCAAAGTGCCATTCTCTCACAATCCCAATACCAGAAAAACATTGCAGGCGACTCATTCTGAGACAATTGTGCTTAATTCCCCCCCCCCCCAAAATTACCTTAACATTACGAGGTGAAAGGTACCTATACTGTCACATTCAGAAAGTTTCGTTGAAAAAGTTTTTTTTCATCATAACAGTAGTAGTTTTGAAAGTTTCACTCCCATAGGGTCCCACATTACTGAAAATTTAAATCTTTTAAAAAATTGAAATTTGAATTTTCAAATGGAAATAAGTTAACTTTTGTGAGAACTGTCGAGAGAATTTTTTTTTAAAAGTTTGGTTGAAAAAGAATCCTAACTATAGCATCTAGTAGTGTTTTGAAATTCTGTCCCATGTTAATGAAAATAAAAAATAGTTAAATTAAAAATTCAAAATTTTGAAAAACTGAAAAAATAATTTTGGAGATTCGTCGGCTAGGAACCTTTCCACAAAATTTAGTGTTAAACTATGGTTTTCAAGAACTCATTTTATGGATCGATGCCTGTGCCATATTCGTTCTGCTGACACAGTGAAACAGTTAAAAATTGAAATAGTGTGCTCTTAAAACTGCAACAGTTACTGTGCTCTGAACAGAGGTACCACCCAGAATTCTGTGCTCGGAAAATCTGTACAGATGATGATGTACCACCCAGAATTCTGTGCTCGGAAAATATGTAACACTTAAAGGACAACGGAATTTGCCCATTCCAATTTGCGTGTAAAAAAAGAAATTTACAGAGTTCACCAAAGGAGATCCTGGTCACACTGATCATGCTGATATAAAATACTTTATACTTAGAAACTGACACCAGCTAGTATATACACCTTGTCATAAGAAATTTGATAAATTTGCACGAATTTATATATTCTCACCGTGAGGTGTCAAACCATAACTCTCTGCCGTGGCTCCCGGCCACGGATCCCTAGCCGTCTGAAAAACGAAATGACCCGGCCAACCACCG
>JAAUYG010283978.1_pt1 | contig 12162 bp, 14 predicted proteins | sample 7278091 | NCBI WGS metagenome assembly JAAUYG01 (sample SAMN14350201, study PRJNA611818) | marine sediment metagenome | isolation source: surface marine sediment (0.6m) | place: French Polynesia: Moorea | collected 2018-08
ACCAACGAGCAAAGACGGAACGCATCCTCGCCTGTTTGAGTGGGTGAAGAACTACTTCCACAGCTCATCGGAAGATGGATTCCGACCACCTCTTTACTTACAGCATCAAGGTTTGTATTCACGGTGGCACTAACAGCTCCAACTCGAGTCATTGCCATCAATAAGGCAGCAGAGACATGTAATCAAATGGAAGAATCTTCAAAACCTTTGCGCAAAGAGGTTTTCTAAGTTTGCAGGAAGATTAGAGGCGGTGGTGTTGTTTTGGGAAAACGACTACCACACATTGGAGAGCTTGATGGCAATTACCTTCCACGAAGTATCATTATTTCTATTTTCTGAGCATTGAATTTGATGAGACATCATGATTACGCGGTCACACGGTCTGGTCATAAAAATCGACAGATCACAGCACCCTGCCCCGGAGAGGGCAAACTGCTATGCGGCAAAAAGGCATAAAAAGACCGGGGACGAGACACCATTTGGAAAGTATACGTCACAATCGATTTTTTTCGGTGATAGCAGCTTGTCTGTCGTAAATTTTCTGGGCTCCAAATGCTATTTTCTTTCTGCCTTGCTGACTTTTTGCCTGCTCTTTTCAATCTGGCACTTGTTGGACTTTCAGGATTCCCATTCAAATCCCCTGAGCTCATGTATATTTTATGGTGCTTTTCCATTGTGATGTTGTGTGTTGTTCTTCATCAGGAATTTTGCAGGCAACACACAATGCATTTTAGACGGTTGCTGTGTTACAACAACAAGCGCTTGTCGGATGTAATGGGGCAAAAAGTTTTCCATTAAATTATTATTTCTGTGACGTTTGACGCTTTGTGCAGTAAATAATTGCACGCAACCCTATTTCCACGATGGATCTGCTGCAGATTTTGACTGACAGCCTTCACGAGTCTTGGTGCAGTGGCGATTTGTTCATAATCCCACCACCATCCCGACTCAGATCGTGTGGAAATTTCAAATTAGTTCATTTAGCGCCAGAATCCTATGTTGGGCCCAATTTTTCCAAAAATAGCGGAACTTGCAGCTTGAAATGTGCTTCACGAATGCGGTATTGATTATCAAGGCCTTTCTGAGGTGTGCTGAACAAATGCCCGGGCGAATAAGGCTAGCGATACACATTTGGAGATTCAATGATAGGACTCGTAAAAGGTGATGTATCGACAATAAAAGGAAAATGATGTTTGCATTTGGCGAATGAACTTCACATTCTGACAGTCGTAAATCATCAGTAGAGATCTTTCTGAGCCGATAGTGATCAAGACAACACGCAAATCAAAACTAGCAACGGCAATAAAAAAAAAAAAAAAATACAACAAGCACTCCAAGAAAAAGAAGGGTTTCGTCCGACGATGTGTGTGTCTGGTTGATCAACATGTTAGTCCGAACTGATCCAAGTAGTCGCACGAGTCTGCTCTGGTGAACAGTGCCGCACGGTGAGCGCCTTCGTGCGTCCTTGGTGACGCAACTGGTCCGAGCAGCGACTGTGCGTGATCGTCAGGACGTCGTTCTCATGTTCACGTGAGGTGTTCTGTGCGCGACTACTCCTCATTTCTTATCGTGGGGAGTTGTTTGAAAGCCATGAAATGTCGATGAATGTGGTAAAAACAATGGGCCCTGCAGTAAAAGAACTAAAACTTTTTGCTGACATTCAGACGGTTTCGGGTCTGGTTGTTTGACTCTTTGGCTACAATCAGATTCGGTATTTGTCTGCCATCGATGGTGCCCTTGGGTCTCGACAGCTGAATCTGTTCGGGCACCACAGCCCTTGTGCGAAGTGTCGCGATACATTACCTCTTCGCAGCTTGGATGTCACATTCTCCCCCAATTTGGTGACCTAAAGTGTCAAATTTCTCAAGATCAAAAGCACTTTATGGAGAGACATCTGCCAACTGTGTGGCGAAGCTTCCAGATTTGTGAACACCTAGAATTTGCTCTTTTTCTCGAATTAAGTGGAGTGCAAGACTTGGTGTCATTTCGACTGATGTCGTTTTGTGAAAATTGTTTAACAAGAATGAAAACGCACCAGAATCATGTGAAGATGTGCCGCAAGTTAAAGACCTTCTAGATGTGTCTTGTTGCAGGCTGAGACAACAACAGAAACAGAATGAGATGGGATCAATACATCCGGCTGTTAATTTCTCATCTATTATCACGCTTGTGCGTGCGAAAAATCTTGCTTTGACGAATGAGCTCACTGCAGTGGATGCAGATTGTCTCACTCGTCGTCAAAGTTGTCAAAACACAACCACCTTCTGCCAAAGTACAAAGCGACACTGGCATTATTTTTTCACCAGGTCCGACGATCTGTGAGAAAAATGGCAAAAGTAGGTCACGGGATGTGGAATAACACTTGTATTTAGTCTCTTCCTCCTCCATGTGGCGGGGGGGACGCTTACAAACATTTTGAACTGTCGGACAAAGTCCGACTTGGGAGTTGTCTGCTCCTCTTTTGGACCTCCACAGCTGAAACGAAATCCACGATAGGTTAGCTACCACAGTCAAAGGCAAAAATAAATGACCACTGGACAGTTATGCAAAACACCCAGCCATGACGATGGTATTAATCTTACATTTGAAGTGATGATGAACCCGTGCAAGACCATTTCTCTATTGATTTTACCGGGGTCAGCCATCATCTTGGCCAGAAATAGATTTCCAACGATTTTGTATCCGTGCGTTCACCAGGCCCACACACATTGCAAACAACGCCTTGAATGTCCACAACGCAGAATACAGAGACTCGTGAAGTTTACCTCAATACGGAATGTCAAAGAGATCCGTGTTGGGACATCTTGTTTAGTTGTCTGTCCATTTTCAAAAAAGGGCAGATGTAAATGCAGTGTGTGCTTTCAGTTGAGCTGGTGGCATTTCGTCACGGTGCCAGAGGTCATGATGCCTTTCTCACTCGATTCGCATTGTTTGTTTGGCTTCACCGTGCACTTTTACCCGACAAAGTAGTACAAAACACTTTCTGTTTCTTGTGGAAGTGGTCAGACTGTCTCCCAGTAAAGTGGAATAATTTCACTTTCGAGTGCTTCTTGCTGGGAGAAACATTCCTTCTACACTTCCGTAAAGAATCCATTTATCAGCAGCCGCTTTTGATTCCTTACACAGAGCGCTGTTAAGTTTAAGGCTTGGAATGGAGATGGTGGATGCATCATCGGACACATGCCTTTGTCCCAATGAGCCCCATGGGAGCAATTTTCTTAGTTCAGCGCCAACAGGGTAAAACTGGTGAGGCTTTTCTCACGAGGGGAGTTCACACTTATTAGCTTGACCTGCATGAAATCTACAGTGGTTGTGATCAGTTCCAAAGTTCTTCTCGAGAAACATAGCTATTGACTTGTGAAGTTGAGCTGAACAAGTTCAGGATGTGACGCATGATGCTTCCGCGAAAACCCCAGGCGTTAGGCCCCGTTCACACAGGATGCGTAAGCGTGCAAACCCTTTGATGTTGCATGTAACCTGTGTGAACACTCCCATTTACTATAGTGTGTTCCATAATTTGCATGCGCATGTTGCAAGGTGCTCCGCGTCCTGTGTGAACGGGGCCTTGCACAGCACAGGAAACTGGGATTGGAACCCCACAATCGACTTTATCTGTTTTGAGGAACGAGAAAGAGAGAGAAAACTTGCTCTGCTTTCTCATTCTTCGGTGACAGTGGAGAAAAATCTGGCAGACGGACAGCACAGAAACCTGGAAGTTTTTCTGGGTCGGGATGGATTGATTTGGTGAACATTCCGTGTCATGACTGCAACTGCTGGCGGATGAAAACGTGATCTGCATGTCGGATTCTGTGTCTTCGACGCGTCTTTCACGCAGAACGCTCGCGAATAAAGAATCCCGTTTCAGAGGCCCTTTTCAATCATTTTGCATTGGCCATTGGGGAATAAGCTCAACATAAATATTTGACCGCACAAGGAAGAATAAATGTGCGTCTTTCTCCGGAGCAAAGAAACAATTTCGTGATTTTCTTGACGCAAATCTTTGTCAAGTTGACAACGTCACGCAGTCCAAGGGCTTGTGACGACTTGTGGTTTACACCTCAGCCTGGCCATTAACAAGCGTAATTCTCTTGTGCTGTAGGCCACAGTCGCACGATTGTGGGGGTGGAGGAGCACAAGGACGGTTCCAAGCGACTGCTGCTGTTTGATCCAAGCTGCAACAGGAAACAGATGCAGACGTTCCATGAAGAGATTAACGCTAATCTTATGCGCACAATTCGACGCACGCTGCACTCAATGCGGGCCAAGCAATATCAGATTGTAGCGGTTGTCGGCATACTCACAGAGAAAGAATATGAGGTACGTGCACTTTTCTCAAGTTTCCGAATTCTTAACAAAGAGCGTGTTTTTTTTTGGTTCCCACAAATGCACCTTGACAAAGCAACGTGTGGAACGTTGTGTTCAAGCCCAGAAAACCATGTCGAGTTAACCAATATCCCTGACGCTCCAAACACGTTTGCGCACTTGTAGCAGCGACAAAAGGATTGATGACATTGATTGTTCACTGCTTTCTCTCTGCAGACAACCAATGTACAAACATGATATCAGTTTGTAATGATTGCTAAATGGTTTGTTTTTCTCTTGGCTTTCAGGAAAGTAAAGTGATGAAGTCAGATCGGATTCCATGACGACCTTCCTTTCTCTACTCGACTCGGTCTCGGAACCTTTCTCCCGTCTCTGCGTTCACTTGTTGATCTGATTCTTCATTTTTAGGCCGAGCGCGACTTTATGTCGAATCCGCCTTATGGAGTCACATCTGTGTCGTCATTGTTGTCATTGACCCCCCCTTCCCTGCTGGCTGACCCCCCCCCCTAGCTGGCTACCCCCCCAAAGTTGCACATGATGATGCAGGCAGCCTTATGGAGTCATGTCTGAGTTGGTGTAGAGGGACCCCCCCCCCTGGCCGGCTGACCCCCCCCCCTACGTGATGGATGGTTACAGCGCTCGGCCTCTACGCTGACTAAGCGTACTTGTTGATCTCAGTGTCGTCAGTGCAAATCAGGGTAATTGATCGAGTGCTTTCAATGTTTTCACTGCTTCAAGTAACGTATCACATCATTCACATCCAGAGCGGCTTTTGACCGGTTCACATAAGTCACGAATTGGTTTGTATGGGCAAAATGTGCCAAACGGCGTCTGTGGGATAAAACTAAGACGTTTCCTTGTCAAAAAAAAAAAAAAAAACTTCAAGCGATCGAGAAGCACAATTTCTTTTGTGGCCTTTGTGTTATCCTCTCTAGAAATAGCTGTGATTTTGAAATGTGCGTGTGATACTGTTGTGTCTCTGACGAAGGACAGGATGCGCTGATGGAATCATTCGTTTGCTGCCCGGTGAAAGCTGCAACGAATGTTTGACTTCCAATTCTTGTTTAGTTCCCTTTTGCAAATAGTCATCGAAAAAAAGTTGGTGGATTTTTCTTCGTTTTATTTTTCTAGTTTTTTCCTTGACACCTGGATTTTTTTGCTCCATTCCAGAGATCGGATTTCATAAAGACAATTGTTCATTCCAGAGGAAGACAGTGTTTCATTCCAAAAGAGCAGCGATTAAAAACTTATCAAGAACAAAGACGTGATGTCAGTCATTTTACTCACATCTACACCGGTGCCACGTTGTGCTAGCGTAACTTGCACACTGCTTATTGTTTTGACTTGTCAATTTATGCTGGCAGAATAAATATCTACATTTACTGATGACGCGTTTTCATAAATTGAAAGCCAAACAAAAGGCATGAAACAGCGGATCAGAATGAACTGTCTTTTTTTCAACCCAGATTCTCTGTCGCACCTTGTATGGTTGAATCGCCAGCCTGGTCGCACCAAACAGGAATTTTTGCCAGTGTTGGGAGATGTATCTGGTGCTCACCCAGGTCCAACGGGTGTGGGAGGATGGTGTCTCAGCGGTGAGGCCGCACGGCCCCCGTCATGTGATTGGCCATCTGAAGCCCCACCCGCTGTTGTCTAGCCCCCCAAGGGCGAGGGTCCCCAACGCCGAAGATACTGACATGGACAGAACTCCATTAGGCCGCCCATTGCTACCGCGCCCTAAAAAACCCCACTTTCCCTAGCCCTGTCCGTTTCAGAGGGATTGCTCGAAATCCCTGAAGAAAAAGCAGTGAAGATTCGCGAAGACGCCTTTTTCTTTGTCCTTGCGTTGTAAGATCAGCGTCGAAACCGCGCTGTATGCAATCATAGCGAGATGACGGGATCATCATGGGAGGGGGGGCATGATGCGAAGGGTGTCATGGTCCACAAGGACAACCGGCGGCAGTGTGACTCAAAACGCGCTTCTTGTTTGAACGAACCAAGAGTGCATGTAATTTTCACATTTTGAAGTTTATTACATGATGTACAAGCAGGCAAAAGAAAGACGTACAAAAATTTTATCATGTACACATGTAGATGACTGCAGAAATCAAGCAAACAATAAGTTAGAATTTCCTGGAATTTTCATTTTGGTTTTTGGAAAAGCCCACAACCAAAAATTCCCTTCCCCCCACAAACAAAGTTGTTGTCGTCGTAAATGCTATCGTCGTTCCCAAAGAGGAATCGGAGATTAGTTGTGCAAATTTGTGATGACATTTACGCCCAGCTGGAAATTACTGGCGTTAAGAATACCGGTTGTTTCTTTCTAACTTGACCCTTTTTCAAACCTCGATTCAGAATCTAAACCCAAATGCACTTCGTTTTGGCTGGATTCTACCAAACATCTTTTTTTTTTGCACTGAGATCTACAAGAAATCTGGATGCACGTTCCTCTCGATGGATGCGTTATTTACACTGAATGGAAGAAGCGTGTGCGAGGCTAATGCAGCCCATACATTGGTTGATGGTGCAGGTGCGCTTCTTGGATCTCCCGCACCACCCGAGTCCGATTCAACATTTTCGTCATGTCCTCTATGCCTAGGTTGCCTGTGGAGTACCAGACCGGACTGTCGGGCACGCACGAGCGCTCCGGGATCAGGTAGAACACATCGTTGCGGTTTTTGATGCTTTCAGGACTGAAACGAGAACAACAATCACGCACATGAGCGAACCGAAAGAAAACACGAGGCTGTGTCCTCGGACCAACAAGAATTCTGACGTGGTGAAGACGCCGGTAAAAACTTCAAGACACTAACCATTTTGAGAGGTAGAATTCGTAGAGTTTCACAGGACACCGCAGAGGAATATCGGTGTTTTCCGCCTGTTCAAACACGGGCAGGTCTTCTCTTTTTCGCTTCTGTGCATCTGCAACCAATTTCTGCTGTTAGGTCAACGTTGTTTACGTAAGACACAAAAACATCAACCATCGATTTCCAAGTGGCCACGACACAGAGAAGTAACTCTGTCTTACCTTTAGCGTTAGGTACCGGTGCATAGTAACGCAAGTAAACACTTCGTCCTTGAGTCTTGCTTCCCGGCAAATTCGTTTTCTTCCAATGTTTCATGATGTGACTGAATGACAGTCGTAAATGTTCTTCGGGCGTTTTCAGCATGAAGTATTTGGTGTTGAAGTAAATCAGGGTGTTCAGTAAGACATGAGGCGAATGGGCACCAAGCTGCTTCGATTCCCACAGATGTTCTTCTTCTATTCGACAAACTATCAAACCTGCAAGGAAAAAACATTTCTTGTAAGAATTTGAGCACAAAAAGGTTGTCAGCAACACACTTCTTTTGGCAATGGATGAGTGTACTGCACAACATGAGCTGTGGACAAAGGAAAAGGGAACAAACCTGCCGTGTTGAGTCGCACTTCATATTTCTGCAGAACTTCATTCAAACAGTCCGTAAACTTCTCAAAATAAACATCCGTGAAGATGTTGTCTATTCGGTGGTTCTCAAACAACTGTTGCTGAATACCTGAAATGCATAATGAATTGCGATTTATTTTGTGATTGTTTTCACGTGATTTTTTTTCTGCAACGAGACACGTCGTTCACCTGGTCACCTCACCTAAACAGAGATAGTAGATACTGTCCGGTGCATACTCGTCTCCGTTCGGTTTTCGCACCTCTTTCACAAACAAACACAGCGAGTAGTTGAGCTCATCTGCAGTGCACTGCAAAATGTCCGTCTTGAAGAGCCTCAACCTGCGAAATACAAGAAACAACACTGACGTTTTTCTCAAAGAAACAAATCGTAAAGAGGACAACCAGAAAACCACAGCGTAAATCAGCGGCCACAAACAAGTCCTGCCTGTGTCTGCCAGTCGAACATTGCTGCAGTTGCTGGTTTTTGTTGACGACCCAGTGTTTCCAGGCGTTGACTCCGTACGTGTACTTGAGCACCATGTTGGCGTCCGGGGGCGGCTCGTTGATGACCGGGGCGGGCGGCGGCTCCGGTTGCTGATCTTCCTGTGAACAAAACAAATGTCGAACACACAATTCCCTCGCAAACCAACTTGTCATTGGCATCAACATTGAACTTTGTTCGTGCCCAAGACAACATTCTTTTCGTTCCTGCTTGCGGCGCACTGTCGGGACGACTTACGGGCTTGATGCGTTTGCTGCGGGAACGGTTGCCTCGGTTGGCGGAGCTGTTGGTGGCGCCGCCGCGTCTCTTGCGGGACTGAGCGCGCGGCACGGCCGTCAACACGTCCGGGTCCGCCGCGATCGTGCTGAACTCCACCGGCTGAACGGGAGGCACTGCATCTGCATACACCAAAACAAAACCATTCAACACACGAAGAATATTTTTTTGCACATTGAGAAACAACGTGTACGCGACCTGACCAATCAGTCACGAAGCGTGAAAGAAACTGACACGCAAACACGTGAGAAACACTGGTCTTGATTCGCACCTGGATTGATGGTGGAAGGGTTGATGGAGTGCTCGAGATCTAACGCCTCATCCGGCATCTCCTGCGCCATGCGCAAAGCCATCTGCAGCATGTCCTCTCCAAACTCGCCGCCCTGCATCGAACCCTGCGGTCTGTCCGCTTCCTCTTTTCCTGCAAATGAGTCGCGCATCAATCAAATGGTTCCATTTTTATCTTGCAAAAGGCATACCAATTTCAAGTGAACTTGGATCACGAAACACACCAGGTTCAGTGTCGCTTTCGTCAGAGGAATCATCGGATCCCTTCTCCGCTACAGCAATCGCTTCTGCCATCATCAGCAACTCTGCTTCAAATGGATCTGCAGGCATGCGCTCTTGAATTTCCTGGAAGCACAATGTTTCTGTCAGCGGAAATTCTGAAGACGACAAGTTTACTCCAGAAAAGATCACAAGAAACTCAGCATGAAGTAAATGTAACAAATTCATTCAATGACAATACAACTGCACTGAGTTCACACACACCTTGATATGTTTCAGGATGCCATCTGTCGATTTCTTGGTCGTTGGTATGAAATAGGGAACTGGTATGGGAACAGGAATTGGCAGAGGGTAAGGCTGCGGAACACTGTACATAGCCATCGGCACCGGTACGTAGAAGGGTATTGGCAAAGGTATAATGACCCTTTTTCCATCGTCCTCTGCAACAAAGCAAACAGAAACTCAAGACTTGTCAGTCAAGCAAAGATACAACTTGCCGTACAAATGATCTGCAAATAATTTCCACATGTCCACAGTGATGTGAGAAGAAAACTCACCGGTCTGCGTTTCCTTGGTTTGTGTGTGAGGTCGACATGATGTGGCTTTCGTCTGGGTGAGTGGTTTGCATAGCAGAGATTTGTTCCTCACTTCTTTGGGAGGCGGCGGTTGTACTATCACTTGACCTCCGGTCCCAACTCCTGTGGAGTTCATCACTGGTGCTTTCTTTCCTGGAAACAATTTCGAGGTCAGTCACGAAATCTCAGCATTTTGCCCTGACAACCGGAAACAGGAAGAACAAAACTGAACACGTGTCTTACCTGTTTGAGGCGCCAAAGACCGAACACTGGAGATCTGAATTCCTGCCTGGTGTTGTGCTGCTGCTGAAAGTAACAAACGAGACGAGTAAGGCCAAACTAGAAGCATTCAGAGATGATGATCAACAAGTGGTTCGCACACCCTCACCTCCACGGACAAGGACACGCGGACTCAGCGCAAAGTCCGCCCCCCACCAGGGTGCCGCGGGGAGTCCTTCACGATAACAACAACGATGACAGGTACATGACTCCACAAGGCCGCCCTACTCGAGAGGCCTGAAAAGGATTTTTTTTTTTTTTTCGCACGTTATTTCCTGGAACATGTCTGACATCATTACCTTTCTGAGTCTTTTGCCCTGATTTTTTGCGATCTCTACTGGATCTTCGCTTCGGTTCCTCCGGCTCTGGTGACCAGGATTTTTTGGATTTACTGGCCCTTTTGGATGATTTACTGGAAGTCCCATTCACCACCGGGGATTTGATACTGCGGTCACTTCTCGCCCTTTTGCCTCCGCCGCTTCTTATGTTTTCAATCCTAGGGTCATACTCGGGGTCACTGTCAGCCCCATCGCTATCATAGATTTCCGAAAAGGAGCGTCTTTTCCGTGCCGCTCTCGGAGTGTTTCGGCGCAGATTTGCATCACTTTCGCCCTCCTCTACTTTGGGCTCGACTTTTGCAGAAGCAGACCCTTGTGGACAACGGCATGATTTCTGAAACAAATTTGACAGGAAAGTCAACAACACGTCACCAGGGCCTGGAACACTGCCACTTACCACTGCTGTGTGCTGGGATGCTTACCCGAGGGAAGGCCGGGGCCGAGAACTTACGACGTTACAACTAAAACACTGCAGTACCTCGTTCCTGTCTGGTTTGTCGCGAACTTTGCCGCGTGCTCTGCGCTGATCTGGTGTTGGGGCTGGGCTGACTAAACTGCCCCTGGAAGGCCATCACACAGTTGTAGGTGCAGAAATTCCTCACGGAAGCATCGCTCATGGTCAGATGGTACTGCGCGGGCGCTGCTTTTTGGCACTGATCACACACAACGTTCTGGTTGGAAGTCGCCTGTAGATTCACTCGGTACAGAGACAGGCAGTTCAGCGTGCAGAACAGCTGATGCTGATGTTTATTGTCCTCCGCGCGCTCCACCATGTCAAAATTAGACTTGCGCGTTCCGCACCAAACACACGGCACGATCTTTGACTTCTTGCCTTTGTAAGTGTTGAGACAAGTGAGATTGCAGAATTTCTTCGTTTGGCTTTCAAACTGGATGCTCTGGATATTGCGTCCTTCCGATGGGATGAAAGCGCCACAGAGCTCACAGCTGTTCATGGAGAGCTTGTTGGCCACGCGGAAGGCCGAGAAGCAGGGGTCGCTGCAGATTTTGTGCATTTTGCCGGCGTACTTCACCTCGTGCTTGGTGACGGCCACTTTGCCGCACACGGAACAGGGGTTGGAGATGCCGGGGCCGGAGCCGGAGCGGGTCTTCGAGCGCGGCGCGGGCTTGGACACACCGACCACCTCCACGTCGTCGTCGCCGCCCACAGTGCCGTTGGACTGACCGCTGCTCGTTGCTTCGCCGCCCGCTGCAGGCGGCTGACTCCGCAGGAACGAGGTGGGATTAGCCCGGAAGATTTTGAAGCAGTTGTCATCACACAGATGCTTGATGTCACCATTGCGCACGATATTATACTTGCATTTCCCAACCTGTTTTGCCACAAAAAGAAATAAGACCCAGGTCAGAAAAGGACTACGCTGATATGCATCTACACAATATCAACAGGAAACAAAGACACGAACGCCTTTTGAATTTGCTGTTTCTTTTTCAAAGCCCATCCTAAACATCGAATTATGCATTTTGCATTTGAATTTGGAATTTACCAACTCGTGCTTCAGGTGACATCAATCATGCAAGAATCAGAGAACTGCCTCTTTGGACACAGCACACAACCAGTGAAGTGGAACAGTGTTCTGGTCAATCAGGTGGGCACCGAGTTACTCGGCCTAAGATCTATTTCTCTCGATATGTTAGTGCAAATTACAGTTGATGCAAAATGCATAGAACATGTATGTACACCCAGATCACCCAACAGTTCAACTGTTACCATTTTGTTTGAACCCCTTGAAAATGCTCTTTTCCGGAAAATTTCAAGCTGGAAGATGCAGGTCATTCTGCAAGAACCGCGATCTTGAAGGCACGAGTACCTTTTTGCAAACGATGCAGGTCTGTGGAGTCTTTTTGGATTTCGGCGCAGCAGCTGGTTTCGCGTCGCTCTTCGTATTTTTCTTTTCTGGAATAAAAGCAGCTTTGTTCAA
>JAAUYG010077546.1_pt1 | contig 12161 bp, 14 predicted proteins | sample 7278091 | NCBI WGS metagenome assembly JAAUYG01 (sample SAMN14350201, study PRJNA611818) | marine sediment metagenome | isolation source: surface marine sediment (0.6m) | place: French Polynesia: Moorea | collected 2018-08
CTGAGCGAGGGGATCCCGCGCGGCCGCTTCGCCCGCGAGCTCGCCGCCGGGCCGGAGGAGATCTTCGACCCGGCCCGCATCGCCGCCGCGGCCGAGGCCGGCTACCTCGAGTTCGACCGGCGGGGGCTGCGCGCGACCGTGGCCGGCCGCCGGCGGCTGGACGCGCTGATCCGGCACGTCCTGGAGGGCGCGACCCTGGACGCGGCGGCTTAGGGATCTCAGGCTTTCTGGAATTGCCCCTCACCCTCCCACAGCGCTGACGCGCTGCGGGCCCCTCCCTCTCCCCCGGGGAGAGGGATGTGGAGGCTTGGCGAGGCTGAAAGCCGAGCCCTAGCCGGAGCTGGGTGAGGGGATGGATCCCTTCGGCCGAACACCGAAAGAGGCGTCAGTTCACCAGGCGCTCGAAGCTCTGCGGTGCCGGGTCGATCACCTGCAGCTCGCCGCGGCGCATCTCCATCACCGCCAGGCCGCGTTCGGCCAGACCGTTGGGCAGGAAGCGCAGGATCCCGTCGATGCCCGCGAAGCCGCTGGGCTGGGTGATCTGGCGGGTCGCGAAGGCGGCGGGATTGCCCCGCGCCTCGGGCCGCGTCATCAGCAGTACCGCCAGCGCCGTGGCGTCGTAGCCCAGCGAGGAGAAGCGCGGCGGCTGCGTGCCGTAGGTCTCCAGGTAGCGGGTCCGGAAGCTCTCCCAGGAGCCCGGCGGCGGCGCCGCGAACCAGCCGCCGAGCAGCGCGGACTCGCTCGACAGCTTCACGTCGTCCCAAAGGTTGGTGCCGAGAAAACGGACCTTCTTGGGATCGACGTCGTAGAAGGGCAGCAGCGGCGCGATGGTCTGCAGCCGGATGCCGCCGAAGGGCAGCAGGACCGCGTCGAAACCCGGCTCGCCGAGGGTGTCCAGGGTCTCCAGGCGGCCGAGCTGCTCGTTCGCCTCGGGGTCGGCCTCGGCCTGGCCCTGGAGGGACTGCTTCTGGCGCTCCAGCGCGGCGCGGCGCTGGTCGTAGTCGGAGATCTGCCGCACCGCGGCCGAGACGTCGCGCTCCGCCGGATCGAAAAAGCCGACCTTGGTCAGCTCGGCGCCGTTGCGCGCGACCGCGGCGGAGAGCGCCGCGACCACCGAGTTGCCGTAGCGCGACCGCGGCGCCAGGACCGCGAAGCGGCGCAGGCCCTGCTTGCTGGCATACGCGACCACGCGGTCGACCTGGGCGGCCGGCGGCAGGCCCATCAGGTAGACGCCGTTGCCGGCCACGGCCGCGTCGTTGGAGAAGGCGATGACCGCGACCTGGCGGGCGCGCGCCTGGGGCGCCGCGGCCGCAACCGAGGTCGCGAAGAAGGGTCCGACCAGCAGGGACGCGCCTTCGTCCAGGGCCGAGATCGCCGCCGCCTGCGCGCCCGCCGGCGTGCCCTTGGTGTCGCGGACGATCAGCCCGACCTCGGTCTGGCGGGAATCGAAGAGCGCGAGCTGCGCCGCGTTCAACAGGGCGGTGCCGAGCGGCGCCTTGGGCCCGCTGAGCGGCAGCAGGAGGCCGAGCCTGGTCTGCTTCGAGGCGCCGTCCGCCAGGATCGGCGAGACGTCGATCCCGCTCGACAGGGGGCCGCCGCCGACGGCGCCGGGGCCGGCCTCCGGCAGCTCGAGCGAGAGCTGCGGCTGCGCCGAGCCCAGCACCGGTTCGGCCGGCTCTGCGCCGGGCGGCGGCGCCGAACCACCGTCCCCGCCGCCCGCGCAACCGGCAAGGGCCAGGGCGAGACCGACAAGGACAGCCGTCAGGGAAAGTCTGCTTCGCATGATCAGGTTCAAGACTCGTGACCCAGCAAGCGGCGCTTAGGACGGTCCGTGCCCGGGCGCGGACCGACGAAAAACCTAACGCCCGCGAGACGGCAAGTAAATCACCGCCTTGCCGCCCGGAAGGCGTGTTTGGGCAAAGGCACAGAAGCCCTTCAATGTGGCAAGATGGAGGCGCGATGAAGAGGCAAACCCGCAGGGGCGCGGAGCTCTGGGGCCGCTGGGCGGAGACCCTGGCCGCCTGGCGGCTGCGCCTGAAGGGCTACCGCATCGTGGCGCGGCGCTTCCGCGTCACGCAGGGCGAGGTCGACCTCGTCGCCCGACGCGGGCGCGTGCTGGCGATGGTCGAGGTCAAGGCCCGCGCCGACGAGGGCAGCGCCGCCGAGGCCCTGCAGCCGCGCCAGCGCCGGCGGATCGAACGCGCCGCTTTGGCCTTTCTGCAACGCCATCCGGAATTCGCGGCCTTGCGCCTGCGATTCGACATGATGCTTATTGTCCCCCGGCGCTGGCCGCGCCACATAATAGACGCTTGGCGCCCTGCGGGCGGCGGGTCTATCTAGCCGCTTGTGACATCGAAGTGTCCCGGGCCGGTCCCCAGGTCTTCAGACCTGGTTCCTGGAGGCCAGGCTCCCGGGACGGCCCTTCCCCACCGACAGGAGGAGAAACAGGCATGTTTCCTGTCATGCATCGATCCCTTCATCCCCTGCGCCTGGCAGCGCTGCTCGCGGCTCTGGCCGGCCTGAACCTGGCGGCCTGCGCGCCGATCGGGGTCGCAGCCGGCGCCGGCGCGGCGGTCGGTGTCGCCGCCGCCCAGGAGAAGGGCGTCGGCGCCGCGGCACGGGACGTCCGGATCCGTGCCGAGATCAACGGGCTCTGGCTGCAGGCCGACGAGAACCTGCTCTACAACATCGAGCTGCAGGTCCAGGAGGCGCGGGTGCTGCTGACCGGCTCGGTCCAGGACCCCGAACTGCGCCTCAAGGCTGTCCGCCTCTGCTGGCAGGTCGATGGGGTCAAGGAGGTGATCAACGAGATCGAGATCTCCGACAAGTCCGGCCTGGTGAACTACACCCGGGACGCCAAGATCTCGGCCGAGCTGCGCTCGACCCTGCTGGTCGACCAGGAGGTGCGCTCGATCAACTACTCGATCGAAACGGTGAACCAGATCATCTACCTCATGGGCGTCGCCAGGAGCCAGGCGGAGCTCGACCGGGTCATCGACCACGCCCGCAACATCGAATACGTCCGACGGGTGCGCAACTACGTAAGGGTCAAGGAGCCCGAGCCGGAGGAGAAGACCTGAAGACCGACGCCGAAAACGAGAGTCCGGGCATCGCCCGCGCACCCCAGGACGAGCTGCGCCGCCTCGGCGGACTGAACGAGGACGCCATCGACCTGGCCGAGGCGGCGCTGCTGCTGGCCGAGCTGGACCGGCCGGGCGGCGACCTCGGCCGCTACCGCCACCACCTCTCGCTGCTGACCCGCGACACCGCGGCGGCGGCCGAGACGCTGGGCGCGGCGGACTCGCTGGAGGCGCGGGCGACGGCGCTGCGCCAGGTCCTGGTCGAGCGCTACGACTACCAGGGCGACGCCGCGACCTACGACGACCTGCAGAACGCCAACCTGATGCGGGTCATCGACCGCCGCCGCGGCCTGCCGGTCGCGCTCGGCATCCTCTTCCTGCACGCCGCCCGGGCCCAGGGCTGGAGCGCGGCGGCCCTCGACTTCCCGGGTCATTTCCTGATCCGCCTCGAGCTCTACGGCGAGCGCCTGATCCTCGACCCCTTCCACCAGGGCCGGCTCTGCGACACCCGCGACCTGCGCGACCTGCTGAAGTTCGCTCTTGGACCGGAGGTCGAGCTGGGCCCGGAACACTACGCCGAGATCGGCAACCGCGGCGTCCTGCTGCGCCTGCAGAACAACATCAAGCAGCGGCTGCTGCGGTCCGAGGACCTGGAGCGCGCGGTCGCGGTCATGGAGGCCATGCTGATGTTCGCGCCGGCCTCGCCCGAGCTGTGGTGCGACCTGGGCCTGACCCAGGCCCGGCTGGGCAGCCTGCGCGGCGCCATCCTCGCCCTCGACAACTTCGTCCAGCTCGGCGGCCGCGACCCGCGCCGGGCCGAGATCCTGGGCCTGCTGCAGCAGCTTCGCCGCAAGCTGAACTGACCCCCGCAAAAGCCCGTCCTTTGCCGAGACCCGGCCGCCGCGAGACGCTATAGTCTCCACTCGATCGGACCCAGGAAACCCAGCCGGACATGAGCCTTCGCGTCGCCTTTCAGATGGACCCCCTGGCGGGCATCGACATCGATGCCGACTCCACCTTCGTGCTGGCCCTGGAAGCGCAGAACCGGGGCCACGAGGTCTATCACTACCTGCCGCAGGACCTGGCCTTCGAGGCCGGCGCCGTGCGCGCCCGGGCCCGGCGGCTGGAGGTCCGCCGCAAGCAGGGCGACCACTTCACCCTGGGCCCGGAGGAGCGCCTCGACCTGCGCGAGCTCGACGTGGTCCTGCTGCGCCAGGACCCGCCCTTCGACATGTCCTACATCACCACGACCCACCTGCTGGAGCACCTGCATCCCAAGCCCCTGGTGGTCAACGACCCGGCCGAGGTGCGCAACGCGCCCGAGAAGCTCTTCGTCACCAACTTCCCCGACCTCATGCCGCCGACCCTGATCAGCAGCCACCGGGAGGAGATCCTGGCCTTCCGCGCCGAGCAGGGCGACATCGTGATCAAGCCGCTGTTCGGCAACGGCGGCGCCGACGTCTTCCACATTCGGCCCGAGGACGACAACCTCAACGCCCTTCTGGAGATGTTCACCCGGATCTACCGCGAGCCGATCATGGTCCAGCGCTACCTGCCGGAGATCCGCGAGGGCGACAAGCGCATCATCCTGATCGACGGCGAGCCGGCCGGCGCGGTCAACCGGGTGCCGCCGGCCGGCGAGGCCCGCGCCAACCTGCACGTCGGCGGGCGCGCCGAGAAGTCGGCGCTGACGCCGCGCGAGCAGGAGATCTGCGCGCGCCTCGGCCCGGTCCTGGCGGCGCGCGGCCTCGTCTTCGTCGGGATCGACGTGATCGGCGACTATCTGACCGAGATCAACGTCACCTCGCCGACCGGCCTGCAGGAGATCGACCGCTTCGACGGGGTCTGCCTGGAGGCCCGGATCTGGGACGCCATCGAAACGCGCCTGGCGCTGGTCGAGGAAGCCGGCCGCGGGCTGGCCGGCTGACCGGGACGAACGAGGATCCTCCGCGGCCGGCTTGAATCCGATGCGCTTCTTCTTCTTCGGCAGCCTGCGCGACCACGACATCCTGGAGACGGTGATCGGCCGGCCCTTTCCGCGCCGGCCCTTCCCGGCCGCCCAGCTGCCGGACCACCGGCTGGAGCGCATGGCGAAGGAGACCTTTCCCCTGCTGGTCGCCGCGCCGGGCGCTTGCGCGCCAGGGATCGTGGTCGAGGGCCTGCAGGCCGCCGACATCGCGCGCATCCACTTCTTCGAGTCGCTCGAGTACGAGCCGCGCCTGCATCCCGTCGAGCTGGCCGCCGGCGGCGTGCTGGACTGCCATCTCTTCGCCGCCACGGCGGTCGCCGGCGTCACCGGCGAGTCCTGGCACTTCGACGACTGGGCGGCGCGCCACAAGGCCAAGGAGCTGCGCGAGGCCCGGCTCTGGATGGCCTTCCACGGCCGGGTCACGGCCGCGGAGGCCGACCGCCTGTGGAACGAAGCGGTCGCCGCCGGCCGCAACCTGGAGGATCTGGTCGCCGAGGTGGCGGAGCGAGGGGCGCCCGTCCCGAAACGCCGCAGGCGGGATTCCTGAGCGAAGGCGCCGCCTCGACCAGCTAGCGCCTGATCCGCTCCGGCGGACTCGCGGCATCGGACCCGCCACCGCCGACGTCAACGAGCAGCGCCTCGGGGGCAGCGTCGAGCCGGCCGCTGCAGCGCACCCGTCGGCTGTCACCGGCCGCCGCCGCGTAGGGCGGCGCGATCAGGGAGACCTCGAGCTCGACGACCTGCAGCAGCTTGCCGCCCACGTCCTCGAAGCGGCTGGTCCAGAAGTGACCCTTGGGCTGGAAGGCGCTGTGCAGGTACCAGGCCGCCGCGGCCCCGGCCGGCGCGCCCGCCGTCAGCTCGCCGACCACATGGCCGAAGAGTTCGGTGCAGGCCTCACGGGTGCGGCCCCGCTCGGGCGTCTGCCGCGACAGGAACAAGGTCACGCGGCCGTGGCGCCAGTCGTAGATCGTGCCGGTCTCGGGCCGCGCGCCACCTTCGCCCGGTCCGAAGAGCCGCAGGCCCGCCCGCTCGATGTCCCGGTCGAGCTGGGCCATGCCCCAGTCGAAAAGGCTCACAGGTTCCGCCATGAGCCGTTGCAGGATATCCGGCGTCTGGGCACGCGCCGCGAGCGCCGGCGCAAGCGCAAGCAGCAAGGTCGCCCCGGCCATGGCTCGCAAAGCTGTCATCCCGCCCCCCAAAAAGCTGTCATCCCGCCCCCCCAAAGAGAGTCCGCTGGCGCCGCAAGGGCGCATGGGTGATGACATGGGGTCCGGATTCGACAGCGGCCAGAACAAAGCTGCCGGGACTCAGCCGGCAAGCTGCAGGGTTTCCTCCAGCTGCGGCAGGATCCGCTCGACGCAGTCCCGGCCTTCCGCGATCGCGTCCTCGGCGCGGTTGAAGTCCATCAGCCGGATGTGGCCCAGGCGCGGCTGCAGCAGGATCTCGGGCGGGTCGCCGGCCATCCGGCTGCGGGTGATCTGGTCCTGCATGATGCTGATGGAATCCGCGACCACGTCGAAATAGGAGGGGCGCTCCCGCTCGCCGTCGAGGAGCTGGACGAAGAGGCGCTCGGCGCCGCCCCGGATGCCGCTCGGGATGTCCTTGGTCAGGCGGGCGAGGAAGTTGGATCCGGAGGAGTCGACCTCGCGCCTGACCTTGTCGCTCGACCGGCCGCGGCGCCGGGCCGCCCGCTTGCCGGCCAGGTCGCTGTTCAGGTTGACCGCGATCACCCGGTCGGCGCCGAGGGCCCGGCAGAGCGACACCGGCACCGGGTTGACCAGGGCGCCGTCGACCAGCCAGCGGTCGTCGCTGGCCGCCGGGCTGACCAGCCCCGGCAGCGCCACCGAGGCCCGCACGGCCCTGAACAGCGAGCCGTCGCGCAGCCAGACCTCGCGGCCGGTCGCCAGGTCGGTGGCGACGGCGCCGAAGGCGATCGGCAGGTCCTGGATCTCGACGTCGTCCTGGCGCTCGGACATGAAGCGCATCAGGCGGTCGCCCTCGATCAGGCCGCCGCCGGCGAAGCGCAGGTCGAGGTGGCTGAGGATCTCCCGCCAGTCCAGCTGGCGCGCCCAGGGTCCCAGGTCGCCGATATGGCCGGTCACCAGGGCGGCGCCGACGAAGGCGCCGATCGAGCAGCCGGTCACCACGTCCGGCTCGACCCCGGCCGCGGTCAAGGCCTCGACCACGCCGATGTGCGCCCAGCCGCGCGCCGCACCGGCGCCCAAGGCCAAGCCGATGCGCGGCCTCCGAGGGGGCGTCGGAGTCGGACGGGCCGGCGCTGCCTTGCGGGTGCGGCGGCGTTTCGCGACAACCATCAGTCCTTGCCCACCTTTTTTTCGATCCGGACGATGTCGGCGCAAAGCTCGATGCATTCGTCACAGATGAAGACGTCCGGGCCGGCGACCAGCTTCGCAACGTCGTGCTGGCTCTTGCCGCAGAAAGAGCAATAAAGGGTCTCGCTGTCAGAGCCGCTTTGAACGGGCTTCCCGTCCTTTTCGATGCTGCGCCCCGCGGCCGCCGCATCGCGCGCCCTGGCGATGCGCTCGGCAGCCCTTTGGGTATTGATCTCCAGGATCAATCCCTTGATCTCCTCGAGTTTCCGCTCGACGTCCCCGAAGAGCTCGACGACTTTGTCGAAACCCTCGCGCGGGCCGCCGTCGTCCTCGGCCATGCCGCTTCTCCGCGTTTCCTCTGCCCGGCGAGGCACGCCCTGCCGACACCTCAATACCAAGGAGCATTGATATTAGGCCGCAGGACGCTGGGATACCACCCGCGGCGCTGTCCCTACCGGCCAAGCACCTGACTTACCATATCAATAAATCAGGAGATGCGATGAGGTCACGAATCCGCAAGCTTTCCGGTCTTGCCCTGGTCGCCGCGGTCCTGCTGTCGGGCGCCGCCGCGCGGGCCCAGGACCGCTGCATGACGCATGACGAGGCCGTCACCTGGCTCGAGACGCAGTTCGCCGAGCAGGCGGTCGGCCGGGGCTTGGCCGCGGACGGCCGTGCGATGTTCGAGATCTTCGTCGGCCCGAAGGGCAACTGGACCCTGCTGGTCTCGACCCCGGAGGGCGGCAGCTGCATCATCGCCGACGGCCTGGATTGGCAGCAGCTGCCGCCGCGCCCCGAAGGCGCCCTGGCGGCCATGACGGAGAGCCCGCAACCTCCGATCCGAAGCCACTGAGGGTCGCCGTGCACGGCCCTGGTCGACGAGGCCGTCGGGCTCAGAAGTCGAAGGACCGCCAGTCGTATTTCTCGACCATCTCGGCGACATGGTCGGGGCGGAACCGGCCGTCCTGCTCCCAGTCTTCGCGCTGCCGGCGCTGTCGGGCGTCGAGCTGCGGGGTCGCCGGCAGCCGGCCCCGGTTCTTTGCGGTGGTGACGAAGACCCAGGCGCCCTCCTCCGGGGTCGTCCTCTCCGCCTGCAGGGCGGAAGCGGCCTCGGCCAGGACCTTCTGGGAGATCGTGAAGGTGCGGTACCCCAGGGCCTTGATCGAGCCGTTGAAGCGAAATCCGTAGTACACGACGTTCCTCTCCATCTGCCCGCGCGGTCGTTGCCGCGCTATTATTTTATCATTTGTTAACTATATCTGCTATCGTCTGTATTTTCGATGCCTTCGATCCAAGTAGATTAACAAACTATTACCAGAACACGCCAGGGCGGTCACCTAGTACTTCCAACCCCGCCTGCAACCTGGCGCTGGCCAGGGAACGCGCGGGCGACTGGGGCGTTATCCGGCCAGACGCGAAGGCGCCTGATCGGGATCTGCGCCAGGCCTTTTCGGCGGTCGCAGGTCCTGGGGGGCTCTCCGCAACGACGGTCCGCGGGCTTTGCGCCTCTGGATTGAATCACCGTCTTCCGGCTGGAAAGGGCGGCTTTCGAGGCGCCCCGGTCCCCTCGGCCTGCAGATGACCTTATCCGCCTGACCGGCGAGGCGGATGGCGAAGGGTCTCGCGAGACCCCGGCCCCCGTGCTAAGCTCATCCGAGGTTGCAGAACCCCCTCCCGCCCGGCATCAAAACGAGATCTTTCCATGAACTTTCGCTTGGCGAAGCGGCTTTGGATGGCCTGGTCCCTGGTCCTCTTGGCGGCCATGGCGGGCGCCTTGTGGGTTTCGACAGGCGCCACGCCGAGCTTCGACAGCCAGGAGACCCTGGCGCCCCTGCGCGGAGGTATCGAGGATCTCGAGGCGGCCAAGGCCCGGATCGAAGCTCTCTCAACGGCGCTGGAAGGCAACGCGGAAGAGGTTTCCCGCCTCGCTCAAAGACAGTTGCCAAGGTCACCCTTTGGGCTGGTGGAGCCGCCCTTCGTCCAAGAGATGCGAAAAAGAGAAGACGGGCTTCTCGCCGCCTTGACCGGTATCAGGGACCAGTTGCGGGAGTCGAAGCAACGGCTTGTCGAACTGCAACAAGAGGTGACGACCATCGAATCTTCGATGCAATCCGACCTTGACGAAATCGGACACCAGATCGGATTGCTGAAGGAGGAATTGGACGCGAAGCGTATCTTCTCCGGCTTCGCTTTGGCGATTCTCGGTGCCGTCGCAGCGCTTTCGATCGTCTTCCTGGCCCGGCGGATGGACGGGCGGAAGCCGCCGATCGATCACGGCGAAGCGAAGGCCTAGATCAAACTAGGCTCCATCGGAATAAGTTGAGCGCAGGTTGCTCTAGGAATTGTTCTGGGAAAGGAATCGCGCCAACGCGCTTCGCCAGAGGTTTGCGAGTCACCTGGACAGAAACCAGGGTCCGCGCCGGCGCACAGAGATGGGGGCAGGACCCGGAAGCCCTACCCCATCGACAACGGTGGTCCAGTGATCAGGCTCGTCAGGCCTTGAGATCCACGGGCTCCACGATGAAGCGGCCGCGGCCGCGACGCACGGCATAGGCGCCGCCCCGAGGAATTCGCACCTTCTCCATCAAGGGATTCAAGGCGCTCTCGATCAACTCGATGTTGGGATCCGTAGCGCCGTTACCGTTGGCCTGCTGGGCCATCCACTTCGCGAACGCTTCCTCCGCGATCTGGTCCCCGAGGGACTTTCTCAGCGCGTTCAGTTTGCGAACTTCGCCCTTGCTCAGGGCCTTTTCATTGATTGCAGTCTTGGCCTTCGCCATTTTTCCGCTCTCCTATCGTCAAGGGGGTACCAGCCTTATTTCGTGATTTCTCCGCAAGATCAACCCTTGATATGGGTATGCTGGAAGAGTTCGAAAGTGTCTGCAGTTAACCCGTAGATGTTTTGCCCGACGAGAAGCGGAAGCAAAGGGCTTCGTCGCTCTCATCGCTTGTGCCGCAGGGGCACAAAAACACCGCGGTCGCGACGCTTGTGATCGACGACTGCGCGGCAAGAAGTGGCGGCGAGGATTTGGCTATAGCTGCTTTCGATTCCGAGGTTTTCGCCCTTCGCTATCCTCCTTCGCCGAACTTTCCGGGCACCGGCTTCGCCCCGGCACGGCGCCGGCGGCTGGCCAAACCGAAGCGCGGCCACTAGGCTCTACCGACGGTTGCGGGTCCCGGGGGCGGGACGCGCCGCCTTTGGGTTCGGCGGGAGGGGGAACGCCCATGGTGGCGCGGGCCAGGACAGTGGCCTTTCAGGGCATCGAGGTGGTCGACGTCGACGTCCAGGTCCAGATGGCGGCCGGGGTGCCGGTCTTCACCGTGGTCGGCCTGCCCGACAAGGCGGTGGGCGAGAGCCGCGAGCGGGTCCGCGCCGCCCTCGGCGCCCTCGGCCTGGCCCTGCCGCCGGACCGGATCACGGTCAACCTGGCGCCCGCCGACCTCCTGAAGGAGGGCAGCCACTTCGACCTGCCGATCGCTCTGGGCCTGCTGGCCGAGATGGGCGTGCTGCCGGCCGAGGAGGTCGGCGGCTACCTGGCCCTGGGCGAGCTGGCGCTGGACGGCCGGGTCAGCCCGGTCGCCGGGGTGCTGCCGGCGGCCCTGCACGCCTCGGCCGCGGAGCTGGGCGTGGTCTGCCCGGCGGCCCAGGGCGGCGAGGCGGCCTGGGCCGGCGGCGCCGAGGTCCTGGCGCCGGAGACCCTGCTGGCCCTGGTCAACCACTTCAAGGGCAGCCAGGTCCTGACCCCGCCCGAGCCCAGGGTCGCCGAGGTCGCCGGCGCGATCCTGGACCTCCAGGACATCAAAGGCCAGGAGACGGCGAAACGCGCCCTGGAGATCGCCGCCGCGGGCGGCCACAACCTGCTGATGATCGGGCCGCCGGGTGCCGGCAAGTCGATGCTGGCGCAGCGCCTGCCCGGGCTGCTGCCGCCGCTGACCCCGGCCGAGGCGCTGGAGGTCTCGATGATCCACTCGGTCGCCGGGCAGCTCGAGGGCGGCCGGCTGCTGCGCCAGCGGCCCTTCCGCGACCCGCACCACTCGGCCTCCCTGCCGGCCCTGGTCGGCGGCGGCCTGAGGGCCCGGCCCGGCGAGGTCTCGCTCGCCCACCTGGGCGTGCTGTTCCTCGACGAGCTGCCGGAGTTCGCCCGCGCCACCCTGGAGGCCCTGCGCCAGCCGCTGGAGACCGGCCGGGTCTCGATCGCCCGGGCCAACGCCCACGTCACCTACCCGGCCCGGGTCCAGCTGGTCGCGGCCATGAACCCCTGCCGCTGCGGCCACCTGGACGACCCGGCCCTGGCCTGCAACCGGGCGCCCAAGTGCGCCCAGGACTACCAGGCCAAGATCTCGGGCCCGCTCTTCGACCGCATCGACCTCAACGTCGAGGTGCCGGCGGTCGCCGCCGCCGACCTCTCCCTGCCGCCGCCGGCCGAGGGCTCCGAGGCCGTGGCCGCCCGAGTCGCAGCCGCCCGCGCCCGCCAGGGCGCCCGCTTCGAGGCCCTGGAGGCCGAGCCCAAGCCGCGCTGCAACGCCGAGGCCGACGGCAACCTCCTGGAGGAGATCGCCGCCCCCGATACGGAGGGCCGCGCCCTGCTGACCCAGGCGGCGGAGAAGATGAAGCTCTCGGCCCGCGGCTACCACCGGGTCCTGCGCGTCGCCCGCACCCTCGCCGACCTCGACGCCAGCGACGGCGTCCGCCGCCCCCACATCGCCGAGGCCCTCTCCTACCGCCGCGTCGTCCCCTGGGCGGGGGCGTAAGAGGCGGCGGTCGCGAAGGTCTGCGTTGGC
>JAAUYG010004433.1_pt1 | contig 12160 bp, 11 predicted proteins | sample 7278091 | NCBI WGS metagenome assembly JAAUYG01 (sample SAMN14350201, study PRJNA611818) | marine sediment metagenome | isolation source: surface marine sediment (0.6m) | place: French Polynesia: Moorea | collected 2018-08
CAAACAGATCTCTACATGCTCTGGTTGTAATGACAACCAGAGCATGTAGAGATCTGTTTGGATCGTATCACATGTAAAATCAGTTGGAGCAAAAGATCTGAGAGTACTACATGCACTACTAAGTATACGTGCAATTGTCTGTCCAAAATTCTGGATAAACAAGACCATTGGTTCAGATCAACATGATCAATGTAAGACTTCAAAAGAGCAGAAGGCAGTAATCCTGAATTTTCGCAAGACTGTCTCAAAGTTAAGACTCCACTTAGCATGTTTCGCGCTGTAACAACTATCCAGCTATCTTCATACATGTTATAAGCCTATAATATAGTACATACATGTACACAACTGCACAACAGATAATGCTGTATTTTTGAACATGTTGAATTTGGCACCACTCCTGGTCCAGGGGTGGAGTTCTCAAAAACATTTGAGTCTAAGTTTGACTTAAGTCCGATTCTAATGTAATAGCACAATCAGAATCCACACTGCTCAGGTTACTAACTTAAGTCAAAACTTAGAACTTATGCATTTTTAAGAACTCTAGAGCCCAAGAACACAACTTTCAGCATATTGACTTTGTAGCTGAACAATGTGAACAGCTAGAAAGTGTTCATCAAAATATAGGGATCCCATATATGCATGATAGGTAGTCCTATAATAAGGACACCCCTTCTGCCAAAAATTCTGTCCTAATTTAAGAGGTGTCCTTTAGTGATAGGGAGCATCATATGTATTCACAGTACTTGCTCCCAAAATAGTGTGTCCTTTACAGAGGGGTGCCCTTTCTAAAGAGTGTCCTTTAAGCATGTTAAGAGAGGGACCACTGCCAAAAGCAGCCAATTAACTGATTAAGACTCAGCATAAGGATACTGAGTCTGGCCTAATTCCCTTTTATTCAGACTGGTGGTAGATTCTGCATTTTGGATTATATTTTTCTGGGTAAAACTTGTAAGTTCCAACCTAGTACCAAGTACCACACATAATATACTAATGATGCTCTCAGTTAATTTGTTACAGGATACTAGCAAATGAGTCGAACACCGAAAGTGAAATCTTAAGTTAATACAATTGACACAAGAAAATAATTCATATGTTAGGAAATATATAGCAAGGTTATTTTTAAGCAGTTCTCAGAATAGACACAGATTTTTTTGGATATTAATCATTCTAGAATGTTCAACAAACCATTCATGAACATATACATGTATCTTTCCACATGCCGCATGTTCGACAAGTAAGTTTTTCACGCTATTTGGTTGAGGATTCACACAAATTTTCCCAAACTTACCCCAGTTGTAGCTAACCCTAAAAATAACATATATTTCATCTTTGGTTACTGATACAGTAAAAACTTTCCTTAAATATGGCATGCATGTAACTTAAATATCTCTATAAAGTACCTAAGTATATGTTAAACTGCCAAGTTTACTATGATTCAGTATGAATTATAAACATGATAAATAATAGAAAAATTGTTTTTCTACTCTCAGAGTCTTAAATGAAAACAAAAATTGTTCCCGAATTCTCGGCGAGCATCTCGCTGCCATCTTCAGGAAAATCATTGTTTTCATTTAAGACTCAAAGAGTAGAAAGACAAACTTTTCTATTATGAATCCTGAGTCCAACCAACAACCTATTTTCTCGTATGATAAATAATGTTTGCGCTGCCTAAAAACCATTACCATACGTGGAATCTGTCTTGAAAGACCAAAAAGTGCCACATGTCAACATTTACCAACATGCAGAACCTATCATCAAAGACCAGGCATCTGGAAAGATCAGATTTTTATGCACATTGGGGTAGTCTTTCAAGATTGTTCTACTGGATATTTTTTATTAATTTTAACTAGCTGCCATCATTACAACAGCCAAGCCAAGTAGAATATAACACGGCCAGGTACCGGCACTTACATCTTCACTAAGAATGCCGTCTCCTGCTTTCTTGCGTCGTAGCTCCGTCAGAAGTTCCCGGAACTCTTCCTTCAGGTCCTCCACCCGACCCATCAACATCTGCTCCTCGTGCGTGTATCGCGCCTCCACCTCCTCATCCAGGCGCTCCTTCAGCTGCTGCAGCTGGTGCTGAACGTCAGCCAACTTCAACTGGATCTACGAGCAAAAGAACAATTTAGAAATCATCATCCAGCAGGTCATGTGACTACAACATTCAACAGCTGCAGAAGATGTCCAGTCCAGATGGACTGTGAACGCTTTTCAGTTTTACCATTCATGTATTATTAGTGCTGTGAACTTCTTCTTTTAAAAAAAACGTTTATAAATCTAGAAATCCCATCAGAATCAGCTGGTTGAAAAGCAGCAGTGCTTTTATAGTAGAAGTTTTCAAAATTGGCCACTAAATAAAGACCGCCTTAAGGTCAAAGTTGAAGCGATCTTGCTGCTAATTTATGGGTGGTCCCAATTTCCATTTGTTTCCAGGATGCTGATAATTGAATACCTTTTTTTTTACCAAGACCACATCTAAAACGTTTCTGGGAGGAATGGTCAGGCCAAAGTTAAAGCAATTAGTTTAGCATATTTAGGGGTGGTCTCAATTTCCATTTGTTTCCAGGACACTGATAACTGAACACTAGTTGATAACTGAATACTAGCACCTTTTTTTTTTACCAAGATCACGTCCATAACGTTTGGTCAGTCTTGCTTTTTGCAAACTTTTAGTCTTTTAGACTGGCAGGCTACTATGGCTACAAATTAACCTAATGTTCATAAATTACTTACATAAAAAACCTTACACCTCCCCTCCTCCCCCCCCCCCCCACCACCACCACCTAACTCTAGGGCACTCGGCTGAGTTGTGCACCTAACTTTTTTTTTGTTCAATGACTGAGATCATGATTTGCAGCTCCCACAGCTCATCAAAAAGCTTTCCCGGGGCATACACCATTAGCCATTGTAGCCACTAACGACTACGGCTGGGTTCACCATTGTTCACACCGCCTATTCCAGAATAGTGAGAGTTGTTAAAATCATATTAATTTCATGGTTTACCATATGCTGTGACTAGTGCGCATTTACACAAAGCCGGAATACTAGTATCCCTTTCCACATGTTCCAGGAGATACCAGTTGCACCTTTCCTGAAACAACCGCTGCGAGCGACTGGGCGCAAATAAAAAGTCACATAGCCGAGCTGTGAGATTTTTTGCTTCAACACAGAGCCACCGATGGAGAGATTTCCATCATGGATTATTCCGTATCATTATCTTTTAGTAGTAGCTTGTCTGTTGACCATTTTCATGATTAGACATTTCGCAAAGCGAGTTGTTGTATGTTTTTCACAAGAAATTATCACTTATCGCAAGTGCCACTGTGGCTTCTTGAACTGTGTTCCCACCGCATTTTGTTCCGGCACAAGTCCTAATCCGGAACACCAAACCACCTCTCCAGCCGAAACAGATGTTCTGGAATAACTTGGCAATTTCTTCCGGATTAGCACCTTCCCACCAAAATTTGTACCGAAATACAATGTATCGGTAAAATCAGCAATTTCAGTTTTGGTGAGAACGGGGCCTAAACCACCTATCGTATGCTCTGACTGACCCCATCTATTAATAACATTAATTTGTGGGAAACAATAGGAAACATGGGAGAGGCGTGAGTAGAACCCCTAGAGTTTAACAAAAGCAATTTAAAAGGAAGCCCTGCATGCAGGTGTCTAATGAAGCCCATAGCTCCCTCCAAAGACTCCCAGGAAATAAGAAACTACAGGGTCTGTCTGCATCATATCATATGTCATCTACCTTGCCTCCCTTATCCTCGCCCTACTTCAGCAATGCTTACTCCCACACAAACAAGTTGGATTCTGCTCAAGGCTACATCATCTACATGTTCTACATGTTCTATACTATACATAACCATGATAACATCAACATGATCAATACCTGTCACACACTCTCGCCCGCCCGTTATTTCTGACTTGTCATCCCCCATGTAATCCACATTAGGTACAACATGTTTCGACCAAAAAAACCCACAGTGGTCCCTGTAATTTAAGACCCGGCTCCATTTAATAATTCCTTCCATTAAAAGACCAGCCATCAGTGGCACAACTCTTACATTTTCAATATACAAATATCCCTCTATTTCATGACCACCTTCAAATTTTAAGACCATATTTTTGCAGCTAAACTGGTGGTCTTAAACTGCAAGGGAGCATATTGCAGTGCACAGGTGCAAAGGTGGAATTTGGGTGGGGAAACAACATGACCTATATATGCATGATACAGGGAGTCAGGGACCCAATCAACATGATCAAAGCACAGGTATACCTGTTTGGCCGCTAGTTGCACTCCCTACAGGTCAATTCCCTTCTGCGTGTTTTGCATACATTTGAAGGTCAAAATGGGTGCCACGATGAATTTCTCTACAATTTGTGGTCTTAATTTAAAGGTATCATTTTTATCAGGAACATAAGAACGGTGACACTTTGAAGGATGGTCTAAAGTTTGGTAAGACAAAGTTTTTCAAGGTGTTTGGTGAAGTCAATTTCATATCTAGATTTAAGGCTTATCAGGAAACCGTGCCCAAGCCCGTGCACATTAGATCAAATTCTAACCACCGGTGTAATGGCACTGCCAGCACCGGATCAGCTGGCACAGCAAAGTTATTCTGCGGCAAGGTCAGCTATAGCCAACCATCTCACAATGTCCTATATACATGATATATGGAGTATATTGTACAAAACATGTTGTAAGAGCCCATGAGCCATCTGATGCCATGGGCTGACGGGCGGAATGAGAATCAGTTGTACACAGTCACTACAAATAACATGTGGCAGACAATGATGACAATATATCATACAGTGGTCCCTCTATTTTAAGACCACCCATGGGACCAAGAAGATGTGGTCTTATATTGCACGTGGTCTTAAAATATAGATCTGACATTTAACACAGAAAATTGCCCTTTGGGGCCAAATCAAGCGGTCTTATAATCAAGAGTGGTCTTAAAATAGAGGGTTGTAAAATAGAGGGACTACTGTATTGTCAACAATACACCAGTAGGTCGTAGTCATAAAATACATGGTTCCACAGTACTGGACTACCTATACAGATTACAAAGTGATCCACGTAAATGACATTTTTACCTCTTCTATAGATGGCGTATCTTCCCGAGAGTGCGACTCGATATCTGGCAGAGCGATCTCCATTCGTCGGCCAGGGTGTTGCCCGGGTATACGGCGAGTGGACAGAAGCTGTGACAGCACTGTCATCTAAAGCATTCAACATGTTCAAGAGAAAACATGAGAAAGGCTCAGACATGTATGCTTAAATATTAGTCATGTTAATAGTTTAACATGTTTAATACAAGGGTTAAATAGAAATACAATATGCTTGCCACAGTACTTATAAGAATACAGAGATATTTAATAACAGAAAATAAAGACAAATCCGCTAACTGGGAAGCATAAACAGACCATGAAAGGTGTAATGGTACAATGTAGTACAGTACCATAATATATTACATCGCCAATAGTTGCATGATACAAGGTACAATTAAGATAACAGTTTTCAAAAGAAGTAAAAATATTTTCAAAAGGCTTTTCAAAGCAGCAAGATCAAATTATTATGCAAAATTTCAGTGAATGCAACTTAAATTTAGAGCAAACGATCTGGTCCCAGATGCTATCCCCAGGGAATAACCATTAGAGGCCCTAAGGGTCATCGAAACGTAAAACCTGATTCTATCCATTTATGTTTGTAAACTGGTTATATCGTAATAATTATAGCCTTCAGCTTTAATTTTACCTGTTGGGTGAAGTCTCTAGTGAGCAACTGTGGGTCTGGCACTATTGCCAGATCCGATATCACAGTCATCCAAACTTGGTCTGCATATGTGATGAAAGACACTGAGAGAGCTGCGTTGTCCCAAGGTGGCGCCCAGTAGATTACAGACTTGACATTCCGACCTTCTAACATGACAGGCTGTTCGGGACCCGGTAACGTTGACACAAAACAGGTGGCTTTGTTGAAAATATGGGCCACGACTCGCTGATACAGTCGCTGGGGTAAGAGTAGCGAGAGGAACGGGATGAGGTAATGCATTACCACTGGATCGGCGGAATTTTTCAGTTCGTCCATGCGCTGTTTAATCTCCCACAACCTCGGAATGGTGCCTTCCGTGTTTGTTGGCAACGGGAAGTCCATCAGACTTAGCTTCCAGCCCATTCTAACACGACCATCATCGCTTCGCAGGTCTATAGGAATGATTGCGTTTAGGTCGTATGGGTTGGGCACCCCGAGTCTCTGTAAGTATCGTCGTAGACTGCCTGCAGCCACTGTGAGCAGCACATCGTTTAACGTACTGCGTGTCACTTGTTTGATTCGAGTTGCGTTTTCCATACTGAATGGTTCTGAAATTGCAACGACTTTTCGTCCTGAGAGATGCCGGTTGGCAGAAATGTTTAGCGGGTTCCTGTCGGAGCTGGTGAACAGTAACTTATGAAGGAACACTAGTGGGCCGACAAAAACTGCTCGAAGAAAGTTGAAAGCAAATGCACTCTGGCCAAACCTTGGTTTCAGCTGCAAAGCCATGGGGTTGTCAACTAACGACTTGACCAGCACCCTCATGAGCGAAATGCCATCAGACATACAGGGATGCATTCTCAACAAGAGAAGAGTGTCTCGAGTTTCCGAAAATGAGCAAAGCACATGAATTTCCCACAAAGGCCGGTCTTTGTCCAGCTCCACAGAGGCCTGGCTTGCGATGTATTTCTCAAGTTCTGTCTGGTTCCGGATCACTTCTTTCACAGCCATGACGTGGTTGTCGATAACAAAATCTGGATCCTTTATCCAGGCATTACCCATGTATAATGGTACCACCTTCTGAGTAAAACGCGGGTAGGAATGGCGTCCATTTTTATCTTTGGCACAGACAAGCTTGCTAACAACCAGTTCACGTATTTGACTCAAGCTAAGCCCCTCTTCCAACGTGAGCAGTGCTTGAACCACCATTTTGTTGAAGGGAGAATCGTGCAGCCAGAAGTTTTCGCTGGCAGTTAGAACCTGGGAACAGCAGCAGGCACACGCACGGTTCCGGCTGCAGCAGCAGCAGCAGGCGATACAGCTCCGCACAAGCCACGCCAAAGGCAGGAACACGACGTAAAGTAACACTGCTGGACCAAAGAGCAGCAAAATAACGAACAAGAGGAGCAAGCTGAGGGAGCAGGACAGAAAGAGGCTCTTCTCGACTGGGTGCTCCAAGCGTTTGTATGGAGCGCTGAGTGTCACGCTGACTGAGTCGCTGCTGCCGTTATGCATGCTGCTGCTCAGTGTGACAGCATTGCTCTCTGACCCTCTCTGGCTGATGTCGTTAGACAGCTCCATGTCGCCGTTCGTCTGAGCCTCCACGTCACTCGGTGTGGCCGGACGCATCATGCTGGAATCCGTAAAGTTAGCTTCCGAGTCTTCTATCTGGACAGCCACAGCTGGCCCGTTACCATCGTCATCTGGATCAGCCAGACCAGAGGTCAGCCTGACATCGTCGCTCTCCGCCATACTTGACTCCAGATCACATGATCCCAGGCTCTCGCATGTCATTGGATCAGCAAAGACGGAGGGAACTTGGGCTGGCTGCTGCACTGTACCTGTCGACTGACGATGTGCCCACACCTGACCATTCTCCACTGCCAGAGGGAAGATGGAACTGCTGGATCCATTGCCGGATACAACCTGGAGTCACACCACACATAACACATTAAATCAAGTCATAATTGGGATCTATAATGATTCACAAACAAACCCTCTGCAGACACGCTCATTACACATTAGGTGACGTTCTTCAACTATAAATAACCACCTCCACGATTATCAATTACTGGCATGTTCGCCATGTTCACAACATGCACAATGCTTCACCGATTATGATTTCTCTTTGCGCCAGCTGTCAAATGACTAAGAAGAAACGTCTCAGTTGACATGGTTAATAAGCCATGCTCAATGGTTAATATCGGTACATGTTAATGTGATGCTTTACAAGAGGAAATGCCAATATTGCTCTTTCGACATCATCATGCAGCAATAAGTTTTTGGAAAACCTGTGAGTTTATTTATATAATTTACACGTTTTTACACCCACCTTTACAAACAAATTTCAGGTTATTTAAGATGCCTCTAGCTCACCTGTCTTAGGTACATGTATACCCATTTGTATCCATGCATACATGTATACCATGTATAATAACTGGAGCCAGTTGTCAGAAAAATTTTCTTAAGTCCAGTAACGAACTGAAGTTTGTTCACAAATCACCCTGAACATGCATGATGTAGCTTGTTACATGTATATCGCTGATCCTTCCCAGCTGTTTTCAGTTAATAATCAGTACATAACTTATATGCTATGTGCTATGACATTGTCATATTTATATAAGTTACAATAAAATATAACTTATACATACATCAATTATGAAATATAACCTACATAACATGCATAATAATCATTAAATATGACATAGTGCTATGACCATTACTATAAGCTTTATATACTGTTTATGACCATATTATGTAACGTATACAACTTATTATCAGTCGTTATTCCATATCTATACAAATACATAAATAATCATCCTACCACACCCCCCTGTTATCAACTCACCCTGCTGGCCAGTTTGCGTGCACCCTTCATCAGTATACAGAACAGGAGCAATGCTAGCTTTTTTTTTTTATTACTATCAAAGCTGCTTCTTCATCTGTTCATGTTCTTTCTCATGTTTTTTTGACCATGTGGGCCCCATCTCTCCACAATAGGCAAAACTAAGTGCTATGTAGCCATGATAATCGCAACAATGACTGCAGTGGCATCAATTTTCATATTTGCAAAGTCAAAGAGATATGGCACACTTAATTCAGTAAGCTGCAGTTAAATATCCAACAGACCCTTCCGCTTTATCGCAGGATCTATCTATCAAGGTTTTGCCGCTTTCTAGACACATCCATAATATAGTTTATCCTGCTAATCCATGCATGATGCATGTGTCACCCCACATGCTTCTATACAATGTATATTCCATGAAGATAATGCCACATTTGCTCTGCGGCTCGATCCTCGTGAATATTTCACAAGGGCAACGGTGGCTGTTCCGGTTTTGTCTCTCTCCGAAACTTGATGCCTCAATCCTCGCGGCGGTGCCCTACATATTAAGGCATATGCATACAGATCAAGAGCCAGACCCGCAGTCAGTTACTGATGTCATGGGTACAGAAGGGCGGCGTTAAAGACTTTAAGACCTCACAGACATGCGGGGCCTAACATTAAAGAAGAGACATCCATGCCTCCAGGGGCTAGTTCAGCAGGGGAGCTAGCTAGCTTGGGAACTATTCCCTACACTTAGACATGTGCAAAGGACATTTCCCCTTCCAGCAGGTGTACTATGGCAAATGTATAGATCGAGCCCTTCGGTCTCCCTGTCCCTGATTGAAAGGAGGCAATAATCCAAATGAGAATAGGACATGCGCATACAATCAGTGTTAGCAATGCAGGTGAAACGTTGCCAGCTACTAGTAGTGGTTGCAGTAAAGGTGTAGTAGCGGCACCACGCCATACAAGAAGAAGCAGAACACTAATATTGGCACAATTGCAAGGAAGGCACCTTGGAAACCCAGAAGGTGAACACAGTCAAATTAAACATACGGCACATTACCACAGCTTTCTCTTACAGTGGCCAACCATATGGTCAGAACCTTCCGGTTACGCGGGAATGTTGCTCCGCTTCCTCTTGACGGTCGCTAATGAGCAGGTCGGGCCATAGTGTGCCCCCGACACAGTAATCCCACGGCTGTACAGTGTACGGCCGTATCACCTGCCTCTTGTGCCTGCCACAAATTAATTCCCTTTGCTGTGACTTGATGACAATTCTTTCTTCCTATTTCCTGGCCACGGCCGTCTCCATCGACACAGACCAAGATGAATGCCATGGAACTCTCTGATAATTATACCCTCTGTAGGCATACCCACCTTACCGTTAGCTAATGCTTGATCATTACTAATCAATGACTTAATCAGGATGACTACTTTCATGGGTAGAGTAGGAGCTATGCAAATCAGAGGATGCATTTCCAAGCCCCCATTTTGGTAATTATGAGGCAGGGAACTGAACAAAAAGGCTAGCATTATCATGATGTTTAACATACTACTATAGCAACCTGTTTGTGTCCCTTTCTCATCATGGCCGCCAAAATGTTACAAGTCACGTCATTGGTGATTACGCTGGCAAATATGCGACATGGCTGCTGGCACAATGACGATTAGATTTATTACATAACAACATGTTACAGGTCTATACAGTTACATGGTCATACCATGGGATATCAAAATATGGCTAGAAAGATTACCTCCGGGGTCAATGACATGATTAAAATAAACCAAGAAAGACTTCTAGGACAACGGAAAACACCGCCCACCCACAAAATTCTCTTAAGTGACGTCCAGATCAACATACTCATGGTAAATATAAAGAGAACTTGCAGATCTCCTACTATTTAAAGTTACCTTGACTTTGACCTTTCAAGGTCACTCAAGGTCAGATCTAATGGTGCAATTGGATACCGCATTCTAGCATGTCACACACATGCAACATATCCTAGACATAAAAGGTACTGTTTATAAATGCTATACACACAACATGCACCATATTTACACAGCGCAGCCATTTGCCAATATCGAAAAGCCTTCTCCTAGGGATTATCTTCCCCATAAATGCCTAAATCCCCCTGGAATCCCTTGGGTTTGGGGGAAGGAGTCAATTAGGACTCCAGATAATCCCTGTGCTTGGGTTTCTTCCTTTAGAAATAGCACACAAATCTACATGATTTAGGTATAAGCCTGCATGGCTACTGCGCAGTCCACCATGGATCTGAGGCTGATGGATTTATACTGGCCTTGGAATTTGTCATATGGATCAATATCTGGATACAAAGTACAGCACCGCAAGAACCAGAAAAACATTTACAGCGGATGTCATGACATCAATACTTGATGGATGGAACATGACTGGACCCATTAAGAAATTGCTGCAGTAATAAAGTCTTACATTTAATGATAATAAATTGGGGCATATTTATATATACTTAATATATTGGTAACTAATGTCCAAAAGGACAGACTGTAAAATGCCAAGTGTCGATTAATTTATTTTTTCACTTATAATCCAGAACATGTCATGTCACATCATGTGTCATGCCATTGTAATGGCTGCTATAATCATTCAAAACTCTTACCAGGTAAGTTAATTTGACCTGTTGATATTCGTGACATTTGTCTAAATTTAAAGTTGATCAGGGGACAATCTAATGGTTATACTGGAAGCTTCGTATACCATGTATATTACTTTACTTACAAGTGCAATATGAAGTGGTGAACATATATATATTTCTCATATATATATTTCTTTGAGATACAGGTATAAATGCACAAGGTTTAGATTTGGATATGCATGTGGCTGTTAATACCAAAGCAATTCGACATTGAGTTTGACCTTTCAAGGTAAATTAGTCAAGGTCAAACATTATAAGTCTTGGAATGTGCAACGTGGCTTCCATATTAATGTAGCAATAACAATATTTTAATCTTCTATGACCTTTTTGTCCATCTGTTATTAGGCCCTGCTAGCTTTGCTAAGCTAGCAGGGTTTTAGTTATATTTTTAGCAGCATCATTATCATTATAACTACCAAAAATTCTGAACACTATACATGGTATAGTGATGTGGTGTTCTATGACATTATAATTAAAGTTATAAATAAGTTTAAGCAATACATAAACACTTTTTTTTTTACCCAACATTTATTCCAGAACGATACCACTTTCGACATGCCATGTCTATTCACCATTGACAAAAGTAACCTGTCAATGGTGAATACTCATGGCATGTCGTTTACTCTTAACAACTAATAAAAGTTGTTAAGAGTAAAATTTAAAAAGTAAAATACAACTAAACACGACCCGCATATCAAGGTGGGTTCGATTCGCTAAATGAGTATTATTCCAGGTTATACGGATACGATACTTTGCCAAGACTGAACAGTAGTGAATCAAGGCCGAATTATTGGCCCTGTTGCCAGGAAAATTATTCTTTAGATGTAAACAGACATGGGAGTCAAACCCGGGTTGATAGTTTTGTACTAACTCATCTGGGATTAAGTTTGAATCCAA
>JAAUYG010031804.1_pt1 | contig 12159 bp, 6 predicted proteins | sample 7278091 | NCBI WGS metagenome assembly JAAUYG01 (sample SAMN14350201, study PRJNA611818) | marine sediment metagenome | isolation source: surface marine sediment (0.6m) | place: French Polynesia: Moorea | collected 2018-08
AAGAACTTGTAAAGAGTTTAGGGAACTTTAACTTGTTTGGCACATTGGGGTAGTAATGGCACCACCTACAGTTCTGCTTCTCTTCAGTCGAATTAGTTGGGGATACATGTATTTGGTATGTGTATTCCTATTGCACATGACTTATGCTTGCCACAAAGCATCTGCCGATGTACAATTCATCAGAGAGATGTTGAAATGTGGCAGGAGTTTGTTAGCCTGTTACTAGACTGTGACTAGACTGTTGTCCAGCAAAACTTTGAATGTTGTGCAGAGGTCTGTAATGCTATATAATGAAATTACATGGTACATAAACCTAAATGTCCATTAATGCTACTAGACCTAAAGCATGTAATTGGCGTGTTTGACTCACAAACCTTGAAATCTGTCCAACCACAACGGCTGGTTATAGTGTTCTGATGTCAACACGCATGTGTTGAGGAACACCATGACGATAACCAGCCAATAGAAAGCCTGGGATTTGACAGCTTGGCGGCAAGCTTTTCGGCATCTGCGATTGAGTTTCATAAGTCTCCTCCTGCAAAATAAAGAGTGGGGAAAAAAAGTGTCTCTTAGTGTTTTAGGTAGATGCTTGACGAACTCGGTGCCTTCTGCTGTATCGGCAGAAAAACACAAGCAGATGTATCGCGAAAGAAACCTCATGCAAAATATAGAGAAAATACTTCTGGAAGCTATGCCAAATGTCTTAACTGACCTGCCTTCAAAAAGACTGAAATGGCAAAGTTGAGAAAGAAAAAATATTTTTTTTAAATCATTTAACTTGTCAAACACGGAAAGATCCAAAAGAGAATAAATGGTATTGTATATTTAGCTTGTACTTATCATGCTCCATATGCAAACATTTTTAACATGAATAATAATAATAAAATGCAATTTACTTCAGACTAAAACTGAATTAAAACTGCAACACATATCTAAAGGTCATACCTACTTTATGGTAATGAAAATGCATAGTTCTATGCAGAACAGATATGCTTCGAGAAACGCATCTTTAAAGAAAACCATAACGGGCACCAACAAGATACCATATACATATAATATATATATCAATCTATTTCTACAGAAAACAGTTGACAATCACACTTCTGATGACATATAATATATATACTAGGATAAGCAAACAATGGATGCTAGCTAAGGGTAATATCCCACAAGAGGGTACATACACAATATGAGGTATACACATAGGCACATGCTTTTTTTTTGTTCTTTTTTTTTGGGGGGGGGGGGGTACCAATGTCACATGAGAGCAAGAGCAAGGTTTTACAGCAGCATGCACTTTTTTCAGGAATGCGATCTAGCCTGAAAACCTGGATTGGCCTGCAATCCTATTAACATCTTCATAGGCTGAGCCGGATTTTCTGGCTAATACAACATCAACCCCCATGCTCTCTCTCCCTCCCCCTCCTCCCAGTTACATCACTACAGATTTGATTACAACGTAGCTCTCTACTTACGCACAGAATATTGCAATGAGAAATTTATCACAAAATAAAACAACCTTAATTCTTAATTAGGGGTTAATTATTCAAAGGCAAATTAAGGCCATGCTGAGTTAGGAACATGCGCATGCATTATAATTAAAGGATGAGCTTAGAATGCAAAACTGCATGAAAAAAAAATACCCTGGAAAAGTGGATTGGTCAGGATATACCCGGTATTTGCCTATTAGGAATGAATGTCTCATTTATACTTGACACCGAGGTAAAAGGTGTACATTGAAAAAACAGTAGAATCTATCTTGAAAGCCCACCTGATTGGCCATAATAATGTCACTCAAGACAGGTGATCTATTTAATAACATCTGGTCCTTCAGGACAGGTGTTCCCTCATGGCAGTGGTCTCTAAGACAGGTTTCATTGTACATTGTTACAGTAGAACCTGTCTTGAAAGACCGCCCCACTGACCATAAAAGGTAGTCTTTGGTGACAAGTTAACTTGCATTGTAAAGTGGAACCTTCTCACAGGTATAGTTGGTCGTTCAAGACAGGTGATCTCTCATGGCAGTGGACTCCTAAGACAAGTTTCAAAGTATATTGTTACATGTAGTGGTCTCTCAAGACATGTAATGGTCTCTCAAGACAGTTTTCACTGTATATTGTTACATGTAGTGGTCTCTCAAGACAGCTTCACTGTATATATTTATCCTGTCATAACTCCTTCTAGATGTGATTCCCGAAATCTACAGTGAAAGACTGGGCAATGGTTTCCGTGAACACAACAATGTTTAAGCAGCATTCTAGTTCCAACAAAGAATAATTTCATTTTCATAACACGAAGATTACTGTTGCGGAGATGGAATTTTTAGCTTTTCCCCTAGCTTTGGACATCAGTGGCCTTCTTCGGGGGCGGTGACATCACTCTGTACTCTGAATAATTCATTTTATTTTTCGTGTAATTTGATGTACAGCACACATGTACGTGTATATGTGTATGATGCATGTTTTGGGGACCAGTAAAACGAGTTTTTTTTTTGCCAATAAAACTTCAAATGTATAATCAATATGGTATTTTGGTGTTAGCCAATAAGGTGTCAGTACCAAATTCATGATGTTTGAGCATGTTTCTCCGTCATCCTTGTGCAGTCCATATGGATCAACTCTCACAAAAAAAACAACATGAAATGTTAAAACTGAAAAACTCACTTTTTTGAGTACTTCTTCTTTTCAAAATAAGTTTATCAAAAGATAGCCAAGAATATTCATGCAGTCTGAGGATGAAGGAAATAGAGGCGATATATTCATCAGAGCCTAGTTTCCTTAAAAGGTCTCAAGTCCAGCATGGAAAAGACATTGGTTGTCAAGGTGATTAGCAAACTCGAGTCCATTTCTAGACTTAGTGGTTTTGCAGAGAATGGCCCACCGAGCCCTGTTGGCAAACCCTGTATGCAGGCATTGAAAAATCCATGAGAAAATAGCCCTGCGGCATGGACTATAAGTACTGATCAGGTAGCTCTCAGCCCAATCGTGAGCACCAGAGCCATGATTAACAGACAGTGTTAGGATAATACTTTCTCATAGTTTTATCCCATTATGCTCAATTGTATTTCAAACTCCCTGGCAGGGAAATTTCCCCACGATACCCAATAGGAGAGAAAAGGTGCGAACATGAAATACCCTAATGATTGGCCATAGGGTCATGAAGTAACAATGTGATTGGCTAAAAGGGAGTCACATGACCTAGGGCAGTTTGTTGTCCGAATGAAACTGACTATTCATGTGATTTTGAGGCATGAAATACTCCCTATTGTGAATCCAGTGTAAAGTACTTCCATAATTGTCCACAGAATGCAAAGGGACCGAAGTACATTGTTCTCGTGAAGCAAGTGACTGTCTACCATAACTGGATATGGCAATGAGCTGAGAATGATCCAGGTAATCTACACGATTTAGTACCAGAAACGGGAAGGAGGGGACTGCCGTGGATGTGGCGACATAAAGATAAGATTTTTCATCCAAACCTCCAGGTCGAAGTACAGTAGAGACTCCAAATCAAGACCACCTAAGGCTAAGGTCAAGGTCAAAGTGGTTTAAAATCTGGGGTAGTCTTAATTCTGCATCAAAATTGCACTGGTTTGTAAGTTTTGGTTCATCGATGTGGTCTTCAATCTGGGATGGTCTTAATTATGGAGTAGACTTAAGGTGCGGTTGCAGTGGATTAGGCAGTAATTGCTCTAACTTTTTATTTGCCACAAAAAAGTTGGCTGTTGAATCATTACATGAGCAGAGCAAACGGGATTATTCTTCATTCAGATTTCTGTTTATCCCTTATAAGGCTTTATCAAGCAGATGTCGAGAAATACCGACAGGACATGCTACCTGCGTCTGGGATATGTGCCCAGAAAAACTCATGCAAGCCCATGACAGAAGGATAGTTAATTAATTTTTGTGTGTGTGCGAATGTTTTTTGTTTTGTTTTTTCCTTCCTTTTCCTTCCTTCTATTGTGTCAGTACATAAACTGTGATTTACATTGAAAGGATTTGTCAAGACTGGGCATACACGTACATGTAGGTGTCGTATCTAAGCTAGCTAGTAAATATCACATGCAGCATGTCACCATGGCAACCATTCTCAGCTAGTTTCCCATAATTCCAAGCAGTGCATATAACCTCGATGAATGATGCACTACAAGGCATAAGTTTCCATCAACATCATCAGGCCAGGCATGACCGTTGTTTCTTTTTATCTATACCAGACAGTACAAGGCACATTCAGATTATGGTGAAGTTACTGCATACAAACACCTACGTGTACAGCCTATATATACATATATATAAATATATTAGCCGCACTAGCATGGATGGCTCTAACAACGATTAACGCACATTCTCTTTCCTCACTGTACACATAATATCTACAATAAGACAAAATTAAAAGAATAAAAAAAAATCGCTAAACAAAGAGCAGCAACACCAAGATTGACAACATGAACAGATCAGAAAGGCTAAATCAGTGGCATTACCTATTTTCATGTGAAAGCCCAAAGAATCTTGGAGGAAGAAAACAAAAGGTTACAGAGAATGAGAGATCACAGTAAGAGAAGAGAGAGTTCACAGTTTAAATCATCACATGCAAACAGGGACAAGTCACGAATTTACGTAAAAGAAATACCCGACAAAAATCATATCTCTCTTTAATTGCAAACCCTCACACATATCAGCTGCTAACTGATGATCAAGGCATGCAGCTGCATTTCCGTTATGTGCCCACCAGGCATTGTAAAAATAATTTGCAAAATATGGGAATTGATAGGTTACTGGACTCGGTATTCATAATGGGAAAAAAATCATTGTGCTCACCGAGTTGTTTTAAACAGAATATAATAGTTCCCAAAGATGCTGGCCAAAATAATTTGGGAAATAGACTAATTTCGAAAGATTCGGAAGAGTAGAATGACAGAAAAACTAAGCTGCAATATTTATATTTAATTATTTATATCTTGCAAAGATTTACAAACGTTTCACTGTTTATATTCTTCAACAAGTTCAAAGCAGGAAACTCACTAATTATTATATTTTCGAAATGCCTGGTAAGTACATGTAGCTGTACTCATACCAAACAGGTACAGCTTGGCACAGAGACATTATCATAAATATGCAAATTACCATATATATATACTCATCTGTTCACAACTGTACACTACAAATTAAATCGCGTCATGCAAGCTGAGTTTCTGCACAGAGAACATCCACATATTTCACCATTAAAAGTTTCAAACGAAACAAAACAACATTGGCGTGATAGCAAGAAATTCTTCATCTGTCCGTAACAGAGATGACAAGGATTTAACATACGTAGCTATCTGCTGGATTCTGAGCAAGAACTTCGACCAAGAAGACACAAAGATACACTGATGTGAACCTCATGCAACGGACAAACACCGTTAAATTGGGTTGGCTGTTACGATTCTTCTATAACTATACCATCCATGTATGTACGGTATACTGTACCCGCCTTGTTCCCGACCGACATACATGCAGCTTTATTACAGCAACAGTTTGTACAGCACGCGCACAAAATACGTCGAGAACAACATATTCCTTTTACAAAAAAAGAGTAGAAATTTTCCGCTTACGAGCACTGGCCATGACATGTACAGGGGCTAGAAGGCAAAGAGTGGCAAACATTGCAAATTGGCTAACAGCTGCTGGTCGCAAAGTATACAGGTCAACAGCAATGCATCACTACATGTATTTATTAAACTTGATAAAGAAAACAACTTCTATAACTGGTGGTATATGTACATCTATCTTCATTTAATTGCTAAATGTGTATGTACATGTATAATCGATTTCTGGTCATATATTTCAAGCGACACCAACTTTAGCGGAAGCAGGAGCAGAGTTCTCGAAAACACTCAACCTCTTTAAGTTTTGACTTATCACGTAGTCCCCCATCTGAGTAATGTGATTGGATTAGAATTTGACCTAAGTTAAAACTTAAGACTTAAATATTTTCGAGAACTCAGGCCCGGGTCTAATAGTTCTATCTTAAGCCCAATCTGGAAGGTTAAACACCAAAAATTGCCAAAAAAAATAATTCATACAACAAGACTACAGGTAAGTAATTAATGGCCTGTCAAAATAACAAAAGGTCATTGTTGTCCTGAAAAATTCATGTTTGTCAAAAATCATGAGGGTTGCATTTTTGTGCACACAATCAGCATGTATTAGCGGCAGGAAGTGCACTGACATTGGGAGAACTACGGTAATGGTCTGAAATCAGTGAATTTGCGCATTGGGTACAGGAGACGTCAAACTGACCTGGCGACACTCCTCATAGCCCCGTGCCTTGGTGACGCAACCCAGACATAGATAGAATCCAGATGATACAACTCTATAAACCAATAACCTTTTTTCTTGTAAGTCACCATTCTTCCACGTCATTTTTTTTTTTCATATTTGTTTAAACACGATGACTGACAGCATTAAAATAAACCTGGAATGTACCATTTGGGCAATGTTCTAGTTTGCACAGTATAATTAGTGGAATGTCTCTCTCTAGTCTCTCCCAGTAGCCCATGTCAGAAAATTAAAAAAAAAGTTTAATTAGTGTTATTATGTCAAAAAGGTTAAGGGATTAGGGTTGAGGTCGGCAGTGGTCTGGGAGTCTTTATTATTGGGCAGCAATGGCAGGCGAAGAAGTGGTAAGGTCTTTCTGTAAACTGACAGGAATTCTTTCACTAGATCAGCAACTCAAACAAGCTGCAACAAAGGGGGGGGGGGGGAGGGGGGGGGAGTTAAAAGGATCGCAATGGTAGGGCTTGGAGTCAACATTGAACTTTGCAATATTCTGCCCAATACTCTGTTCAGCATTGGGCACAATAATTCTTGCAAGTACCGGTATTCATTTTGAAGACTGTGAATCACCTTACGGGAAAATACAGCCGTTTGACCATGCTGTCTCTGTTTTTTTATACATACATGTATGTCTTTTTACCATATTTTAGATAAAAAGAAACAACATGCAGAGACGATTTTGCAAAAAGAAAACCCAGTGACTAAGACATGTATATAGAGAGAGAAATCTTGCCAGAAAATATCTGTACTTAAAGGCACAAAAAAAAGAATGTTTTCATATTCTCGACTATAAAACACACATACAAAGAAGTTCAGTAAACAAAGCTTCATAGGTAAAATGTCATGAAAACTCAGTTTAAAGTTCCAACAAATTTGTAAGACAAGTAAGGAAAGGTATAAATTTAGCAAAGTGACATGCTCATCATATTTGAAAAACCTGAAAGGACACCACATTATTATTCATGCTACCAGCTCTATACCAGTGAAGGGGAAAGCACAAATATTTACTTCTAACAACACGGCATCTTTGTAAAATATTTATAAATATGGTTAAATTCCAAGCTTTCCTCAACAATAACATATGACTGACTTTTTCATAGTTTTAAAGCATTAGCAGTGAAATCTAAACACAGCAATTAAGTTACTCAGAACCCTAGAAAACGCATGGAGAAACTTAAGCCATCATCTTAAGCCAGATGTTCGCTAGTGTCAACGTGAGTTTCCATCTTTAAGCCATCATTATGGAATATTTTTGTATTTGTGTAGTTCATAACAAGGTTTTAAATTTAAGGTTAAATATGATTGTTTTATCTGTTTCAGGAAGGCTGCTGTATCCCCAAAAGATGCTGTTATGAATGTGGAGTGTTCGAAAGGCCCATTTGCACTGCCAAAGATGCCATTTATGGAGGAGGAGGGTATGAAAGGTGCATTGCACTTCCAAAGATGCCATTTATGAAGGAGGGTATGAAAGGTGCATTGCACTTCCAAAGATGCCATTTATGAAAGAGGAGGGTATGAAAGGTGCATTGCACTTCCAAAGATGCCATTTACATGATTTATGAAGGAGGAGTATTTGAAAGCCTATTTGTACTGCCAAAGATGCCATTTATGAATGAGGAGTATTTGAAATGCCCATCTAATTTGCTGTTCTGAATATAACATTTATGAGCTAGGAACAATTCAAAGGCCCATTATTATCATCTTATTATTTAGTCTGCAAGTGTGTCTACATTGCTGAATGTAAAAGGTAAACTATTATATCATTTCCAAATCTGCAGCAGTGGTGATTGTTTTTGTTATAGTTGTTGGAATGGAAGAGGGAGTGTTGGATCTGACTACTTCCAATAGAAAAATAACTTTACTAGCTCCTGGGGTATACATGTACTCGGTGTGCCAAGCGCACCTTTTAAATGACATTTATTACTGCCTCACACCGAAAGAGCGATTTTGCTATGGAGATCAGATTAGCTTGGGCTTGGCAAAATTTTAACGTATTGGATGTCGCTTGTCTCGTCGGAAATTCATTACCAGTAATATACAATTCTGATTCAACATCAGCATTGCCATGGAGACGTACTTTTTTCGGTGCCACCACGACTGCTGCTGTATTTCCTGGCTTCCGAGCTCTCCCTCTACTTTGTCCTGGGAGTCGGCATCCACCACAGGTTTCCCTGGAAACAAACACACACACACATGGTCGTCACGGCAACGTGATACGTAATAAACAGGATCAAGGCAGTGGAGATCACCGGGGATTCAAACAGACCAGTGCTGCATGAATGAAGTCCGTAAAATGCAGTTAGAGATGCAAGAGGACCCCATCAGGGGCAAATCTTTCATGTATGATGTCACAGGGCAAACTTGATGGAAGCATAATATGCATTCTATTTGCTGGTATGGCTAGTGATCAGTGCTTTATCACCAGTAGGTCTACAGTAGTCCCTCTCTTAGTCATCACTTTCAACAGAGGCCAAGCTTTCTAATGTGGCCAAAAAAATTTTGACACTGCTACTACGAATAAATTTACGTCACCCTCTCACCAAAGGAACCCTCTCTAATGCAGCCAAAGTTTCTTGACAAATAGGGTGGTCTTATTAGAGAAGGACTACTGTAATGAAACTAAACTACCATCAATATTTTACTGCCAGTATTCCTATTACTTTTACTACTACAAATGTTATAATAATAGTATTATACTAAATAGGCACGTTGCCTTTAGTTTATAGTTCGAACAAAATTTGGGCATTTTTGACAGGAATTTTGTGCATGAATGAATACACATATACGAGCCAGGTAGGTCTAAACTTTTAAGTATCAAAAGACAGGTATTTGCATGGTGGCAATGTTATATATTGGCAAAGAATTTACACATACATTGCATATGGATTTACATGAATTTACACATGGTATAAGGATATGGAATAAGACAAACAGTCATAACCTGGGTATGTGTACTACTGCTATATATTCTGTCACTGGGTCCAACTAATGCTGGTGTGTGGTGTTTGGGTTATAGACAGTAACAGGCTAACAAACTGCTTAATCTACTGTCTACTCTAGTACCCAGTATCTACTCCTGTCTTCTCTAGTATTCACTGCCTACTCCTCTCTACTCCTGTATCCAATGTCTACCTACAGAGTTCACTGTCTACTCCTGTCTACTCTTGTATCAACTGTCTACTCTAGTATCCACCATCTACTCCCGAGTACTCCTGTATCCACTGTCTAGTCTAGTATCCACTGCCTACTCCTGTCTACTCCTGTATCCAATGTCTACTCTACAGAGTTCACTGTCTACTCCTGTCTACTCTTGTATCGACTGTCTACTCTAGTATCCACTATCTACTCCTGACTACTTCTGTATCCACTGTCTACTCTTGCCTCCACTGTCTACTCTAGTATCCACTGTCTACTCTTGTCTACTCTTGTATCCACTGTCTACTCCTGTCTACTCTTGTATCCACTGTCTACTCCTGTCTATTCTAGTGCCTAGTACAGTAGAACCAGTCTCAAAAGAACACACCCATTGGACATAATAATATAGTCTCTCAAATCATGGTGGTCTTTAGTGACAGGTTTGATTTTCACTGCAATGTGTGATCTTCTGACAGGACTTTGTGGTCCGTCAAGACTGGTGGTCTCTCATGGCAGTGGCCTCTCATCAGCTCATGACAGGTTACACTGCATCTACTCCTGTCTACCCTATGTATCCACTGTCTACTCCTGTCTACCTTAGCATCCAGTATCTACTCTACATCTACCGACATCAAAGCTAAGAAGGACACACCAAGGGGTCAGGTAAACGATCATTACACATATGTGTACATGTAGGTAAGCAGTATGAACACTCACACTCATACGTTTAGTAATAGCAGCATGCAACATACATGGATCTATATCTACCGAGTTATACTTTAGCTACTTTCTAGCACAGATAGTATTCTAAGGGATTGACTTATACATCTGCTCATATGACGTGATTATAGTATTAAAGCCTCATCTGGCTTGATGGAATACTATTTAAAGTCCGCCCTTTCTTCTGACAACCTCTCCCACCCTGAAATAATGTGCACTCAGAACACTCAAGCTTCCAGCATAACACGCAGCAGGTTCCACATGGGACAGTACATGTAACTGCATGCCTCATGTTAATCAGTACTATAGTCCCATTGTGCATGGCCCCCGCCATAACCTTATCTGTGCAGTTCTATGATCAATTTCATTTGTCTTTCGCATTCTCTGCATGTAGTAACTTCTGCCATAAAATGTAATAGATAAGGTTCTGTGGTTTCAATAAAAGAATGTATCTGCTGCAGGCATACAGTGTAATATGCAATTTGGAGTACGGCACCCCTACTCTAAATGTGACAGTTATATCAGATACTTCAAGCATCTATCACTGGATGTATTGGTATCCGAAAAAAAAACTGTGTACTAACAATGTAATGACTTCAATATTTCAAATTCTAAGGTTTTTTCTGCAGTCGGCAAAATCAATACCCCTACCTACTAAACATACTAAATGCACTTTCATTTTATATTTAATCAACGTCGCATGCCACAGTGAATTCAAGTCTATACGAATGAGAATGGAAGCAGCGATGGGTTAAATTTCAGAAAGGAACGGTAATAGTCGGGGTATGCTAAAGTCAAGGCAAAAGGATTTGTTATGTTGATTACATACAAGTAGAGCTAGATACTATTGCTCTGTTATTGATCTTGCTTAATAATAAGATCAATATACAATGGTAACGTAGAGGCAGTATATCGACTGGACTCAGGGTGATTTACTAGGCAACTACATCATATATATTTACATGTATACATTATATTACCGGTGTAACATACTACTAACCATAACTACTACTAAATATTGACCAATGGGGTTAGGTACATAGAGTAGTATTGTCAGCTAACTATGCCCATCGACATTCACAGACATCTATATGTATATACAGCCAGCCGAGGCGATTCTTACAGACCTTTTTTCTTTTTTTTCTTCTTCGATGACTTGCTGCGATAGACTGCTCATAGGAAGTAAAAACGCAGAAAAGGAAAAAATGGTGGGGGGAGTAAAAAAACAGAAGAAAGCATAGCTCAGGTTTATGCAGTCGAACAGTCAGCAAAAGTCAGGACTTGGGATACATAGCAGCGAAAATTGAGAATAGTACGGTGAGCTACAGATGCAAGCAAAACTCGGCGTTATACATTTTTAACAGGGAAGTGGAGAACAGCCAGCGAAAAGATCATCAGTTGCGAATGAAACGAAAACTGTAGTGAGCAACTTTCCTAATAGATGTACCAGGAAGAAGCGATAGGCTAAAGATTTATAGTATACAGTTTGCATGGCTTGCATCTTTTGCAACTGCAATAATTTCATTTGCCTTGAATTATCTTCAAATTTGCTCAGTATCATATTTGTCTGGACACTGCAAAAAGGTTATCTGCTCCAATGATGCTGTGTGCATAAAAAAGCAGAGTTTTTTTAAAAAAAAATTTTCTTTTTGCAATTATCAGTGAACCTTTCAAATATATATGCCTAGGGCCAGCTGGAATCTGATTCATGCTGACACAATAAAGCTATGCTGCGACTGCCGACAGACCGCATGGCCCCGATAGCTTGCTATTACGACTCTTTCTGATTGGTTGAGTCCCCTGAGAGATTTAGCGAGGGATCAATGGCTGTTATCAGCCCCCGCTCCGCCAATCAATACGGACAGTCCGTAATCGGAGACTTGCCAGGGAAAGTCTGGAGTGAACTGGGACGGGGAAAGGAAGCGGTCGGGGTGTGGCGAGGGTGGGGTGGGAGGGTGGGAGGGGGGGGGTGCAATGAAGAAGCAGC
>JAAUYG010019796.1_pt1 | contig 12158 bp, 8 predicted proteins | sample 7278091 | NCBI WGS metagenome assembly JAAUYG01 (sample SAMN14350201, study PRJNA611818) | marine sediment metagenome | isolation source: surface marine sediment (0.6m) | place: French Polynesia: Moorea | collected 2018-08
ATTGAGCTTATTTTAGCTGTACGGGCAGTGGTTTCCGAGATACAGACCAATTTTCTAAATTGCCATAATTGGACAAGAAACTTGGCAATTGGCCAAAGTTCCAGAAGTTGCACTTATACTCTCTTTCTACCCCAGGTGGTCGAAATTGAGCTTCTTTTCCCTCTACGGGCAGCGGTTTCCAAGATAGGGCCGATTTTCAAAGTTGCCATATTTGGGCATGAAACTATAGGTCACCGACAAAGGATCCAGAGGCAGCATATACTAGTATACTCTTCCTAGCTCAGGGGGTCGAAAATGAGCTTATTTTTTTCTCTATGGGCAGCGGTTTCCAAGATACAGGCCGACTTTCAAAATTGCCATATTGGGCGTGAAACAAAGTTCCAGTAGTTGCACATATAGTCCCTAAACTGCCCCCTCCCCCATTTTTTCCCAATGGTCCTCACGAAAATATGTTTGGGATTTTTGAAATTAATGAAGTTATGAGATGATGTTGAGATGAGTGCACTGAATGACCCCAAAATTCCCCAAACATATTTGAGGTCAAAAGTACCTACCTGCGTAGCTCCCGTGCCCCCAAGGCCCAAGCTTTCATATGTTTGGCTCTATGTCTTTGAGTTATGGCCAATTTTGATATTAGTGCGATGACCTGTTTAAGGTAAAAGGCACCCATACGCATACTACATGCTCCCCCCCTCCCCCCCGAGACCCAAATTTTTATCCGTTTCACTCTACAATGAGCAATTTTATCTCCGCGTAATTGATGAATCTGCTTGATTGATAAATCAAGCACAGGCCATGTGGGGTCTGGCGGCCACCGGTTTTCAAAACGCTACTCCTCTCTCAAATCTCTTATGGTTTTAAACTTTTTTGAATGCTGTTCTCAATGGTCCTCCTCCTCCATGTATGGGATTTTTGAAAATTGAAATTTTAATGATTTTTTTTTTGCTTTCCTTAACATGGGACCCTATGGGAGTGAAAATTTCAAACCGCCACTACTCGTACAAGTCGCAGCTGAAAATTCATTTGTGGAAAGATCATTACATGCATCTTGTTACTTTAATCTGCATGTGATGCTAGCTGAACATTAAGGACCTTAAGCCTCTTGTTATTTCATTACCATTGATAAAATTGTACAGTAAAAATATTGAAAACACTGAACCAAGAAATAGGGTGTAGTGATATGCCTCATATTTAAATATATCAATACCCATTTAGATTTTAACCGGCTTTTTATGTATTCCTTGCATCTAAGTAATGTATAATCTACATGTAATATATAAAGACACGAACCACAAGGCCAACGGGAAATCCCATAAAATTGTAATGGGGTGTGTACCCATATACAGGATTTCATTCAAATTTTGCCAGTGGCAGTACAGCTTACAAAGGTAAAATCTATGCCAAAAATTCTCGAATATACACGAGTTTCTTAAGTGGTCGACAGAAATACATATCCTCTAAGCATGGGCCTAAAAGTAATGATCTTGAGCTGGTCCATTCATGGCCAAATTAGAATCACATTGGGACTTTTTGTTTTAAAGTATTTGAACAGTGCAAAGACATTGCAGAAATATTGTATTGACTGTTCCTCTAGTATCTGGATTTTGGCACAGTACATGTGTATGTGTTGGTTGCTTTCAGCACAGCAGCATTGATTTGGAACACTAAATCACCATGCAATAATGGTACATGTAGCATTTTTTTCCCCTCTTTACTGGTAATTAGGCACAATAAATGTGAATACATTCATGTCAAAGGCCAAGAGCATAATAATCATGTCAGCTAGAACTGTTGACAAGTACAAAATGTATACATCATCAGGCATATGCAGAGTTACTGGGTACTTTTGGGGCCCTGGGTATATCCTAGTTCTAGCACAGATAATTAAATTCCCAGTGAAATTCATTGGTGGTAGGTCCTACAGACCCAAGACGTCCTGGTGACATACATATATCAAAACAAAAACACAGCATACACAACTTGTAAATAATATTTATTTCATACTGGAGTTGCTGATAGCAAAGGTGGTATAAAGAATCTGGCGTGCAGCCTAGATGGTACACATATGATAATGTTACATCTAAAATTTAGTCTTTGCACTTGCTCAATGCATCCTTATGAGAAACATTTTTACGCATTATTGATGAATATTGATGCAGTCCAAAAAGTTACGAAGACATGGGTACCATCACTCTTTCAAATTAAAGTATACCAATACTTGTAAAATATATACTGGCTTTCTTCAAATGTGAACAATTTGTATCAAAACACAACATGTAAATTTAAAATAAGGACTATTTTTTTCTATTCTTAACTACTGGTTCAAAACATTTTGCACAATAAAAGTAGCACCATGGTTATACAAATCTTCTGAGAGAAGAATGGGAAAGTTTGAAAGATTGATTAAAATGGATTATGACAATGTACTGTAGCACCACTTTGCATAAATACAAACATTTTGACACAAATAATCAATTCCAAACAACCATGCAGTGCAATATGGTACTATATACTGTGTGGTAAGTGTAACACTAGTTCTTAATAGAACAAGAAAATGGTTCAGGTAACTCTGTGCAATCCAGCAGTGGACATATAGCAGCAGCCAGTAAACATCAAAATTTCTGCTTTTTTTTCATAAATATTGTCTTTAACATTTGTTTAAACTGACTTCAGTAATTACTATTTGTTTTCGACAGTCCCTTATTCTGGTTAATCCTGTTACCCATGTACACACTGGAAGCATTATTTCAGTCAAAGTGATATAGGTACCTTTAAAGCAGTTGCTGGTTCTACATTTACATATTTACAAAAACTGCTTGAGAATTTCAAGCTGTCACAAGCACACACGCACAACTATGATATAACATATGTACCAAAAATAATTGCCAACTGATGCGTTATTCATTTTGGTAACCGTTACTACTCGGCGATGAAAATATGCCAAACTCCCATTATTAGTTCATGTAAAACATGTCGTTTTCGGATGCCATTGACAATTGGCAGGTAGCTAAGCTGGCTGTTAAGGCCAATGGGGAGCTTAACATTCATGCTGCTGTGAAGGGAATGCTGCTGCAAGACGGATCAGCCAGGGCTGGATGTTCCATCTGTTGCTGCTGGTTCCTCTACACATCTATGACATTTAATTCACCTTCCATATTCTGGAAATAGAGAAAGTACCTTTTGTGTTTTCCATTGTTGGGAATGAAAATATTTGATGAAATGACTATGCAGGTAATCACATCTTTGCACAAATGTGGCTCATATGGCTACACTGGGCAAAATAATACGTAGGCAATCCGATGAGAAGTGAACCTAAAAACTTATGAATACACAACTGAACATGCTACCTCTCCGAAACCATGCACAGGAATTCTCATGTAAAATTCTGAAAGATGTAGATGCAAAGTTTAAAATTCACCGTTTTCATTACGTTAAGTTTTCAGCCTTGCCTGGTGATGGAAAATTTACAAAAGCTAACTTCTTAACTCATGTAGTACATGTACCCGGTAACGTCTTGCCTCTCATCATGCTCATACCAACTGTACATCGATAGACTAGAATTATCCCTCAATCCATTTTGGACTTACTTCCATAGGGTTAGCCATTATTTCACCATCAACATGGTATCGGTAATAATGTCGGCCTTCTGGTAGACTCAAGGTAACTCTGAATGATCCACCACTGAAAAAAGAAAGATTAAGTTGCTTATATATTTTAATGGCCCCCCAAAAGACAGTATATGATATTAGGTCATACCATTTGATGATTGTTCTAGTATATCCCGAGGTGGATCTGTATTTTGAGCAAGGGAGGTTCAGTTAATCAATGTTCCAGTTTAATGATTGCAGCTCATCGCAAAAATAACATCATACAAGGTCAAATCATGGAGACTGGGATTGGGGTGGGGTTGGGTAGGGGTGGGTGGTTTACATCCACTCCCACCCTCGGATCAGCCACCGATATCACCAGTATCAACAAGGAAGTAGGTCATCTATTGTTGTCTTGGATAACTTTTCATATTATTTACATGCATATGCTTATCACCTACTTCCTGCATTATATCTACAATGCGTAAAGTTGCACCTACCCCTCTATCAATGGGATTTCCTTCCACTCATTGAAGCTCCCGCTAACTGTGACACTAGCGCCACCGTGGTCCCAGACAAATTCCATGGAAGGTGCCGATTCTGAAGTTGACGTATCTTGACTTGGTGCAGGTGGCTATCAGGGAAGAAGAGATTCAATCAACAAAACTGGACTTACTAGTTTTCTTTGACAAGCAGCAATGTCAAGGTTTACTGAAGAAGCTACGGTGTTTGTTCTCTATATTTTTGTTACTGGTACATGTACTTCAAAACTGAGATATTGACATTTTTGTTACCAGTTACCATATTGAAAATTGACCCGGTGAAATATATACCCAAGGTCCATTTACCACATTCGCACATTCCACACTATTGTATATGAACCCCCAAAGTGTCATCTGACACAATGCCACTCGCATCCCAGAAATCACTTAAAGAAAATTATATTAGTCTCTGCAGAGTAAAATAGCAACTTTTAAGTCAACTTCTCTTTATCGCATGTATATGTTTAATTAGCTGCTAAGTTTACTCTCGGAAACATATATATGAAGCGATTTCTAGGATGGTTGACTTAGGAGGGGGTCCATATACAATGGCGTGGAATTTATACCCTCCATGCAAACATACTGTAGTAAGATATTAATAATAGTGTGATATTAGTGACATGAAGGATGTTTCCACCATAGATGAGTGCTTTGCACCCAGCAGTGTTTCCATATCATATATACTGTATATGGGGGTCCATTTACCACAGGGGATCAATCTACCACTGTAAGAAATATGGTTTCTATGGGCAAAATAGACACATTTTCAGGTATGGGCATAAAACTGGGTCATATATCTCAATTTATTTTCATTGATCTAATTCACGTTTGGTCTAAATTTAGAGAAGGTCCATCATACCTCTTCTGGCACCTGTTGTGTTTGTTGTTCAGGCTCGGGTGCTGCCACATTCGACGCAGCATCCTTCTCATCAGTGGTAGCAGCAGCAGGTGTGGAATCAGAGGCTTGCTGATCCACATCAGGTTGGGGAGGTGGGGGCAGTTCTTCCGGAGCTTCTGTTTTCACTTCAGGCTCCTGTGCTTGAGGTTGCTCTTCTGTTGGCTGTTGTTCTGTAGCAGATTGAGGCTCCGGTTCTGGTGTTTGTGCCTCAGTGCCTGTTTGCTCCTGTGCCTGTGAATCGACTGCTGGTTCTGTGCTCTGTGTCTCAACTTGTTCCTGGCTAGCTGCAACTTCACCTTCAACTGCTGGCTGGACAGCAACTGGTTCGGTCGCCTGCTCTGGCACCGCAACAGCTTCTGATTGAGTGGACTCGACTGGTGCTGTGCTAACCTCAACCTCTGTCTGCTCTCGCTGAATGTCTGCTGCTTCTGTTGTTGGTGCTGGTGGAACCTCTCCCTGTGCTTCTGCGCTGGGTGCTGCTTCAGCTGTCTGTGCCTCTGCTTGTTCTAGTGTACTACTGGTTACATCTTCAACGGCTGGTGCAGCAGCAGGTTCCGCTGCCACCTCGGCGCTGGGTGCTGCCACTTCTGCCTGTACAGCTCCTGCAGCCTCTGCTGATACTGTGTCAGTTTCATCCTGGGTGGTGGGCACATCCCCGACCTCAGCCTGTGGGACATCCTCAGAAACCCCCTCTGCTGGAACACTGACTTGTTCACCTTCCGCAGGTGGAGGTAAGGCTTCAACCTCCTGCGGCTCAGGCACTGGCATTTCAGGCCGCGTTACCCAGAGTTCAGGGGCTCCATTCATAATTATTGGTGGTTCCTCCTGCAAATTTATGATTGGTTCCTGGGGGGGTTCTGGTACGCTATCCGAGGTGTCTCCTGTGGCCTCTGTGCTAGCTTGCTCGCTCACTTCTGGTGAGATGGCAGCTACAGCTTCAGCTTCTAGAGCTGGAGCAGCAATTTCTCCTCCAGCCATGGCTTCCATTTCTGCCTGAGGTGGAGCTACTTCAGCTTCTGCCTGCTCCTGCTGTTGCTGCTGCTCCACAGCTTCCAGTTGAGCTTTCATCTCTTTGCTCAGCTCCTCCCGCAGACCTTCCATCTCGACCATGCTGTCATCTTCACAGGAGATTCTCTCTGGATCGTCCACCTGTTCGACTTTTAGACCACCTTGTGCTTCAGCAGAGGTGTCGATCTCCACTGCTTGACTTGTACCTACGTCCACAGCTGGTATTTCAGCCTGGACCTCCCCTTCGACCTGAGCGGATATAGGTTCCGGTTCTGTGGTTGGTGGTGATGGTAAGGCCTCGATGTCAGCAGACATATCCACACTGGGTGCTTCAACTGCTGGTTCCACTTTCATTTCAAGGCCGGCATCAGGAACAGACACTCCAACATTGGGCACGGATACCTCGGCTCCTACACTCATCTCCCCAGGCACCTGCTCCACCTCTGGGCTGGCTACATCCTGGGTCAGCTCAACCTCTACAGCGGGTTGTGGTGGTGCAGGTGGACACACCGCAACCTCAGCAGCTCCTCCGACCTGGGTGCTGAAACCTCCTGACACATTCTCCTCACCTGCTTGTGTGGGGTCTTCTAGTCGATATTCGGTTGAATTGATCGTGGCTAAAATATCGTCAATCGCTTGTGTGGCATCCTCTGCAGGGGCGGAGGTCTCTAAAGCCACATCTATCTCAGGCTGAACTGGACTGGAGACAGCCGGTGCTGACACATCTACACTGGCATCAACTGCAGGGGTAGCACCGCCAACTTCAAATCCAATGTCTTGCTGAGCAAGTTCTGCAGTTCCTTCCACTGTATCCATAGCAACATCTCCTGTGGCAGAGAGTTCACCTTGCACTTCTTTAGGCACACTGGCTACGCTTTCTACTACAGCGGCAGCATCAGGAGTTTCCACAGAGACATCTGCTGAAGGTGCCTCCACTGACACAGCAGCGGTAGGTGTTTCCATGGCAACATCTACAGGTGGTGTTTCCATAGCGATGTCTGCTGAAGGTGTTTCCATGGCAATCTCTGCTGCGGGCATCTCCACAGACACAGTGGCTGGAGGGGTGTCCACAGCAGCTTCCATAGCAGGCATCTCTACAGATACCCCGGCCTCAGCACCGGCCACCATTCCTGCATCGGCAGTAACATCAGCAGCCAGCTTGGAAGCGAAGTCTTCAATGGTCACCTGGTCATCCACAGTTGGAACCTCGGCTTGTGCTGTGATGTTCACATCGCCAGCAGTGACATCAGGTTCGGTAGCTGTCACCTCGGATTCCAGGCTTCTAACTGCCTCTGCATAGATGTCCGTGGTAGCATCTGGGGGCGTCGGCTCTCCTTGTACAGCAAAATCTCCACCTACACTGGGCAAGGTCTCATCTACCGCCGCTGTCTTGGCAGTAATGGTGTCCTCATCAATATGGAGATCCACTTCTGGTGTGTCTTGGCTCACATCTACAGATGCCTCTGGTGGTGCCACCTCAACAGCAGCAGCCGAGGTAGCAGTGACCTCGGCTTCAGCCTTGACACCCAATGACACTTCTCCAACATTCTTCTCTTCTCCCTCCTGAAATGACACAAACAGTAAAGTAAAATGGATGGTGAGTTACACTTAATAGGCTACACTAAAGAAAGGACACACTTTTCAACAAAAATGCAGATATTTTACCTTGCAAGAGGCTTAAGATATGCAGCTATATTAGCAAGTGATTGTTATACATTTATGTGACAGAAACATATTATACTTAAGTGCCTCTGGAAGCAGAAAACAGGCCTGTTTCCATAACTATGTGGTATCCTATGATCATAGTGATTCAATGTAACGACTGATTCAAGTGCACTCTTGAAACTCTGGTTCAATCCAAACAGCCATGCCCGGAGAGCCATGATAACTGGTATGGCATTAGGCATGTGTAGTCTATAGATAGAACTGGACACAGACACATTAATTTTTCACATACCGGTACATGTATATATTTGGTACCTAAAGTCCATCAAGGGTCAGTTTCTAGAAAACTTCAAAGCCGAAAAAGGAAGTCTTATTATGGAGAAAAGGTGATTAGAACACTTAAGTTTAGATCTAGAAAACAAACCTTGGAAGACTTTCCAGAAGGCAACTTGAATATACAGCTCTATGACTATTTTGATATTTTTTACTACCGTTATTTTCATTTCATTTATTATCATCCTCATACATACAGTATCAGAGTATATTATCCATAAAAACGATTCAAAATAACAAACCTCAGAGCACCATATCAGTAGCAGCACAAATACATGTAAAATATTTACATTATTTACATATTTTTTTTTGGTGACATTTAATTTACCCACATTAAGCTCTACCTCCATTAACTATGTATTTAAATTAGTTCTTTCTCTTGCAAGGGGTGGTATTTAATTACTTTCCAAATTTGTTCAAATATATGGTTAATTAATACATGGTCTACAGAAATGCAAACATCTTTTACAAATGGTTGTTCTAGCTTACCGGTATATGGTTAAATCCTGAAAGTAGAGTGAAATCCAACTAGTATGTTACTAATTAATAAACAGTGCATTCTGCCTGAATTTATTGATTCCTCAAAAAGATGGGAAACAAGAAAGACCAATAGTACAGCAGAAATTCCTGCCCGCCAACAAACTACCTTGTGTGACATCTTGATTAATATCTTTTACCAAGGTACTACAGGCATATACAATGTACAGATTTCCAAGTTCCAACTACTTAAAATATGGGTAACCTTGACTTTGACCTTCAAGGTCACTCACGGTCAAATGTGACGGTGCCACTGGACTCCTCTTTCGTTTCCTATTAATGTTTAATAGTAACATGTGGCCCAACTCGACTGCTTTGTGAGATATAAGGCCTCAAAATCTGAGTGACCTTGACTTCGACCTTTCAAGGTTACTCAAGTTCAAACATTACAGTGCCATTTACAACATACCGCACGTCTACAATGACCTTGATCTTTACCTTTCAAGGTCACTCAAGGTCAAATCTAATTTTGCCATCAGACTCCCCATATATGGTCTCCTTTTAATGTTTAATTACTAACACAAGGCCTAACTAGGCTCCTTTATGAGATACAATGTATCAGGCTTCAAAATGTGTCACTAACCTTGACTTTGACCTTTCAAGGTCGCTCTAGGTGAAATGTTACCGTGCCATTGGACTCCCCATACATGGTTTCCTAGTGATGTTTAATACCAACATAGAGCCTAACTAGGCTCTTTCACATGATACAAGGCTTTTGAAATCTTGGTGACATTGAGTGTGACCTTTCACGGTCACTCAAGGTCAAATGTGAAGGGGCCATTGGACTCCCCATATATATGGTTTCCTATTAATGTTTAATAGTAACATATGGCCGAACTACGCTCCTTTGCCAGATAAAAGGCTTCAAAATCTGGGTGACCTTGAATTTGACCCTTCAAGGTCACTCAAGGTCAAATCCATTGGTGTAGTTGGACTCCCCACATATAACTTCCTATTAGTGTCTAATTAGTAACTATATGATGTCTAACTCGCCCCGTTTAGAAGTTACAGCCACTTGAAAATTTTTCTCCTATTTCTTATCATCATTAGACCCAAATTTTGACCCGCAATGCAAACCACAAAGTAAGAAACCTCGCCATGCAAAGCGTGGGCAGGGTTTAATGACATGATTTTCCATCATAACTATTAATTTTCTTTTCACTATATGTCAGACCTTTTGTGGAAACTGCATGGTATTGAAGGGAATAATACTTTAGTATCATGATATGGCCTGATCATTCATTATTGTCACACAGTGCATATCTTTGAACCATTTCATTGTTGCAAGTTATCTTTCCACGTACCACAGATTAAAAGTTAACCAAAAACCCAATGACACGACTCATGCCAACCATCACATCTGCCTGGATAGAACACTGGTCGATAAAAACCATAAATATAGAACATTCCCGACATTATAAAAATGTTACAGAGTGAAAATAATGAAAGCGTTAGGGATGCATGGGTAAAATACAGCTGGCAGCATCCAATGCAATAATCAAGTATCATGATATTGCACATGCAGTCTGTAAATTTTCCTGGGTAAATTTCCTACCTTGTTTTTACGGAAAAGACTGAGGAATCCGCCCATTGCCAGAAGCTTTTCTGAATAATTAATGTCCTGTGATGTAATAGTTTAGGCTTCACAATTATGAAATATCAAATGGCACTGGGCTCCTTGATGAAGCAGTTGATTAAACGGGAACTACAACCAGTACCAGCACTCAAGTGGTTTAGCGGACTTCATAAATATACATCCTGATTGCTTGTCTGAACAAAGTCCATTTAGTTATCACGCATGTTGGTAGTGTGCATTTTTTCACATTTGACGAGCCCCCAGATGGCTAAAGCAGGGCCAAAAACATGCGAACTTGCTTGCTGCCGTCTGGCTGATTCGCCTTAGAGAATGTCTGTGTTTGTCTTTGGGCTATCACTGCAAATAAAGATGCATCACAGCCATATCACAGTTTTTTGCAATCAGCGAGACTGTGTCAAGTCCAGCAGTGCAATAGTCTCATTTCACATCATGGTCCCTGTACGTGCTGAAAGCCTTGTTTGTCGCATACAAACAGCAATTGCAGTCCCAGCGAGAAAGTTTACCAATGTTTACTGGGTACTGTAGCTGCTAGTTATTGCTTCCTATATCTATATATATATCTGAGGCCATGCGCTGCTATTAGGCTCAGTATCCTGGTTTAATACTTGTGCATTCATAAAACTGCATGGGCCCTTTGTGGAGTTTAGTTAACCAATGTACTGGTATATATTTTAACTGTAGATGTTATCAGCCGTTTAGGTACATAGCTGGCAGCTAGAGGAGAACCATGGAATAGCTGCGAGTTAGAAATCTTGGCACACTGTGTAGCTGGCTTTATTATAGGCAGTTACATCATGAAAGTTTTGAGAGTGGTCCAAGTTTTCCACGTAAACAGCTCGAGTGCAAATAGTCCTATGATGCAAATCCTAGCTCCTGTACCAATCCGGAACTCTGCAAAGTATTATTTACATATGGAGGAAACTCCACCTGAATCGATCTGGAAAGAATCTTTAAGTTTTATCCACTAGAGCAGCGAGCGCTCTGTCCATGCCTGAGAACTAGCATCCATAGGGGGAGTTATTTGTTATAATCCTATATGCAGCACAGGCAGAGAACCGATTGTGATCTAGAGAGAAAATAAAAGTTCATGTTGCTGCAAATATAGGTTTCTGTTGTACATATTCTCTACCTAGAAGCCTGTTCCTGTGCCTACCGGGCTTATCTCTCCAGTGGATTACTGGGCGTCTTAGTGCTAACTGCCTGACTGGAGGCCTGCCAAGCCTGCCAGAAGTGCTAGTTGTGGACGGACAAATATCCTCCCTATCCAGGAAATCGATCAGGAAAGCCTTGAGGCCCAACGGGATTTCTTGGATTAAGAACCAGGTTCCCTTCTTTGTATAAGAGAACAGTGAAACCGGCTATATCCACAGCTAAAAGCCAGATGTGGGAGGGGTATCTGATATTTGCTGGTATTTCTGAGCACAATAGAAGGCATGACAACTTGTAAAGTGCTCCATATCTTTCAAACTGACTTTGTGGTAATGTTAGCATTTACTAAAAGAATACCAAAGAAATGGCATTAATTTGAATCTGTACATTGACCTGTAGACCAGGGCCTATACAGGATTTGTAGAACAATACGCAATTAGCAGGATCTGCCTTGCCTCTCTTGTTTAGCTATGGGCGCTGAGTGACTTATCAGCATACTGATCCACTAACTCTCAACAGCAGTGAAGTCTGCATGATGCACCTATGATAAACCCAGCATAATGCATCCTTCCAATTGAGACCTGTATGCAGGAAACACAGTTGTCAAACTTCAATCAATTAAGTCAAATTGATAGATTTAGCATTTTGATTTTGAGGGACGAATAGTTTGTGCATATACTGGAAGCACGATTTAAATTTTAGTAAGAACATTTTTAGATTTAGGCCACACGAATTCAATTACTTGTTTTACGGATCCGCCGACCCGATTTTTTCCAAAAAAGAAAAGAAAAAGAATTCTATTCCAGCTGAAATTCTTTCTTTCTTTTGGTCCCCGATCGCTA
>JAAUYG010242416.1_pt1 | contig 12158 bp, 5 predicted proteins | sample 7278091 | NCBI WGS metagenome assembly JAAUYG01 (sample SAMN14350201, study PRJNA611818) | marine sediment metagenome | isolation source: surface marine sediment (0.6m) | place: French Polynesia: Moorea | collected 2018-08
GGTGTGTCCCCAATGAATGGCGACCAAGCGTAGCTTGGCACAGCCAAGAACAATAGGCATTGTTATCGGCTGTGCCAAGCTACGCTTGGTCGCCTTTCATTGGGGACACACCCCCTACGGTGGCTCAAAGGTGCCATGCAGATTTCTGCCATCGGGCATCCTTTGTAGGTCCCTCATTTCAGGCCTTACAGGGGCACTTCATGACCGGGGGTTGGCCGGGTCATTCGTTTTCAGAGGGGTAGGGGTCCGTGGCCAGGAGCCCACGGCAGAGAGTTATGGTTTGACATCTCACGGTGAGAATATATAAATTCATGCGAATTTATAAAATCAATTCAGGGTGCCTCTAGATATTCTTCAAGGACCCTTGTTTGGATGAGCACATAGCATGATAGGACCAATGCTCAGGCCTCAGGGTTCTCCTTCCAATACAATGGTCTCAGCATACCGTTGAGTCATTAAAAGGCCGCATGAAACCTCTATGGGGTCCTGGTGTACTAACTGGCACACATCAGTTCTAGTCGTATATCTCCAAGGATATCAACTAGATGACACCAGTAGAGCATTATAGTGGATGCCCTTTTCCTAACCCTCCTTGAACAACGTGCCATCTGACTCGCCAGAACATCTCCATTTGGGCTAATAAGACGCCAGGCGCTAGTATCGATGCAGGGATAATCCCAACAGCAGAGCACGTCGAGGAAGAAGAACAAGTGAAGAAGGTTGAAGAAGGAAGCTGCAAGGGTCCCTTTCACCACTTGGGCGGATTTAGGAATAACCACTAGTCCCCTCCCCACCACCGGGGATGTAGCTATCCCGTCCCTCGTAGGCAAGCTGGATTTGAGTTTTCTGTGGAATAAAAGACCGTATATAGAACTTTATTGGTGGAATGATGGGAAATTTATCTCTCAGCAACCTCCCACGTCTCATCAGAGACAATCAGGAGGGAGTGCTCAATCTCGACAGGAGCTGGGGCTTGTCTTATTTTCAAGACATACATGGATGACCATTTTGACTTGCGAATGGGTTGGGGAGCTCTTCCTCAATGCTATGTCCCTTCCTATGTCTCTCCTCTCACTCAAGCACCAATCACCAATGGCACCGCTTTGAGCGTGGAGCCAAAGACCGTATAAATTATAGATATACGGTCTTTGGTGGAGCTCTAAGAACTAGGATGTTAGGGGACGTAAGAGGAACAATATGGAAAGTAGCATGGTGCTAAACTGAAGTGAACATTGTCCGTTTATGAGTTAAATCGCGATCTGAAAGGGTTACATGTACACTACATACATGACCTTGTTCCTAGATCAAGTCATCGAGCTTAATCTTGTTCCAGTCACCCTGAGACTGCAAAATGGCATTGTCAAAGCGACTATAAACTCTTTTCACTTAGTATACAGTTTAAATTCTCTCCTTTTGACGTCATTTATACATAACAGTTACTGTTTGTCGGAACGCTGGGATCCAAGAGAGCACTGGACACAACCATATTGGTTTCCAACGACTGTAGAAAGAACGATAACATGCTAATTGCGTTAATTCGACGTCTCTCTGCAGCTACGTGTACTAGTAAAGGGCGCGACCACGTCTACCCCATTCACCTGCAAATAAAGAAATTAATTCGAAATATTATGCCTCTATAAATCTGAACAATGAGGCTCGATATCAATCTCTCTGAAACATACAATAACTTCCTTTCTGGTAACAGTTGCAAAGGATTTGATTTGATGAGTGAAACTTTAGTGCGATTGCCAATGTGTCATGTTATTCATTAGTAAAGTGACCCAATATCATCATCGTCTAACGAACAGTCTCTTGTGATAAAATTTAGTATCTCTTGCATCATAAAATTAAACTGGAATTTCACTGATAATAAGATGTATCATCTAGCTTTCCACCTCCATAGCTGCCAGGTAAAAGTATTCGTCCTATGATAAGCACAGTCTGACATCTAAGAGAGCAAGTACAGCTAACCACAAAGACTGGTTTGTATGGGCCTACTAACAAAGCGGTTACTGTCGGCGATGAGGATAATGCAAATGCCAGTTCGTTGGTTCTTATGATCATCACAATTCACCGTTATTAATGTACATTTTTTATTACAACAGTATAATACTATCCGGTTATTAAGCTGGTTAATGATCTGTGTATCTCTATAACTCCCGTGTCAGCGAACACCTCTCTGAGGACCGACTAAAAATTATGATCTTCTTTTACACTGCTCATTCAGGCTCTAATTATTGCAGCGGTCTACTCTCACACATTCGTGCAGCACCAGTATATATAACTTTTTTTTTCTTTCCAGGACGTAGGCGTATGATCTGTACTGAAATGACGTAGTCAACGAGAAGGACAAAGACATGGTGCACTTCCCGTTAGGATTTGGTACATTTCTCTTCTGTGTATCACACATTCACGCTGCACAAGGGGAAACGCTGATTAGAGCCACACAGTTTCGCCGAGACTCCTGTGACTTTTATTATGGTGTAGACCGATTTCATTATCAAGCACCAGACACTCAGGCCACTATGATTTCAATGTATCTTAGCTATATTGTTTTTAAGGGCTCAGTGTGTTCCGCTAATATTAAACATTATGCGTCTGGGAGAAAAATATACGCTTGCCCATGCGATACAATTATAGATACTTTGACGGGGCTTCCAGAATACCCAAGAGTCTTACTGCAAGAATGTGGAATGCCCAGCCAAGAGCAAAATTCATCTAAACAAGTCATGTGTGGAATTATTTCTTTCAACACGGGCATCGCCACACACCAAGCGATGGAAACTGTATTAACCTTTCCACTCAACCTAGTACTGAATTTCACTCTCTATCAATTAAATTCTCTGGTAGTGCCTAATCTTCCGGGTTGTATGTATGTCTCCAAACTGATTTTAAAAGACACGGATCTCGAGCAAAAGGAAGGTTTGAATATCCAGCTGTGCGGGATAATTCCGCCACACAACATATTTTCCAAAACAAACCAAGTGACTATAATCTGGCAGACTCGAGGTTTGCATCCAGAGTTAGCTTCATTCATCCTATCCTACCAGCCAATAATCCAGGGATATGCTGAGGCATATCTTCCATCCACAGAAGAAGACTACAATGCTGCAAAATATCGAAATGCTGCAAAACGTCTCTTACAAGAGGACAAAACACGAGTGGTTGAACTTAATATTAATAAATCAGCATGCCTGTTTCACGGAGGCAAGACCAACGTGCAAATCTGGTGGACAATGCAATCTATTTTCAATCTACCCCATTTCGTTATAAATGATTTTTCCTGTATGGGTACAGATCTCAAAGAACGAACGCGCTTATCGATATATGACCGTCTTGTGTCATGTGTTTTACCCTATGCTGTTGAAATTGACAGTTATCAAATGGAAACACTCCACTGCTCCAACAAGATCAGCCAGCGTATTTTGCAGTCAACAATGGGTGATCTGACCGTCCAACTGACCAAGAAGATCCATGACATCGTCCAGTTCAATGGGACTGTGACGTATGCAGCGATGTTGTGTCCTGGGATATACTGCGAACAGTCATTGTATAACATTTCCCAGGATGAAGAAATGCAATTTCTTTTGTCGACTGCAAATAAAACGGCACAAAAGCGGCTTCTGGTCTCCCGTGACCAACATGAGTCAGGGTACATTATGTTATCCAATATTTCGTTGCGTTTTGATGGATACACCTTGCTGCCTTGCATTTATGGAGGAATATTCATTTTCGAATCGAATCCATTGTCACTTGTAGCGAAGATATGTACTTCTTGGACTTCACAGATATGGGATGGAGCAGTTGAACATGGAGACGGTTCAAGACGTCTCCACTTTAGTGGTAGTCCTGTGCTACTGTTGGTAAAATCTTACAGCTTTCAATCGGGGGGTTATATACGAGGTGTTGCCTCACTGTCACCGTGTGCAGGTCTTATCAATTTGGATCTCCGCATCCATGGTATGTATGACGTGTCAGGAAGGGGGTACGTGGAGAAAAAGTGGGGTCAGTTCTTCTCTCCTGGCCTGGACATTATAACAACGTTAAGAGTTTTTGTTAGACATAATAATGGCTGCCTTTTGCTGCAGAATTTGGCCGCAGATGATATGGGATTTCCACAATATAGATATAATATGCATATGTACTTGACGAGCGAAATTGATACCGTGATAGTAGATCACACTTTTGGCCTTTCTGTACAGCCATCGATTGCTGAAGTGGTACTCCGCAGTTTTTACATTCCCCGAATTTACATTCCCGTAATTTGTTCATTTGGGTCGAGGGACTATAATTTTGAAGCTGTATATTCAAGTCAACCGTTCTGGATAAGAAAGAGGCCATCCCGTGCGACTCATTTTCTTTTTTTACAGGGTCAATGCTCTCTGTTTGGTGGTATAGTGGCTGTTATGATGTCTTTTGCAGATCCCATACCACCACGATGTCAGAGTCCCTTGGAGCTAGCATTGTGGTACACTCTGCGGTTTGACCGCATGGTTTACACTCTTCCTCTTGTACCTTGTGGTACATTTTCACTGATGCGGAAAATACCGTACCGAAGGCATATAGCTACTTTTTCCATGAACAGACCTTATAATTCAAGCTTTTGCTGCCTATTGCAGATAAGGGTGATTGCAGACAGCGTATTTTATAGTAGCATTAAGAATCTGAGGTTGGTTAGCAACTTCTGGCTTGATGGAGTCTCCTGGATCCCATTTTGGAAAGTCCCAGAGCACAACAGAATACATCGAAGTCGTGCAGAGTCTGGGTTCCAATATACATCTACAAATAGAAATCTAAATCTGTTGGGTCGCACTTGGAAAATAAACTGTCTTTTTGACGAGTGTGCTGTCATTGTCGAGGTCTCGAGATTGTTTTCCACCTTTTCCTACGAACCTTTAATGAATATGTCATTTAACTTCACTTTCTTGGAGAGCATGCATCAGTGGATCAATAATACTAAACAGAGTCGCAATATCACCAATCATTCCTTTTGTTCTGTCGCTACAGAAAAATGTTACACCTTTTTTCAAAAAACACAAGCCTCGTGGGAAATGGGAAGCGCTTTTTGTATCTCAAAAGGAATGGTACTTTTAAATGCACCAAGCGACTTTGAATGGCATGCATTTGAAAACTTACTAATTACACGAACCTCTATATTAAATCAGGATGAACTCATTTCGGTTGGATTTTTAAACTTGTATCTTTCTGAGGTAAGAATTCATTCTACCCTAAGTCATATCAATAGCTCCGTTACATAGACAAAGCAAAAAGAAGCATTCACGAAGTAAGGAACAATGCTCTAATACAGTTTGAATCAGTCTTTCTGCTCATATGTACTACATCAATTGCCAATGGTCTCGAAATGGATATCTAATAAACCCGAAGGTGTAGACAAGCATAATGTGGATTTAAACGTTTGAGCATATTTTGTTAGCTAACAATTACGGAAAGTTAACACGTCCAATGCGTTCATTCAGATTTGTCTTTGGGCTAGTGTTTAGTAACTATTTACTATTCATGATGCTTTATTCATAATTATTCATGCACCAAATGATAATCTTATATGTTAATATTCATGGTCTTAACAGCATATTTATTGAACTTGAGCTCATAAATTACACACAATAAGGAATAGGTTGCTACCAATAGATGCCCATTCCCCCTCTTTCCTGTAGAAGTTCATGAATAGTTTATCAACCATATTGCCTGCTTTTAGGAAGGCAACAGAGATGTACTGAAGTGGAGTGGCAGTCAGCCGATGGGGTATCAAAAATGGCAGATACCACAAAAAATGGCGATAGATTATTAAATGGATTTTACTATGCGTAAATCAAGGATTAAAAGACATCTCAAACAGTATTTTGAGTTCGTTCAGGTAGATCCATACCTAAGGCACCAATTCTTAGTCCTTCAACCAGTTCTAAACAACATCTCCCAATGCACTGCTTTCGTGACATTCTCCAATGCCCAACTGGAATGGATCACAGTACCCTGCAACCTAGTTTTCAGACACGTGATTGTTGTTTGCCAAAATGAAACTAACATCACAAGCCTTGATGACGTTAATTACCAGGGACTAATTCGTCGTCAGTATTGGGAATGTGAATATGGATGGGTGGCAATTGAATCCAGATGTTCTAGAATGACGAGCATTAAAATTCCAGGGCATGTCAGGTGTCATGAGGCCCTAATTTTCTGCAATGGGTCTTTGCCTCTTGTGCATTACACAAATGCGCTGTCTGCAGCAAAGCTTATTCGATATTATTATTACTGGCTTGACTATCCACGAGAGCAAGCCTTCTATGCAGGAACACTTCAGAATGGTAACAAGACATGTACCACCATGCACTTGGTGGAAAGAACCAAGCTGGCTGTGATAGTTGCAAGTAACTCCTCGGAAAAATGCGATGCCGTTGCATGTGAAAGACCCATGCGGTATTCCAATGGATCTTGTCTTAGGAATCAGTTTCAATGTGGAGACGGAAGCTGTGTCCTGAGTCATTACGTCTGCGATGGGATAAAGGATTGCCCAGATGACATGGACGAGGAACAGTGCAGCCATGTGTGTATATCTAACAGTAATAACACAAGTCTGTGTTAAAAGACCTGTTTCCCACCAAACTGCACCTGCCACGCCCTTTACTATCATTGTGAAGTTAGTGGTCAATGTATCCCAGCTTCCAGAATTTGCGATGGAGTAGAAGACTGCGAAGAACGAGAGGACGAATTGCAATGTAATACTCCAGCTAACCTTAGCAATGTAAAAAATATAGGCTTGGATGAGTATAGATGTAGCGATGGGTCAGTTATACCCAACACCCAGTTAAATGACCTATTCCCAGACTGTCCAGACACACCACCAGACGATGAAAGAGACTATTATATTTAACAGATGTCACCCCCTTTAATAAGACCAACCTGTATCCCTGCTCTTCCACTGCTACGTTGTGTGTGAAGGGATTTCCAGGTCCTTGCTACACAAGGCATAAGATTTGTATCTATGAAAAGGACAGAGCTATGAGGAACATTTTGTACTGTAGAAATGGTGCCCACCTCGAGAATTGCTTTCAACACGAATGCCCTGGACACTTCAAATGCAAGAATAGTTATTGTGTACCTTATCATTATGTTTGTGATCACGAGTTTGACTGTCCTTGGGGTGAGGATGAAGGAAAATGCTCCCGTTTACAGTGTCCTGGACTTCTCAGATGTCGGCATGACAATACCTGTGTTCACCCAAGCATGATTGGTGACAATGCTACAGACTGCCCACTTTCTGGTGATGACGAAACTCTAGACAAAACGAGGTGTCCAATCTTGTGTGAATGTTTAGGTTACGGTGCCATTTGCAATGCTGCAGATGAGACCACTTTGAATCAGGTATCTGTTAATATAAAGAAACTGACCTTTCAGGGTGCAACTTTCAGTGAGAAAGTTCCACTACGTTTCCCATTCCTCCGGATCCTGGATCTTTCAAATAACAATATAACAACCGACTCTCTTCCTGCTCTGCAATTTCTGCCAAAGATCCAATGGTTGAGGCTTCAGGAGAATTTGATTCAAAGCATCGACAAAACCTTTGAGGGTTTTCCGATGTTGCAGGTCCTGGAAATGCAAATGAATCCAGTAAAAGACATTCAGCCATTTTCTTTTTTCCGGTTGACCATCTTAACGAAACTTAATCTTAGCTACTTACAATTAACTTTCATATCTTATGACACATTCCATGGTCTAGCTAGCTTACAGATACTTGACATATCTCATAATCCCCTTAGAGGTATTGATACTGCTAGTTTTCAGAGCAGCCACAATACTCTTTTTGTCCTCCGCATAATCCTAGAATATATTCCATATGATCTAATAAGAACACTAGACATGTTGCCTGTGTTGAATGTGATCTACGTTCAATCAGGTGCCGTTTGCAAGTATCTAAGGGACAATATAACATGCATTGCTACAGTCGTGTTTCAGGGGCGCTGCTGTGAACTTATAAAGACGACGGCAGCTAAATCTTTCTTGCTATCCACGGGAATCTCGCTGACCATTATGTCTGCAATTTCATTGGTATTCTGGCTGCACATCCAAGTAAAAGCTATGCCAAAGTTCCTCATGTCTATCCTGAACATAGGTACGATGTCCGTTGCCGTGTATCCATTCTATGTAACTCTTATCCACGGGTATTATCAGCGCTCATTTCTGCTTTACAAATCTTTACTTCTGAACAGCTATCACTGCAAAATTATGGGGATGTGGGATTTCTTTGCTCAACACATGTCATTACTAACACTTATTGTGACATTAGTACACCGCTTTCTTATGACTGCCTACCCGATCAAACATCGTGCTTCACCAGTGAGGCCATATGCGATTTGCTTAGCAGTTGCTGCGCTTGTCGTCTTTTCCATTCCAATTTTCTTATTTGGGGTTGAAAATTTTGCATCGGGTGCAATTTGTCACTTAATGCCACTCAGTACTGATCAGCTTAAACAATTCCCGCTTATATTTGGAATTCTAATTCTGCTACAAGCTTTGGGCCAAGGTGCCATAGTCTTCATACATTTTCTGACGGCAAATTCTTTAAGAAAATCGATAAAGACGAACATCAGAACTACCAGTGGAAGTGATCTAAAGAAAAAGGCGCTGCAATATTCTGCCATGTTGGGTTCATGCCATCTCTTTTTTCTTATTCTGTCTTTCGTTTTGGGCATGTTGCCCATGCTGTGGGAACATACTGACGATGATATATTAAACCTTACATCTGGCCTGATTATTTTTTATGCCATGTGTCCATTCCTGTACACTTTTGGCACTGGCCAGTTCAGGTCTCGCGTTCTTACATTTGTCAAACGACAGCTACAGTAAAGCTAGTTTAAAGGTCCATGTTGGAAGATCTTTTTGCATTATGCAGTCGTGGTGTATATTGGAAAGGGGACTTGCAAACCAGTTGAGCTGGGCCTCAAACATTCCGCATGTTCTAGCTGCATATGTTTAAGTATGTCAGTACAGTAAATAAATAAGTTCTTCTTCATCTCCATTCTTCTGGTCTTGGTAGTCGCCGAAGAATGAGTTTCATCAGAATGTGGATACTATATTAGACTACATATAGCACTGTTACTTATTTTTCCTTCGTTAATATATGTTTGAAAATCCTTGGTAAATTTACAGGTTACAGCCCATAATTCAGTTTGTCAGGATGATTCATAATTCAGGATAATATGTCATGTATAATAGGTAAATTCTGTATCCATAGGTTCTCTCGTTGATAGCCGTAGCGGTAACCAATGAGTGTTGTCCACAGATAGGCAGATCCTCATCCTGTAATATTATTGGTCCACGCCGCTGGGCTAGGCAGCGGCAGGAAGGATATAAAAAGATCAAGAGTTTAAGATAGGTGGCTTTTCAGATTAGAGGCTTTTTCGGAAAGGACGTTTCTAAAATAAAAAGATGCGAAACAATATAAAGTTAAATCGTGGAGAATTAAGTATGATGTCTATGTACACCACGAAATGAAAAAATAAAGGAATTACCTCTAGCAAGTCAAGAGTCAACAGTTATATGAGAAAAGAGACAAAGAATGAAACGACACTAGGGTGCGCATCAAGTGACATCACCCTGACAATCGAACTAAAAAAAACACTAGCAGTACCAAAGTTATTTGTCAGATATTAATCAGAATTAAAGAAACCACATTATGTGGGGCTAATTTCCCACCATATGCATTAGATGTATCAAGGGATGACAAATTAAATGTATGCATGTTTTGTTATAGGTCCATATATTCCATCGCTTTTTCTGACAAGCTGAAACTTGCATTGATGTATCAGACGTTGCGAAACTACATGTATACTGAAGAAAAGTCAATTTGTTCTGCTAGGAAGATATGGAAATAATTATTGACATAGTGTAGGAAAAATGATTACTTATACTTCTGGGTATGTTTCCGTGGTAGTTGGCACATAAAGACACATTGCGGAAGGCAGGGAAGATGACACTATAGACAGCTGATGGGGAGTCTTGCTGTGAATGCTATAGGAAGTTACTGTGTCACTTTACAGACACTAACTGTCTGAGCTGAAGTAGCGATTGTATGTTGTATTTAATCAGTAGCGATGAACTGTATTCAGAAGTTGACGTCTGAATAACGAAGCTTTGTAGAATTGTCACGAAAGTTTGTCAAGAACTAGCCATTTTTTGTGGTAAAGTCACATGACTTTTGTAACGTTTCGTAAAAACACTCTGGATATGACGCTTGCCAATGGCACAGATAAACTGCACCATAATTTGGGCCCAAGGCATTGAAAACTGACTCTAGATATTGCATAATTTGATCTAATTAGACGGGGATTTGACCTATGTCTAGTTTCATAACAATGCATATGTTGATTTACGACGAAGAATTCCGTGATGGGTTCGAGAGCTAGCCCATTGGCATATAAATGCATTTGCATAAGAGTTAATCCTGGATATTTGCAATATGCAGATATTTGTATATCAGCAACGAGTACTCCATATTGCAGGCTGACGTTATGCAAGGAATGGTCTATTGGTCCCACTATTGGTCCCACTCCCGCCCCATCCCGCCGAGATCAGCCCTGCTCCCGAACAGTACCAAAACCCATGCCTGTGTAGGAGTCCCGCAGGAGTTCCACACCGACTATTCCAGTCCCGCTCCCACACAGTCCCGCATGTATTCCTTGTGTGGTAGTCCCGCGGGACTCCCACACGCAACTGGATATGATCTCGCACTAGTCCGGCACAATAATTATAACTCAAAACGAAAACAGTTATTTGTACACACCATTTCATCAGTAGAGAAGTATTGGTAGGTTCCTCATACACCATGTAAATTTGGAAATATATAGAGTAGTTACAAAGTACCTGCTGGAAATACTAATAACCCATCGAAGGAAAATTTTCATACTCTAGAGCACACAGGTAGCAGTGCAGGATGCAGACTCAAGGTTGACAATTTTTTTTCATGCATGGTAATTCCCATGGTAATTATCGATATAGTAAAACTAGTTCTACTGTAAAAATTGTAAAGACCCCAAATTGCCATTGAGAGAAAATGTCAACTATTTTTAAAAATCTTTGTATCGATAAGAGAAGTGTATATGCACTTGTTATAGCCATTGAGGGAGCGGGGGGGGGGGGGGTATGTAAAGATTTTGCATGTACATATGTGGCAGGTGGGAGGGGTGGCTAAAATTTACAAGTTAGACTAAGAAATTCCAGATTGGCATGCCAGTCTGGTCATTTATCTATAATACAAACTGGCTTTAAGACAGTAAAGACACACCTCCAGACTGGGTTCTTTTGTTTTCATTGTAGCTTATTTAGCATTCTTATAACATGTATATTTTGGCCCAGTTTATACAACATCCAGACAACCTGGAGGGGGCTGAATATAACACGTCTGTGCTGTCTTGTGTTATCCTATGTTATACTACAAGGGATATACATGCTACAGTATACATTGCATATTAGAAAGGACACTTTTCTTGGTGCTTGACCTGGGCTTTAGGTTTCAATAAAGTAAATGCTTTCAATATGTTCGGTTGAAACTGAGGTGTAGTAATATTTGAAATGTTTTTGGTAATCAGTCAATGAGTAACCATGAATGAATGGGAAGCCATCAATGGGAAGATATCAGAATTACCCAATGGCCCCCAGCCCCACTACAGCCTACAGGTATTGCATGGCCATGTCAGCAGGTTGCTTGTGAAAGGTCTGGAGCCTGCCACTATCTGCTTTGTGACAAAGTGACTGCTATATGCATGGTCAGTGAACCATGTCCAATCTCCGTAATTTGGAATAATGATTACCTAAGAACTTCCGGTTGTTTGGAGAAAGATATAATTGGGTTTATGTGATAGCCAGGGCAGACAATATCTGGGATCAGCTATTTGGCATACCTGAGTAAGTGAGATTTTCACTCGTCAGGGGAAATTCCCCGACAAGTGGAAAATAGCTCGTATTTGCCCTGTGTATAAAAACAAAGGGTCTACGCAAGAATTGTGTAATTACAGGCCAATCTCTGTCATTCCACATGTAGCTAAGATAGCCGAAAAGTGTGTACAACATCAGTTGAAAGAATATTTATTAACTCACGATTTCATTACCGTAAATCAGTCGGCGTATTTACCAGGTCATTCTAC
>JAAUYG010158476.1_pt1 | contig 12157 bp, 6 predicted proteins | sample 7278091 | NCBI WGS metagenome assembly JAAUYG01 (sample SAMN14350201, study PRJNA611818) | marine sediment metagenome | isolation source: surface marine sediment (0.6m) | place: French Polynesia: Moorea | collected 2018-08
CGTCTGCACACTGTCCGGGACGCTGCAGACTCTTTAACCTGTCGCGATGAAGCGTGGATAAAGGGAGATTTGTGCCTCGGCTGCAAGCCTCTGTAATCAGGAATCGATAGATTCTTAATTGGGTTAACAGAGCAATAGGACGGAGGTGGTGTGAATTAGGTGTGTTTTGTCTCCTTCTTGATAAAACCACCAACAGACTAACCAATGCTGAATAGGCTTGAAATTTTACACCTGCTTTAAATATGAACGGTCGAATGTCGGTAGGTGGTGCATGGGGCATGGCGCTCCAAGCACGTGACCCCATTACGTAAAAGCTGCTTTAGGTTTAAAAGTTTCTTTCTTCAAAGAATCTTATTCATATATTTCTTCCTATGCTTGGAGGCCTGAAATAAAACGAAGTTATATGAAGCCAGGGCGCAACTCCAAAACACTCTGACTTAAAATATTTAAATTCGTTGTCCTGTACAATCCTGCGCTGGAAAAGACTGGAGACTCATTCGTAAAATAAAGAATAAGAAATGTATCGATTAAGATGGGACATGCATAAAAATGGAATGTAGAATAGAATAAAACTTTATTTAACGTCGGGAAAAGGTTTAGCAAGGAAACATTAGTGACCAGTACTATTACCCGACAGTGATAAGATCCAATGAGCAAATGAGATGAGATGTAATGATATGAAATGGATTTCAATGGCTACATGCAGGTGCCCTTAAGACATTTTCAAAATACATAAGAAACAATAAGAACAATGGCATTCATTTCCTTCATACACACATATCAGATTTTAAAAATCGTTTAGAGTACCTGCATCCTTAAAATTATCACCGAGGGAATTCCACAGTTTAGCCCCCGATACCTTATACAGTTTAACCCGTATCTTGATGTCTTACAGCGTGGTTGCTCTACAGCCTTTCCATTCCTCGCTACTGTATAACATTTTCTGGTGATCAAATTGTGCAAATACCTTGGTCCTTGTTTGTAGTACAGCTTATATATTTCTGTAGCAAGCAAGCGAATTCGCTGCTGATACATGCTAGGCATACCTGAGACCGCTAGTAGTTCGGTGTATGACGACTTGTATGACGACTAAAACACAAATCTAATTCTGCTGTTTCAAAAAACTTTGATGATATCCGTTTTCTAAATTATTTTTTTTATGCCGCACCTCGGCTCATTTCAGAGACAAAGGGGATTGGAATATACGAAAGACATTTAATTTGATCACTTCTTGTTCGTGGACACCGCATTCAACCTTGTGTTTTGACTCTAATTGAACACTCGATTGAACACTACTTCGGTGAGATTGGACCGAGTTTAATATTCAATAGTAACACATGTTTTATCCAGAAAATCTCAATTTTTGGACGTTGCGTTTATTTACTCACAGAAAGTATATGCTATCGATCGATTGAGTACTTTCGGGGGAATGGGCCTTGTCTAGGGGAAAACCCATATCAGATAACAGTTGCGTGACGCAGTCCATTGTCCTATGAACACAGCCACTACTCACATTGTACGTGTAAGTAGCTGTGCTTGCCAAGAGTCACTTTCTCTGCCAACCAGAAACAACCATGCGGAACCAATCATACCACTGTTTGGCGCTGTCGTCAGTGTAATGGCGAAGTGATTATATATTCAGCCAATGGTCATCTAGTTTTTGTTACATGCCTGATTCCAATGAGTAATATTCGGGCACTTCTTAGAGCATTTTACACAGTGCGTTATATAAACGATACTGGAGGGCGGTTATACATTTGAGAAGTACATGTACTAGTACATGCCATGTAGCGGTGTGCCCACGGGTACGGCGATGTTCTCTGTTGCCTCACCACATAAGGAAAGTGACGCAATGGCCGGCAATTAAAAAAGCGGTGTCTGTATGAGGCGTATATTTTGATATGTGTCTGGGGGATTCTAAATACACCCACGTGCTCTATTTTTGTTTTCGCGAGATCGCCCAGAAAGTACGCGCCACTGATCACAGATGACATTGGCCCCGTCGCTAGCGCATGCCAACGATAGTTTATATATAGCATGCCACACTGAATTCAAACGTGTAGGGATACACGGATTTTCTCGCCATTCAGAAATGAGGTAATATATTTAATGTTAGAAGGAAGTTCAGATTTTAAGTTGGCGAATGTGTATGGATTCTTTGCTTCAGTGATACAAAATCTTAAGGTGTGTATGTAGTTTGTATGGCCAGTTGTCTAATGCGTAGCATACTATGCGCATCATACAGTATATTGGTTTCAAGATACATTGTATACCAGGACATAAACCGTGACTTCTGACCGTTTTAGCATTGACTCACCGAGGGCGTACCCTGAATTCACCAACCGTGGAGCCTTTCACTGCACTGTCTGCTGTAGATATAGCTGTTGAAAGACTGACCTGACAAAGATTGTAGGATACTGTTCATGTGTAATTGCGCAAAAATTCTATGTAAGGAGTTTCACTGCACTGATCGACTGAAACGGCCCCCCAAACTGGACTATTTTTGTATGTCGACGTGACGGGTCACGTCATATGGTGACATGCTAATATACATGTGATGTGATATGGAAGTGACGTGATGTGGCAATAGCGAGATTTTGGCGTGATAGGCATGAGTACTAGTATTATGGAAGTGGTGTTAGGGATATGATGTGACATCGACGACGTGCGATATGAATTTCAAAGTGATATGACGTCATATCCGGTTTGATATATCGTGGTATGCCAGTGATATGGCCGTTCTGTGCATGATTTAGGAACGATATATAAATTAAATATAGATGGATATATATTACATCTATAGTTTTTTACTTACTTAGTACATTTTACCTGTTGTGCAAGTGAAGTTTTCGCTATATAAACTAAATTATTATATTTATTATTATTATTATTATTATTATTATTATTATTATTATTATTATTATTATTATTATTATTATTATTATTATTATTATCATCATCATTTCATTTTATTATGATGTAGATGCAATGCCATATAAAAGAGATGTGAAGTGATATAGGCGTCATATCTGGTGAAATGGGTGCCATCGGATTGTTGAATGCGCACAAAGAATGGTAGCAAAAATGAAATCAAGTTAGGCTTATACCTTATGGCAATGAACTGAAGTAAATTATTTTCAAAGTACCATAATTTTGGCTTAAATTTCGCAGATCCTCAAACAGTAACGACCTGTATTCCTCAAAATAACATATATTTACCGAAGTTTGATTAAAATTGTATAAAAATGTGGAAGGAGTAGAGTTATTAGTAGAGAAATATTGGTTTAAAATCAGCCTATCAGCAAAATACAAACAAAGCTCACTATAATGTATTTCATAGGAAGCCATAGGAACTGGGTGGATGTGACGACAAATTGATGATCAAAAGTGTAGAGAACATAAAATTCCATGGAACGACCACTGACGAGTGTTGATATTGGAAATATCACACAGACACAGTTCCTTTTAAATTATCTAAATCATTAGAGGTTATAACAGGAACGAACATTTTATTATGTATTTATTCTTATTAAGCCATACTTACACTTGCGTTGTAATTATTCCCATGTGTTTGTCTCTTTTCAGGATCAGAGATGGCCACCTTAGAGGAGATAGAGAAGTTGTACTACAAAGCCATAGAGGATGTCAAACTGGATGGGGTACGAGGTGCAGAACCTGGCCCTCCAGGGTACTCCACGGAGGACTTCTCTCGCTGGGCAAGAAAGGTGGACATTTTCACACTTGGCGAAGGCTCAGCAGATTTTGCGCTGAAACATCATGAGGAAATTGTTAGAGAATTTGGAGAGTATCGTCGGAACCTAGCAGAAAGGCTTTCTCACGAATTCCAATGTGATGATGTATTTTTGCCCGGACAGCTGAGAGACATTGGATCTTGCTGGGACGGCAGCAAAGTGGGTGCTGTCAACGAAATGGACAGCCTTTATGCCATGCATGGGGACAAATTTATACGAGAGGAACACATAAATAAACGTGGTCTGTATCATGTCTACTTGAGAACCGATTGTACTTTGCATGAAATTAGGCCACGTGACATTCGCGAACAGTTTGCAGACAAGTACAGTCAGTTAGTCTCTGAGATGAAACTCCCCGACTGTCTAGAACATGGTGGTAATAAGTCCTCACGCCACGATCAAAGCACGACCCCAGATTCGGTGGGTGGGTACCGGGGCATTCGGTATAATGGGCCAGCTGCAACATCCCAGTTCCTTGCCAGAGATAAAAGTCTCCTGACCTGGGATATAACACCTGTGATCGTCTTACCCTTAGATGGCGAAATTCAAGACGTACTGAGACAAAGCATGCGAGCAGTAATTGCTGACAATCCGGACAAAATGTTTCCACCTGGCGATGTTCACTTGATACCTGATGTATCAGAAAACCTCTGGAGACCATCCACAGCACAACTTGAGGCAGATGTACTGCGCGTTCTGTAGAAGGAAGGGTCATTCAAGAAAGCCCTTTCCTTCTGCAAAGTACTCGCGAGTCAATTGAAGAGGTGGAATAAGAATACTGGAAGCGTCCCTACGTCTACTGTTGCCGTCGTGAACGAACTCCTTGAACATCTGGAAACTATAAGTAAGAAAACCACGGAAGAAATCGAGATCCTTAATAGAAAGATGCGATTTGGTCACGTTTGGCTACCGCAGGAAAAGAGAGAGGAATACAACGAAGACCAGAAGAGTGACATTTCCGTTAACAATGCCGCAGTGAAGCATATCCTGTTCAAAGCAGCATGCAAAGTGAAAGGTGCATTTGGATCAGAGGAAAACATGGATCTAGTTCGCGATTTGATAGTCGAAGTATTTGAAACTCTTGCAAATGAGGAAGTTCATAGCACAGAGCATGCTTTCTTGCCAGGAATCCGAATCTCCCATTTCTCTGTGTCCGCCAGCGTAGCACACAAGAAACAGGGGCTTGTTAGAGACATCTGCCGACAGTGCCGTGCACTTTTACAGGAAGCAATGAGCGAGGTACAGTAAGTGTCTCGCGAAATACTGTTGTCTATGCACATATCTCTAAACATCATATGAATATAATGTTTCACAACAGTGTGCCTATTGCTCTCAAAGTGTCTTTTTATAGGAAGCAGTCCACCGAGGGCCGAATTTCTCGAAATTGCTTAACTCAAAGTTTCCCTGAACACATGATATTCAACACTAATATGAAATTTTAGAGGAGGGGGTCGACTCATGAGGTTTTCAGAGACGAGCCATAAAAACCCTTTATATGCTAGTATGTTTTTAACATGTATAACATCAAGTACCCAATATATTATGACACACACACACCGTATGGCAGTTGCTAGCATTGTAATCCTACAAGTCTTCCAATCTCGTTAAGAGTGTGAAGATATTGCATTATTGAATATCCTATACGATTCTCATGTAGGATCTAATAAATCACATTCTTTTGCAGCCTACTTCCCCAAATGAAGTCGACGTGCTGGTAGGTGAACTGAATCAATGCATTTGCAAGTCATCAGAACTAAGATGTGGAGAGTATTCATTCAAGCTCAAGATGAATCCTTACCAACATCCCGTCTTTGACAAGAACATAGCATATCTGCTCGCATTACTCACAACACTTGGCAGTGGAAGTGGTGGTGTCATCTTTTTCCTGGATCATGATTTGCAAGCCGTGACTCGCGAAACATTTGATCTCCATAAAGAGAGACTAAACAGACTCACAGACAAGAAACTGGAATCCCGTTGCCCGCCGATGAACATGGTTCAAATCTCAGTGATGTTAGGCAACCAACAGAAGACATGGGCAGCTCTGTTGGTAAAGAAATCGTACGTGACTCTCAAATACCTACCAGCGCCAACTGAGGACACGTGGAAGCCTATGGGCTTTGGGATTGACATGAATGGTCAGATAGGCTCCAAAAGTATATCTGAAACACAGACAGAGAACCCCGAGGAAATTCTGGGGCCACTGGAAGCCTCTGCACAGGGAATAGCATGCACGACTCTGCTACCAACGCACAACTATGAACATGCTCCTAGTCAAGTAGACAGGAACATATCTTCTACATCAGGTCGACAAAAGACAGACATTTTGTCTACCGATTGGCTAGGAAGTTCCCTAGTGGACTTTTCCTCCTGCCAGAAGCTCGACTGGTCAGAAAATACAAGAGATTGGGAGAAGTATGTCAAGATAAAGAACGTGAAAACAGACGATATTGTTTCGTCCTGTCCTATGTGGAAGCCAGAGTATCCCATGAATTTCACACCAGATAAAGGCTCCTTGATGTACTTGTTTGATTCTGTAAAGGACTTAGAAGAAACGTTGTCTGCTGTCACAACTAAGGACCCGGGATGTGCAGTTGTGTGCAGGACATGGCGATTTCACGTATCTGTTGTTAGTGACATTGAAAAACGTCCCCCCGGGCACATTTGTGACATACTGACTGTCACAGATAAAGGCAGGCTATCATTTTGGGTGGTAGTAGACAGTCACGATGAAGCACGGTTTGAATCGCAAATGGAGTACTTAATGACCACTGGGCAAATGCTAAAATACCAGATCATTCAGAACGACACAGATATTGACCTGTCGAATTTGTGGATACACTGTCACTTACATCCACTTGGTATGTCTACTGCCGTAACAAATAGAGTCAAGCTGCGACTGCATGAATCTGAAAGGATGCAAAAGTACCTTTATGGATTCTGTCAAGAGGGGGTAAACCTTGACTTTTTACAGCGGAGTCTTACTAAGTTAATCCTGTGCAAAGAGTCGCCACTAAAAAGGTGTGTTGGTGATTATGCCACCATCACTCTCTCTGAACAACAAGCCGAGGTGCTCATGAACAAGGCCAAGGTAAACTACATAACCGGTCCAGCAGGGAGCGGGAAAAGTTGGACTGCTGTGTGTCTGTATAAAATGTACGGCAAAGAAAAGAGTGTGTATATCTGCACGACAAAGGAATTTCTGGAGTTCCTCAAGTACAACGAGTGCATTGGAACACTTGTCTTAAATGACATGGACCTCCTGAACGAAATTCGAAGCAGGACTTTCGAAAACAAGATATGTGTTATCATTGATGACGCCCACAACTTTATGTGTACGAGAGCATCGATGAAAGAGCTCTTCAAACTTCTGAAGAAAAACAGAGATATGTCTCTCTTTATATTCGCTGACAATGACTACCAGTCATTTGACAGGAAACGACAGCAAGCAATGCACAATTGCATTTTACGTCTTGCCCTCGATGTGTTCAAACAAGCGCCACTCAATTTGCCGTTAACAGATATATATCGCAACACAAGGAAAGTTGTATCTTTTCTGCAGGCTGCCATCCAGGATGTATATGTTGGTCACCAGAACATCGAAAGTGCCAATCCAGAGTGTGGCGACGGGGTTGAATGCATCAGAATGTCTGATCTGTGGCAGGACAGTCCAGACAATGACCTTGTTCTTTATCTTCGCTCTCTACAGTTATCGGAGAATTACAGCCAGTCAGATGTGGCCATCTTATTGGAGTCTTCATATACACCTGAGGAAATTGAGCTGTGCAAACGACTTCTCACCAAACATATTCCAGCCATCAGTGTTCAAAGTGCAGATGTTTTCCCTAGAACCGGTGTTATCGTCGGCTCTGTGGACACCTTTCTTGGCCTAGAGGCCAATATCTGTGTGTTCATTCTCTCAAATACACAAAAAGCACCTGTGCATCCTCTCGAATGGATCTTGGGACTAAGAAACAGGAAATCTAAGAAAAATATATACAACCCTCGGTACGAAGTCTTTTTGGCGTCAAGAGCGATCCACAGGGCCGTGTTTGTGGTACCACAAATGCATAAGAAGCTTGTTCAGCAAATGAAGTTTGATGACTTTCAGGTATGTATGTAAGGTCAAAATAATTAATTTTATAGTGCTTTTGCTTTACTGGTCACCACATTGTTTTCCCCTGAGTGTACTGGCATTTGTCGCACTTCTATGTGAGTATCCCCAAGTGCTGCCGCCTACTACCCGTGGGTGAGCCTATGGACAGACAGTTGCTTTCCACACGGCACTGTACTCAGGCAATCATTAAGCAGGTGAAACACGGTCTGGGCTTAGCAGTTCTACTTCTCACATTTCAATGCCGCCCAGTATACTTATCAGATATTCTCTTTTTTTCCAAAAATCCTTTCAAACAACAGTACTTATGTCTTAGGAAGAGACAATTGGATACTAAATCGGTTCAAACAAAACAAAACCATCATCTAGAAAACTACTGTATTGTTATTAGGACTTAGGTTTATCAAGAAATATATTATGAAGTGCTAGGAAAAGTTCGATTAATGAGCTCAGTATATTGAATTTACTGTTAACTGGACTTTGCGTATATAGTAAGCTCGTTAAATGAAAACATAAAATGTTATCATCATCAAGCTGAGTATGCACAATAAAACAGTCGGCATTAATGGTGATTATTATTGACCCACAATCATTCACCTAAAGAAGAAAAAGTGAGGTGGTGTACAAACAATGACATGTTTACACGCAATATGGAGTTGGCATAAAATACAGCCACATTCTTTTTAATTCAAAGTTTTGTAGAGAATGGCTAGTCATACGGTCTACCGTTCCATGCTTTGAGCAATATCTTAAAGCAAATGAGTGATAAATTATATATTCTTTTATGACATTATCTGTGTTGTGTCGGTTTATACCACTGGCTCATTTTCGGACTGTTACAGCTACCCGTTGAGTTCCGGAATCTCAAGGGGAACAGACTACACAGCATACAGGGAGGTAAATATTTGCTCGGTCTGTGCCATGACAATGGTAAACTCTACTGTGTGGAGATTGGGGGATCATGGCTGACAGTTTACGACTCAAGTGTTGCAGGAGACGGCGGGTTCATCCTCTTAGACAGTGTACAAGAGCCGAAGCCTTCATACCACTCAAGACCACGCATAGATCGTCCTTACTACATCCATCCACGTGTAGACAGGGAGTCACACTGTATTTATATACCATGTGGTTGGGGTGAAATCCAGATTTTCCGTCTTGAGGATAGTCGACTTAAGAGAAAGGGGACTCTGAGATGTGTAAGCTATCCCACAAGTATCGCCGTCGTCTCCCCAAAACACCTGGTTGTGTGCGACATTGAAAGTTCTTGTGTCTGTCTGGTCGACGTTTTAGCAGACAGGGTGATTACGTCTCTGCAGCGGCCAGCCCAGGTACCTGCAACACATGCTCCATTGCATGTGTGTGTGATCGGGGAGACAGGGCTGGTATGTTATGGTCCAAGCACCCTGGTGACATTCACATGTCGTAGTGACAGCCTGATCCCTGGAGAAGTATTGCAGTCTCAACAGGCATTGTTGAACGTGACCAGTATAAATACATGCGATGATTCCAATTTTGTGCTAACATCCTGGTTTGGTTCGATGTTGCTGTTGAATGACAGGCTTATCTTCCACAGGATAGACCCGACCCCAACCATCACTGGAGTATATGACTGTACAATGGCCCAATCGGAGCTCTGGGTTGGAGATATCAATGGATCCGTCTATGCACTAACATCTCAGTGACAATGTGAAGTAATAGGCCCCTGAAGATCCCGCTGTATCTATACACACTTAAAGCTGTAATATTATGGCCGATATTATTACAGTGGAACGGAATGGCATTACTCGTAGTTATTAAACACATACTATGATTCCAGATTTGTGCTCACATCCCGCTTTGGCTCAATGTTGCTTTTGAATGACAGGCTTATCTTCCACAGGATAGACCCGATCTCGTTATTCACAGGACCGTACCGTGATCCAATCGGTCCTGTGCGGACCTCTGCGTTGGAGATATCAATGGATCCGTCTATGCACTAACATCTCAGTGACAGTGCGAAATAATAGCCAAAGATACACACTAACTTTGAGACGGTATAGTAGACCAACCTTTTCACAAGGATATTATGTTACAACTGTAATATTATGGCCAGTATTGCTACAGTGGAGCTTGATGGCACTGCTCGTATTTATGTTTCACATTGACCATAGCAAGACTAGTGTGTCATACAACCGTATAATCGTGTCTTTACCGCTATTCTGAGAAGAGATTTGGTCCGAATTTACATACCTGTGTAAAGATTTCAGATAATGCAATTGTACATACTGTATTGGTGGAGAAGGTAGTTTATGAGTCCGTATCATGAGGAGATTATTGTTCCCATTTGCTCCGTGTCCACAGATAAATGTCCATATAAGTCTCAATTAATTGCAAGAAATATGGATTGGCATGTGCACTGCAAACAGCTCAGGTTTGTCAGAATGGCTATCGTCTCGTCTTTCTGTAGTGTGAAAGTTAAATTAATGTGTATTGCACCATTGTTGATCCCAATAACAGTAATTCATAAGTTAGGTAATGGGTATGATTTGTGCAGCACAGAATTGAGTTTTGGGCAAAGTTACAATGCAAATAATGCTGAGACGATTTAATGTTTTCGAATGTCGGATACGTTCCTACCATTAAAGGTCAGAGGTAATAATATGTAAAGCGCTCCTGGCTCGTTGGAGGACTGCATGTTATTATTATTATTATTATTATTATTATTATTATTATTATTATTATTATTATTATTATTATTATTATTATTATTATTATTATTACATTTTTAAAGAGCTGTCTCGTCCACAATTATGATTAATTTTCAGTCATTCCTTCTCAGTTGTCCCCAGGAAAATAGGTTTGGGAGTTTTTGAAATTTAGAAAATTAAAACTTTAATGCTTTTTTTGTTTTGGGTTAACATGGGACCCAAACAGGAGCGGAATGTTTCCAAACTTATATTTTTCCCCAAGGGTCCTCACAAAAAGGTTTGAAATTTTGAGTCTATAATTTTGAGTTTTTTTTTTTTTTTTAGAAAATTTCAAATTCAGCATTATACCCTATGGGGAAATCTAAAATCTTAATTATTTGGAAAACGTGCAATCGTGGAGTGCGACTGTAGAGTCTCAGCCACTGAAAGCATACATAGTTGGCACCTTGTTCCTTGCAGACCCCAAGGTTAGATTGGGACATTCTATGCGCTTGCGAAGTTTCCGAATTTTAGACCCAGTGGTAAGAGATAGGAGAAAAAAAATCCAGCAGCTATAACAGCTAAACAGTGAGAGGTAGACATGGTGTAACTATTAGACATTAATAGCAAGTCATATATGAAGAGTTCAATGGCACCAGCACATTTGATCTTGTTATCTTGAAAGGTCAATGCCAAAGTCAATGCCAGAATTTATTTTAAAGACATATCTCGTAAACGAACCAGATTAATATTAGCATTAATAGGAAACCATATATGGGGAGTGCAATAGTAGGATTACATTTGACCTTCATGACCTTGAAAGGTAAATACCAAGGTCACTCAGAATTCGAAGGCTTAAATCTCGTAAAGGAGCCCAGTTAGGCCATGTGTTACTAATTAAACACCAATAGGATATCATATATGGGTAGTCCAATAGCACCATCACATTTCACCTTGAGTGATCTTGAAAGGTCAAAGTCAAGGTCACTCAGGTTTGGAAGACCTGTCTCGTAAATTAGACAATATAGCCCACATGTTACTAGTAAATGTTAATGGGAAACCTTTTATGGGGAGTCAATAGGTCACTAAAACTTTTGAAGATTTATATCTCGTGAAGAAGCCAAGATGGGCCGTATGTTACTATTAAGTATTAATAAGCAACCGTATATGGGAGTCCAATGGTAAGATCACTGCCCCCGCGTAGCATAGTGGTTAGAGCGTCTGTTCGGGGTGCGGGGGGGCCAGGGTTCGATCCCCCACCGCGTCACACCAAAGACGTAAAAAATGGGAGGTTTGCGCTTCTCAGCTTGGCGCTTGGCATTAATGAGTTAGGCATCTGATTGGGCGGCTCGGAGTCAGTATAAATGGTCTGAGTGATTCTTTTTCTGCTCACTTGTGGTAGCATGTGTGAACTACTCTGCTTATATAGATACCAGTCAGGATGTCAGGCATATAGTCGCAAGCTGCTGTTCCTTTCGTGCTACATGTTTTAAGCTATGCATGTTGCTACTGGTCAGTACATTAGTACATAAGATAAGATAAGATAAGATAAAATTTTATTTAACGTCGGATTTGATTTTTAACAATAAACATTAGTGACCTGCACTATTGACCGACATGATATA
>JAAUYG010100235.1_pt1 | contig 12156 bp, 8 predicted proteins | sample 7278091 | NCBI WGS metagenome assembly JAAUYG01 (sample SAMN14350201, study PRJNA611818) | marine sediment metagenome | isolation source: surface marine sediment (0.6m) | place: French Polynesia: Moorea | collected 2018-08
TGACTTAAGTCAGCAGTCACTGGCTAAGAATTGACTTAACATTAAAACTTGGATTTAAGTATTTTCGAGAATGCCAGGCCAGCCTGGGGGACTGTACCTCCTTGTTTCTCAGTTTCCTCTCCGCCGCGGCAGCCGGACCAAATCCGGTCAGTGATCGCCCGTTGATCGAGTGCGTAACAACGCGCCGACTTTGGTTGTACACGGAGAGACTGACACTTTTCAGATATTGGGACGTTTGGCCTTCCTTCACGTCCACAATCATCTGCTGAGGGATGATCTAGAATGATACAGGGGAAATATATAAGCACTTCCGCTTTCGATAAAGGAAGTAACTATTTAAAGTAGTGACTGGGGTTCCTGATAAACGCTAAATCAGCACTCTAACCCACAGCTGTTCGAACTGCACAAAGACCAGCAACACAATTCTACATCAATCGGTGGGTGCCCTTTTGAACTATTCAAAGGCCTAACACAATACATGAACAGGCCATAAAACTATACATATATATATGTACACAGCTAAACACTACATCGAGACCACCCAGGAAGAAAAGACCAGAATTAGGACCACTTATTGGCTTGCCTAAAGTGACACACCAGTATTGCTATAATATATTGTTTCAGAATTCAGACCACCTCAGAATTTAGGACCATAATTTGGCCTTGACCATGCGTGGTTGCCATGGTGTTAATTCCGAAGGTTACAGTTGTATATATGCGTGTCACAACCCACAAGCTGAGATGACTTTATAACACCTTTTCGTTCCTGTATAACGGGGTGAATTCTATCACTGTGTTCTCCCATTACCTGTAGCTGCGTGCTGTTCTGTAGATGTGGAGGCATTAGCTTGAGAATTTCCTGGTAACAACGGAGAAGTCCCAGCATGGCGAGACGGTTCGCATCCTCCCACTCCTCCCCGTAGGAGAACGGCTCTACCATGTAGATAACCAAGGCGGGGCTGTCTGCGTCTGACGGGTCCTGATCAGGATCGGCGCCTGAGCTACCATCCTTCTGGTTTCCAGTGTTCTCACCATCTGGATAGGAATCATCATTCATCCAGGGTTTACTTAGTATATACACACGGATCAGCATCCTAAAAAGTCCGGATCTCAGAGATGCATTTGTATCAACTGTGTGGTACTTTAACATCTTTACATCTGGCAGATGATGAGTCTAGCATGGCTGTATTTTGAGCGTACAGATGTACGGGCCTAACTTTGAATTTGCTTCTAAGAAACTTAGTCTAACCACTGCATTACATAGCCGTTCCCCTCTGATAAGGGTGCTCCATATATGCAAAGAAATTTTGGCCACAGCAGAGAGCTAGAAAGGAGGGGATTAGAATTAAATGCATTCATAGTAGTAACGGCAAAGATTTTTGACCACATTCGGCAGGGGGCCTCTGTTGAGAGTGACAACTACCCGCGGACCATTGTATACCAATAAATGCACAAAATTTTCCACGTTAAGTACGGATCTCGCATAGTTTTACACACTACTAAAGATTACCTTCCAATTGCACAAATCTATCAATCCTTAGACATTTTTTTGCAATGGGAGACTGACTTGACTTATCATGCCTATAGGACCTAAGCATATGCACCTCAAGTTTAAGTAAAAGTTTGCTTCTTGCTAACAGCCGTCTGACAACTATGCCGATTTAGGACTTACCTTTGTCTTCTGTTGTATTGCTGCTATGTGAGTCCCCGTGGTCCGGCAGTGACGAAGACGACTGACTGCCGGACAGCTGGGCGGAGCCTGGGGTCTGCTGGGAGTTACTGTTGCTGTATTGATTACCCTGGGAGTCAGTGGACCGCGGCGGACCCAGGCGAGCGGCGGACGACGGCTCAAATATACTGCGGTCCAGAGGCTGCTGGACTAGGAAGGGGGCTGGAATGCATATATATAACCATGGAAAACTTGAAAACTGGTTACAACCTAGCGGTGAAATCTTTCTGCTTTTTTTTTTTTGCTTCTCCAAGCGGTAGACTGTATCAATATTACGAGTGGACAGTCTGAGAGGAATCAATTGTTATAATCTATCAGTGTGAATATGAAACGGCGGTCTTAATATTAACATGACTAATCACTGCTAATGTAAGGACTTTGCAGGATGGTATTAGCAAAACCAGATTTGCTTCAAAGCGGTCCTTTATTACATTAGAAGTTGCAGACTTTTCTTCTTTTACGATGCCAGCCCACTGTGGGTAACCTGACTTACACAATGCGAAGTGAAAACATCTAGCACAATCCTATACCTAAGTTGATAGAGTGAGATGGGAGAGAATCCAAACATACAAACCTAATAAGTGACTGCAGACTTGAGCGTATTGCCTGAGCTTGGCTGCTACTGGTGAATTGCCTGGGAAGAATACATAAACCAACTGTACATTCACCACATGCTATAACATACACAACCACGTGTAAGTGTATTAGACTTTGCCCTACTTAAGATACAATTTCATACCAGATAGTTACAGAACTACCATTATAAAGTACAAACTTTTTTATTTGAGTCAGGCCTGGTAGCCTAGAGGTACATTTAAAGCTTTTAAAAGCAGTTTGGATGGAGCCCGACAGCGCTCTCTTCATCAATCGTAATACATGCAAGTGATAAAACTTTGCCTAAACTTGATAGTTTAACATTGTTTAACGTGAAGGTATATTGACAGAAAGAATATCACTGAAACATGAAACATGTGAAGCAAAAGGTATAACACAATTGCATAAAAAATGTTTTTTTTTTCTTCCTATGCACATCATTTCCTTTTAATGAGAAATGCGTGGTCTCAAAATGGTTAACTGTTAATTCTGTTGTTAACATTAGTACCACTGATATTATTTACAGATTGAACAAGCCAATGTAGGCCCTAATTCATGTCCAGGTATAACATATCAGCGATCTGGGGTCTACTCTGAAGATAGCAATCACAAAATATCTTTACCTATTCTCCTGAACCATTCTTCAGGCGGTTCGTTCTCCACTTTTTGAGCAGCTGCGGAACCCACTCTCATGATGCCGTCGCGAAGCTTTTCGCTCAAAGGCCGATGCCGTCCAAAGCGACAAAGCTCGTACGTCCGGCTGAGCTCACGAAAGAAGAAACGCACTTGACTGAGCACGAACGCATTGTCTGGGGCAACGACAACGTACGCGATGTCTCGCTGCTTTCCAAACGGCTCGAGCATCATTTTTTCCTGTAAAGAAAATGACAGAGAAATCGGTTTATAAAGATGAGCCAAAATGTAAAAATTTCAACTTTCCAAATTCTAAGTCCGAGCATTTGTGTTTGAAACAAGCAAAACAACTAAGACATGTGGTATTTGAACATTAGGATTGTAGTAGAAAGAACAGTTTGGTTAGCTAAGTATTGTTGACTAAGGCACTAAAACTGATCAGACCCATGAAAGTCCTATGGCAATGCAGAAAAAGTTATCTCAGCCTAGCTTTACCATGGTTTAAACTCTACATACATGTTCTAAGGGTGGCCAATCGAAACCAAACCTGAAGGTGTAGTAGAGAGAAAATCTTACCCAGTAGCGAACAGCAAACGGTGACAATGTCAGCCAGTCTTTCTCATGACCCACCAGAAAGGTAGGAACCGGCTGGGGGGCACTGGTTTCCTTAGGACCTGGGGACAGGGGATGGTAAAGATAATATAAAGGCTATAATTAATATTTTTAATTGCTGAAAATAAATCTTTATTTAAACTTCACCTGCTGGTTCAGCTAGATGTTTTTTCATAGATACAACTATCAGTTTCTTTGGTCCATTTATATTTTTATCACACCTGAAAGATTCATGGAATCAGACCATATTTTTGGACGTCTTCACTTGGATCTTATCGATGAGACCATACCAGTTTACAAGTTCCAAGAAATTATCAAACGCAATGATCAAATGGCCTTAACCTAACCCACCACGTGCATCAGTCATTACCCGAGTTGTTCCCACACTTACCTCTCCCAGCAAGAAGGTGAAAGTCCTTCCAGCTAAGAGGCCCAGTGACCCTGTAGACTAGCTCCCATAACCTTGTGGATCGTTTCTTCTGTATGCAGTCCTGGAGGAGCGGCTGTAGGCTCTTCAGTAACCGTACCACATCTTGGGAATTTGTTGGGATCTTGGCTGAAGCTGAAATCGGAGAAATCAATTTTTTTATTTCGAAACAATTCCAACACTACATTGCACATGTTCAACAATGGTAATACTATAACTACAAGGCCTTGTTGTGGAATTTAACCTCATTTCTGGTGGGCTTGATTTGTTTATATAATCCTTTAATATTCGTTTGTATAATCCATTATTTTGATATCCAGTGTATTTGCCGATACATAGTCTTTCACGGGCAGGTTCAACAAATACAATACAAGTATCCTGAGATATCTCTATCTACCATATCAGGTTCTGAATGTGCCTACTTACTTTGCAGGTATGGCCACTGGTGAAGTACTGAGATTTTCTCTTTCTCAGACATGGATTCATTTATCTTTGGACCCAGGCAGTTGTCGGAGGCCTGCCGACCAACTTCCAGGGCAACTAAACACGCTCTACAACCATCTGAAAGACAGCAGGCCACACGATATATACCCCAACTGGCCATGAACATGATGGACTACAAAATCAAACATAGGCATGTACTGGTCATATTTGAGACAAGTATGTACTATGTACATGAATTTTAAGCTGAACTAAGATTAAGTTGACAACATACCAAGTACACCATGGCAATCATGAATGGTTGCTATAGTGATTCAGAACATAAGTTAATATTTCCTAGATTTTAAGATTTTGGGGAGAAAATGAGCTTCAAATATGTTTCTTATTGTAATTATTACCATGATAACCACAATACAATTTCTATACCCATGATATTACTATTATGCTTGAATCTACAGCGGCAGCTGAGCAGAGATTGGGGTAAACCATCTAACGTGGCTCTTACCCAGGTGCTCAACATCCTCGGATGGTTTATATCCAACAAGGGCTGTAGGCGACACAGTTCTCCTGACACAGCACCGCTGGACTGCCGCTGAGGGGTACAGCGAAGAGAAATGTCCCTTGAGAAAGAGTAGTACCTCAAACGGTATTGAGTCTGAGTAGTCCTTGACACCACCACCAGGGTCCTTACTGCCCTGATTTAACACCGATACTAAACTCGGTCGCCGTTTCTCTAACCGTTCCGTTTTCATTCCCGTTATATCCACCTCGTCCTCGTAAAACAAACCCGAGTTCTGGCCATACTTCCTGTTCATGACTGCACTGAAACCACACGTGCATGTGCAGTGGTCTCCGACGTTGTCCCTCGACGGCAGATACAACATGACGTCGCCGCCCTTTATGTTGTTGTTGCACACACACATGGGGCAGCTGTCGAAATTGCGATCCTTGAACAGGTTGAGGATAGAATCGGAGAGCATTATGTTGACAAAGAGACTGTGGACTTCGGGCCTCTGGCTGTTGGTCGCCAGGTGGTTATCCATGGAGTTCAGATTTTTCGTCATGTACGACGAGGCATTGGAGGCAGGAGACTGAAGCTCGTAGCTCATCGGGGTTCGCGGGGTGCGTTGCTGGGTACTGGGTGGACCGCCAAAGGTCGCCGGGGAGGCCTCGATGGAGGTCATTCGCTCAGGCACCCTCACTACACTACCCACATTCTCCACAGACGGCAGATTGGCATAATGGCTGAGGTACAAAAACACACAAAATATCGTTAGTTTGCAACCAGGTAGATATGGCACGGCAATTTATGTCTCACATACGTATTAACGCAATCATGGTGAGGTACTAGGACACCTGTAAGGTGATGCAAAAAGAACCAACCAATATATCACGCTTTCCTTGCTCCGCTTGGTCAATTTTATACCCACCATTAGTGAGTTTTTATGTCAGACAAACTATCAATTCCAAGCTTTTACCTTGGTACCATAGTCCCCCTCTAATAAGGACACCCCTTGTGTGCAACAATTCTGTCCTTATTAGAGAGGTGTCCTTTGGTGAGAGAGAGCATCACATGTATACACAGAACATGCTGCCAAGAAACTGTGCCCTTTCTAGAGTAGTCTCCTCTCTCAGAGTGTCCTTTAAGAGAGGGACTACTCTTATAACCACCAAACTATCTTCCAAACTTCAACTATTAAATTTATGAGACCGCATTTCAAGATCCCATAGGTGGTCTTGACATAAAGCGATCACTACATACAAAGTAGCCCGTGTTCCAGCTATATGCCACCAAGGCCCATTACAGACCGAAGTAATCTTAAGTAATAGAAAAGACAATGCTTCCCCAAGGCAATCAGTGACCTTAAGCTCATATTTAAATCTTTTTTTTTCAGACCCCAATCCCTGATCGAACCTCTGTATTGGTATAGAAGGCAGTGGATGTTGTTTCTCCATCAGCGGCAATGTCCGGAACGTCTGATGCATCCACGACGGCTTGTACTTCATGTCGGGTGACACGGACATATCCTGCTTGGCGGCAGAGCTGGGTAGCACAACGGGAGCGTACTTTGCAGAGCCCACGGACATGCACACCGTCGGTGGAATGTACACGTACGACCAGTCCTAGAAAATACAGAAACGAATTTATATTATACATGTATATATATACAGGTAGACAATAAACCCAATGCCAAAGTGCTATGCAGACTGTATTTTTCTGACTGATATGTTACACTAGTCATACCTCAAAAGTACAACAAAAAAATATTGCATGGTAACTGAAACTGTCAGGAATACCCTGTATAAAATAGAAATGAAATATCCTTATTCATCAAAGGCCGGTAAAACCTTTAGATTGTTAGCTTCTGCAAGTCTTAAAATGCATATTACACATACATATGTACCCTTAAATGATTGAAGACACAGCTTATAAGACACTCGGGATCCATTTAGTGATCCCAGCATTTTAAGACCACCCATTCAGCCAGAAGAATGTAGTCTTAAGTTGAAGGTGGTCTTAAAACATTTATGTAACATGCAGGATATTTTATATTGAAATGAAAATAGAGTAGTTATTGACGGACGGTCTTAGAATGGAGGAAGTCTTAAAATGGAGGGGTCATAAATTGCAGGGACGACAGTATCTACGCTCACTCAACATATCTCCACTGTGAGCACAGTTATGCGGAATTAAGCATACCTTTGTGCTATCAAGGACAGAAGTGCGGTGCAGTTTGCCTCGAGCCTGTTCCAGCTTGGTGCTGTTATCCAGCGCGATGCCGTCGAGAGGGATCTCGGTATGGTGCACCGGCGGGGACATGGTCTGTTGGTGCTCATGGGAGGGGGGTGTAGGGAACATCTTGGTCAGTTCTGTGAAACAGAAAAGGCAGAGACATGCAGTTGAGGCTGGGCATCGACCTACACATACACGTACATTGCAATATAGTGAAACCTATCGAGAGACAACTGCCATGAGACCACTTTCTTGAAAGAGATACTTGAGAGATTTTGCTCACATCCATAACATTGACAAATGCAAAGCAACAACCACTGCAGTTCAGCACAACAGGGTCCAATGATGCTCCCTTAGTGCTAGTATTCTACAGGACCTGGTATGCTTTTTTACGGGTTAAGAATCACTTTAACAATGAATAAAAAGAAAATTTTTAGGAAATACTGAAGTAGTTGTGTAGTTGTTCAATTTATTTTTATGTTTAAATATTATTTTTTAATGCATACCAACATAACATTGTGAAAGCAAGCTTTGTTCATGAACAAATCGCGCTTCAGCAGCATGTTAATCTATCAGTGTGCCTGAAGAGCCACATAAAGTTTACAAAGTATTTCAGAGCCATATATAACATTCTACCCTACCTGCCATATTGGTGGTGGGGCCGATATTCGTCCCCAAGGTTGTGGGTTTGGCAGACGGTCCCTTAATGTCTTCTGGCACCACACCTTTCAAGCTCACTGTTGGGGTGGGGGGCTGGAACTGAAAAATAATACAAGCCATTGTAAACTTAAGTACATGTATCTTCTTCATGTATCTTTACACCGTTCATCACATTTAACATTATGTTAGGAACCTCATATAAGCCCTGCCCTGCTAATAGAGGATGCATAATATATAGAGTAAATATGTTGTCAGTGCAACGTCAGCATTAACATGATTAAGACCACCTGTGTGGTCTTAATTCTGGGATAGTCTTATTTCTGGCTTTACCTAACACCAAGAGCGCACTTTCGGGACTACTTCAAACTGGTCTTATAATATTGTGCGATGGTCTTTAGTTCCGAGACAGTTGCTAAATGACGTTCCACTGAATCCACACAATTCAACCTGAGCTAGACATACAAACAGCAGACGAGTGACACCACCATACGTACTTTAGCAGACGAGTGACACCATCATACGTACTTCAGCAGACGAGTGACACCATCATATGTACTTTAGCAGACAAGTGACACCATCATACGTACTTCAGCAGACGAGTGACACCATCATACGTACTCGCATATCACATGGCTTAACTGCTTGTAATATGATATCAGTGTCAATCCTTTGCCATTTTTACCCATGCTCTAGCAAAGGCAGATTCGTCGATGTATGCATCATGGTTAGTGGTCTATATCGTGGAACCTCAAAATTGAGATGCCCTACAGGATCTTCATAAACTGGTCTTAATTATAAGGTGGTCTTGTTTCTGAAGCTCCTATAGACTGGTACTGCTCTGAGTGGTCTTTATTCTGAGGTGGTCACAACTTGAGTCCCACTGTATATATTTAGATTTTCTTCCTGTAACTTACGGCGTCTACATCAGAATTTTCTGAGTCTGATTCGAACAGTTTATCCAGGTCGCCAATGGTAGGTACGAGGTCCTTCTCGCTCCTCAGATTGGTGAGTCCACCGCCAGTGCCAGGCGTAGGGGGGGACAGGTCTGAAAAATTACGTGGGCAGAGTTCATTACAGTCCTTGAGATACAAAGCTCAAATCTGGATACAGAGCACCTCCAGCCATTATATCAAACGACTACGTTGAAGACCCCAACATGGTCTTAATTCACAGCTGGTCTTTATTTTGAAACATGGCACAATACAACATATTGTCAACGGATCGAAGGTTCAAACCTTGGGGTTGTCTCCCGTGCAGGCAGGGTTTCAGGCAGGCATAGACTTAGTTTACTGAACTATCTCCAGGGTCTTGGCTCTTCAAGTGTATTTAAAATATGAAGTGTTTTTCTTTTTCATGGTTATTATGAGTTCCCACTTCACAAAATATTGGTACATATAACTACAGCATCTCATAGATATGCAAGGTAAAGCAATGCTGCTTAATAAGTTGATAAATTTTAAATACTTTTCGCAACAGTAAATAATACAATGTCACTCACCAAGTGTTGATTTGCTCTCATTTCTGCCATTGCTGAAGTTGCCGTCAGCACCTTTGGCATATTCCTCGTCCTAGCAAGGAACAAACTTAATGTCAGTAAAACAGTCGAGATTGGGCAAAATTAGCAACAGGCAGGGCAAAACTAGGCATTGGAAATCTTTGTCATTAACAAAAACAAACGCTGGAATTTTTTTCGTCGCCACAGCAAAAGCAGGCACTGTCACCAACAAACACAAACGCTGGAAATCGTTGTCCCCCTAGAACAGGAACTGGAATTCTTTTGGCAATACAGTAGTGTGTGAAACATCACAGATCTTTAACAGGTGTGGCATCAAAGTTCAACAATTTCTCTTGTCGTCATGGTCATGCGACGCTAATAAATTCCATTACGAGTTCCTGCACTCCATTAATACATAGCTACCTTTTATCAGTAAAATACAAATCCATTGAGAAATACGAACCTCGCTTCTACCAAAAGGTGACTGGCGAGCAAAGCTGCTGTCGGAGCTGCGAAAGGCGCGTTTGGTCGAGAACTTTGCGGGATCTGAGGATGCATCATCGGAGAACTCGTACGGGTCAAGCATCGGGTCCCCTTGTGGCGAACTTTTGTCCCGATGTCGAGTGGCCAAAACTGGGAAGTTAACCCCATGTGGCTGGGTGGCAAAGGCCGAGGCTTCAAGGTCATGGCTAATGCTCAATCTTTGGCGTTTCAGTGGCTGGTCTAACCTGCAAATTTAAATAACATTTGCTACTGTTATTCTTCTAATCTTTATTCGTGACAAACATCCTCACATATCGGAGGCAAAAACCTTCAACTTGCATTTTTTCTTTTTTTGTTTTTCGTTTCAGGAGGGGATAGGTTTCTTTTCTGTGTATCTACTTCTCAAATGCAGAATTACAGGCACTTGGACACACATCACATATTAATAATTTAGCAACCCTTCACGACTTGCAAGGCTTCATTCTCCAGGCAGGTACTGTAAGCTGTGTGTAAAGCCACAAAGCTTTACACTGAGTACGTGGAAAAAACAACAAAGACAGTCTACTGACAGACAGGTCTTTATAGGCATGTTACATATATTCATGTAGCATACATGTGTAAGATGTAGCCGACTTGTCCACAATAGGTTATGCAAGAAAAAAATCAAGCATCTTGACATGTCTGCATTCTGCAGGGTTTCTGTTTATTAAAAGTTGACTGACTTGTGTGGCTTGTTTTACTAAACCCGTTAGTATTATAGTACCTATGTAGAACATGCCGGATGAAAATGTAAGTTGGCATCCCATGATGTTAATGATCATGATAATATGTAACCTAACACTGCAGAGTACAGGGCAACAAACATTCAGATTCCTATGCACTTTTTACATGTTTTACAGCCCAGTCCCTTTACCATGTTTACAGCTGAGATCATTCTTTTCACTTAGCATCAGCACAAAGAATGACCTCCGGTGACCTACAATGCCCCATCTACATATGTACATGTATCTACCTGGGTGCAGACTACATATGCACCAGCACGCACATGAAACGGCATGCTTCAGCAATCCATCTTTCCTAGAGTACTACAAAGTCAGGGAAAGTGTAGACTGCGTGATTGATTGCCCCAAATCATTCAGCCCTAAATTGACTTGATGTTGTACCTGTTCGAAAGGCGGTGGAACTAAAGCCCAAAGTACTAATATATGCCATTAAAATAAAGTAATGATGTAGGGCTAACTACATTACATGTACTCCTATGCTGTGATTACCATCACGACTATAATCATGACAATTAAGTAACTTTAGCCACAATCTATTTTCTTGGTCCTGTAGTCCAATCATTTCCCTGCATCAGACTATTATTTACCGGTAATGTCAAGCGTGATTGATTACTACATATCATTCAGGGCTAAATTTACTTGTTGTACATGTTTGAGAGGCAATGGAATATCAAGTCTGAAGTAATATCTAAATGTATGCTGCTAAATAAAGCAATAACGTAGAGCTGCCTGCATGCATCCTAAAAAATTAAGCCAGTCACTGATAAAATATTAGCTAAATCCACAGCTTCCGTTGCATGTATCTTGCTTATTACAACTGCATGTGTTTACCACCTGATTATATACTACACTGCAGAAAGAAACTTTAGCCACAATCTATTCCTTGGTCACAAAGTCAAATCATTTATTTCCATGCACGAGACAAGCTATGACCTTTATCAGTGTTTATACCATGTTATTGCATTGTAGTTTAGCACCAACATCAGTTAACAGTTTAGCAACAATCCCTGCCTCCTGTCTGTAACAGCTGGGTACTCTACCAGGGTTGCCAGAACACCTGGTTCACTCCCTAACACCAGGCGAGGTCATTTCTCACCTGCCCGGCCCTTGCTGGCTGGGGCAAAGGCGGCCAGAGTAAACCCGTCTGCATGATCTCCCAATCTCCACATAGAACAAACTGAGAAAGGGAAGCAGGGATATTGCCAGGCCGGGAACTCTCAGGAGCAAATGGGGCAGGTGTGTGCGTCTGGATCTTTAGGGATCAGATCTGGATACTAATGATGTACTAAGTACACACAGAGGTCACACTGAGCCATGTACATCATGTAACCCCTCCTCCCCTCCCCCCCCCCCCCCAAAAAAAAGAAATTCCCTGAATTTCACATGGTGTCTCATTCAGTTACTAGCCAAAGAAGGGAGGGGGGCATGGGTTAAGTACTCAGTAACTTTAGTCTACGCAGACTCATTAGGTTCACTGTAACCGGGGCAAACACAAACAGCCAGTCAATAGATTCCCTATTGCTATTATTCCACTCCTCTGTTATGTGGTGAGCTGCTAACAGGGCA
>JAAUYG010304172.1_pt1 | contig 12156 bp, 14 predicted proteins | sample 7278091 | NCBI WGS metagenome assembly JAAUYG01 (sample SAMN14350201, study PRJNA611818) | marine sediment metagenome | isolation source: surface marine sediment (0.6m) | place: French Polynesia: Moorea | collected 2018-08
CTTCCCAGGGCGGGCTACATGTAATACTTTTTGGGGGTCCCAGGGGGATACATGTAAAACTTTTTAGGGGCGAGTTGCAAACACCAAAGCTTTGTTCAGCTCAAAACCATGTTCGGAGCAAACACTTTTGGGCGTTGTTCGAAAAGGCAGCGAATGAGAGTTAATCCCTCCACTTCAGAATTCCAACCCCTCCCCAAGCGCCGACTTTCACGTGAGAATTAAACCATTCCACTTCAGGAAATGGCCCTTTTCAGTCATCTATGGACATATCAAGAAACTTGCGAAACCAGAATGCTTGGTGGTTGTGTGCTGTTTTCCCATGAACAAGGTGTGCTGGTTTGAACAGAAGTTGTGCGGTGTGGACAAGGGATGGTGGGACAGACACGAGTGGTGGAGAACATATCTATCGGATAAGGCCCCACTGAAATATTCGATAGCATGTGACTGACACCTTCTGGACCCTTTTTTGCACTGCAGTGTGTGCGTTGTGCGAGTGATTTTCCATATGGGGCAGCACATGGAGCACAAGTTTCAAGGCTCCAATTTCCTTTTGTGGACAAGTGTCGTGTTTGATCACCAGAGGGCAGGACAGTGCGCACACAAGTGTCTTCTTTTCTGCGCGTTCTTATTGAGTGCATACGCTTCTGTTGCGGCTGGCAAACCGAAGGCACATCGCCATACGTTTTTGGGGCTCATGTTCCCCATCTTCACAACACCTGGTGTTGAGAATCATGAAGTATACATGTACAATATTTGGCAACTTTTTTCCAAATTGATGGTTAGTCCTGAACGAAGCTGTTGGGTCACCCCTGCTTACCAATTTTGCCTCGCACTGATTGATCAGTAGATTTGGTTGCACTGTTTTCGCAGATTCTGATTCTCCTCAGACGTTGACATCAGTCAATTACAAGAGGATTGCAATTTGGGAAGGAAGGAAAGTGGTGACGCTGGTGTACATCTATCAAGGGATACGTGCGCAGGGCTACTCAGGGCAGTATCGGGTGGACTTCTTTTCCACATCAACAGAATGGCCACAGAGCAAACACGTTCGGGGTGTTTAGGCCGCATAGCCTCTGTACACCCTATCCTGTGTCTCTTTCTTCAACAAACCGATCCGTGTTTGAGCCACTGGAAGGGAAGACGAAACGATCGTGCCTCACCTGATTTCCTGACCTTGTGATCTGATACGAGACACAGGATAATTGTTCACGCTTCCTTTGGCAGCCAGATTTAATTGTACCATCTTGTCGTCATGAGACACAATGAAACCTCCTGGGGAGAAGGAACGTGCAGGAAACAAATTTGGAATTTTCATTTGTTTCAGGCTTCCATATATATTTCATGCTTCCACAGAGTACCTGAGGCTTTTGATGGTCAAAAAGTTTTGCATTGGACTTTGTTTCTTGGAATTGTGATCACTGTGGAAACACTGGTGTCTTCGTCGGTCGAGTGGAACTTTTTCTTTGGTTCGGTTCCAAAATGTCATCTGTTGTCTGTAGAGATGTGTCGAGAATTAGAGCTGCTCAACACAACCCACAACTTAACCTCTGCATGGAAACGTGCCACGCTGCATGATGGAAGGTGTGAGAGAAACGTGCGATTCGAGTCTTAACAAGAAATAAAACCTACAATTTCCTATTAAAACCTCTGCATGACACCCAATTCCCTCATCAAGGCAAATGCCCTTGCTTTTCAATCTGTGCATGATGGCTTTATGTAACTCGCATGTAATGATTTTTCATGAGGCCGAGGATTCCTTCTGTTTTCCTCAACAGGGGGTTCCTTGATTGGATTGTGGTCTCTGTTCAAATCTCGGCATCGTGCGAAGACTTTGTGCTTGGACACATTCTCTTTGGATTGTCATTTTGAAACTTTTACACTCTAGTTGGCGAAAAAATAAAGGACGCAATAGACCAAAGAGGACAGAGATCTTTGCCTTTCAATTTGTAGCAACAATCCCAAGATTGCTAGTTTGTCCAGGAGATGCTGCAAAGCAATTGTGAAAGCCCAAATCGGACGACGGGAAAGTGTTTTCTGCGACGCAAAAAACGATCACGATCTTCCATGCAGATAACAAATGGGCCCGTTGAAGCAACAGTATGCGGAAGTAGTTTTACCAAAGAAGACAAAATGCTGCTTGATTAAGCTACAAAACGCAAGAAACCCATAACAAGAAAAGCTCCCGTTATTGTAGGGAACAAACGGACTTCCAGACCCATTTTCAGAACAAAAACTGACATCTTCCTACGTCGCGGTGCATGTTGGTGCCCAAACATACACATCCTGCACGATATTTAGCGAATGCAGCCTGGATGTGAAACCAATCGAGTTTGACGGCAGCCCAGGAAGTGGTCATCGATGACGCCCAAATTTCCTTTGCAGGCTGAAAAGATTGTTGCGGAAGAAGTTTTCACAATCTAGCAGTAACAGCGGTTCGTAATGAAAACGCTTTTCAAAAAGAGCACAAATTGCGGAATAATGAAAGTGTCAATATCTTCCATTTTGCGATCACAAATTGACTTTTCATTACAGCATCAGTTTTATCAAGATGAAAGACTTGGCAAAGAGCTGCTGACACAGTTTCACACTCATTGATCTGCACAATCTAAGCGTGAATAGAATCTGTATTAACTCGCATCACTACTTTTAGTTCATTACGACATAATGGCCGTTGATGCCAGCATTATCTCCCTCCACACACATGTACAATTTGCGTACAATTGAATCTGTGTGGATATCGTTCGGAAGGCAAAATTGTACAGCCCTTTCCTTTGTTGGCAGCGCAGGATTCACAATGGGACAGCTTGCAAAAAGTTTAACTCGCACGACAAATGGCATGAATCTTTGATACCTTGCCTACAGCTAACGCAGGACAGTGAAAAGTTTTTGATCGTGAATAAAAGCGGTATGAAGGTTGGAAAGTGAGAGGTAAAGTGCTTGGGTAAATAGTCCTACATTTTACCAATCAGTGACAACAAAGGCAAACATTTTATCACTGTATGGTATCACAAAACGCTATTGCTTCGCTGTCACTCAGTGCTCATCAGTTAACAACGTGACAACAAATTTCCAGCTTGGCACAGAAAGTTGATAGAGGCATGTCTGCAGCTTGGTGGTTCCAAACAGCTGTTCTCACATTCTGGACTGCTTCCTATTGTCATGACCAACGCGAAAGGACACACACCTTGTTGGAAAAGAATGTCTGTTGAAGAGGTTCTTCCTTTAGCATGAATTGAAACTTTACTCTTGAAATGATAACCTAATATTAAGTGCGAGGTGGCTGCACAAATATAACAGCCTCGTTTTACGGTTCCTATGTAACACATTATTCAGGGTGTCTGGAGGGTGCCAATAAGACAGTTTGATCTTTCCCCCTTTTACATTTTGTCGTTGTGGGGAACCTTTCTGAATATTACCATGCTTACGAAAAGGAAATTAAGAAGGCTTTTGAATTCGCCCCTTGAAAGAAAATTTTTGTCCTTTTTAAACTTTTGTGAGTCCGTTGCATTGTTAGGTTGAATTTAGTGAGTGTAGTATTCTCTCCTGGCTTGGAATCTTTCTGGGACACACAAGTTGTAAATAATTTACTGTGGAAGTTTTCCGTCCATCTTTTTTGAAAAAGTAAAAGTATCATAATAGATGTTAACAAGTATGTGGTCTCTGTACATCCACAGGTGGGCCCTTATTGGATGAAAGTCTATAGTTCCAGGTGTACAGGTTTTAATAAAGTTCCGAGCAGTTTTCTTGTCGTTCTGTGAAGCATTAAATCCTTTCTCAGTGGAAAGAAACCTCACAGTTTAGTTAAGTGCAACATTGAATGCCACCCTACAATGTTCAATACCCTTTAGGGTTTCTGGCCTTACAAGAAGTGATGATATGTATGTTATGTAGCATTGTAGAAAGTCGAAAAACTAGGAAGTGGTGCACAATGGGGAGAACTGTCATATTCCAATGTGACATGCTTCTTTTTTGACTGACCATCCCTGAGGGACCAAAGCGTAAAACTTGTATTTGGAAAGAAATTCAGAGCCCAAATCATCTGGACAGTGAGATGTAGTGTTGGTGAGCAAAAGGGATAGTCTCTCTCAACCTCTCCATCAATAAGTTTCCCAACTTGACAAAACAGACGCGAATTTGTTACACAATTTCCAGCTTTTTATGCGGCTGTGACAATGGAACACAAGAACTGGCGTGACAACCCAGAACTTCTGTGACAGTCCCAACTAGACTTTTGTCTTAAATGCCAAACAAATGGGTTGCATGAAATGTTTGACCACTGGCACCTTTACTGGGAAGCTTTTGACATTCTTTTCTTCAATCCTGTTTGCACTTGCATTGCCTTATCCTGCCTAAGTGTTGAATTTTAGAATTCTCCCTTCTACCTAATTTAGAAAAATAACAAGTGACACAAATGTCTGACAGAAATGAAAAATATTCATGGGGATCTGTGCTGTAGAACGTAAAACAAAATCCACAAGCAACAGAGGATGCGGATACAGAGTTCACAAGCTTGTGTCAACGGGTCTTCACAACTTGTTCAAACACAAGTATTCAAACTGAAATTACATTTCATTGCCTCCTGCGAACTGCTGGTGCACATTCTTTACACCCAAGAAATTATTCCCTCAGAGAATTTGAACGCAAGGCATGTGTTGTGGGAATTTATCAGTCACTGGACTCACAACTTTGTGAAGTGGGACGTTGGACGTTTTCCACAGTGGGACATCAGTGATTGAAGATCATTCCCGACTAGTTTCCTTTCTCGGAGAAACACGGGGCAACCCTTGCAACAATTCCTTCCAGGTGATGCTCTGTTTCTTCTTTGCTCTTGTGTGGAAAGCAATTTGGTCCTGAGATACAGACGATTTACTGGAGAAAAATACAGAAAAATTGTCATCACTATCGGAGAAGCGTTTGCTCTACCTTTTCCACAGACAGTGATGTTAAAAATTTGGATCTGCATTTGTCTCTTTTGTTGTATCTGTGAAGAAATAGAATTTCTTTGAATTCGCCGGATGTACCATACTCAAAGGAATAATTTGTGGTGGGTCTCTGATGTGCCCTGAAAAGCCTCAAAACGACAAATAACACACTAAAACAAGCATGAAATTGGTGGGTGCAGGATGTCTTGTGTGCACACAAAATACAGGCAAATTGCTGCAATTTGGAACTGATACTAAACAGCATACCCCCGATGCGAGCCTTAAACCAGGTGTCAAATGAATCCCAACAACAAGGGAATGAAAATATGTTGTTTGTCAAAGGAATTCCTTCGACAACAATTGGTACAAATTCGGAGGATTGGTGAATGGGTTCTGCACACGTGCAACACCCATTGCGTGAAAATACGCCGAAGGATAAGTCCTTTTCACAACAAGGGTGAAATTATCCCGCACAATTTGTGTACTAATGATCAATGTTTCTTTACCAAGTGCAATTCACCTTTTGTTTTTCCAATACATCAATTCTGGTCTGAGCAAAACGTATGAGATTTCACGGTTTGCTGTGTAAAAACTCGTTCATTGTGCCAGTTTGGCTGAGGTGGGGATTTTGGTCGTCAATGAGACTTATCCCAGGTTGTCATTCTCATATTCTTGCAGACCAAAACATTTCCGCAGCACATTGGTTGCAAACTGAACACGGAACCATGTCGGAAAAATCCTTGCCGTGCAGAAAAAATGCTCTAGGTGCTTGCAAAACTCCAGTGCTGGATTTTCATTGCAGCGATACATTCATTGAAGGACCGAAAGTTTCGGCAATCTGGAATTCCATAAGTGTGTTGTCTTGTACAAAATAGCAGTTTCACTGCAAATAGTTAGGAACTGCAGAAAAAGGGAGCTCGAGTTTCTCTCGAGTGTGCACACCCCCTAACACTCAAAGACAAGTGTCCGCAACTTGACTGCAATCCTCATTAGGGAAGCTCGGATAATGAAGCTGGACTAATTTGATTGACTGTGCAGAGTGCTGTGTGCTATGTTCCCCAATCCGACTGTGAATTCTTTGAGTGGTTGAGGCCCCGCCTTTGGTGGCATGGGAAGCTCTCGCCTGATTGGTTGAATGCAGCGCCGGGGGACTGTGAAAGGAGACCCCGAGTAAAAGTAAACTTCATCTCGTCTTCAAGAACCGCGACATTTTAATACCATTTCGGACGATGTTCGTAGATGGAGCCGGTACGTATCGTCTTTCTTTATTTCCACCGCTGCATTTTGAATTTCTCCAGCCGCATTTTGGATCTACTTTCTGCACAGTTGCACGTCGATTGATTAGATTACATAGATTACAAAGTGAACAGAGTGAAGTTTTAGATCTTGTGGATCAATAAATGGCAAAATGGAAGGACTCGCTCTGGCGGTGAAAAAAGTGGGCATGTCTTGCTGGGTTCGTAGCTGTTTCAGACCTGTCAATAAGCATGCGTGAAAGGCCGCCTCCCTCCAATTTGTCACGCCAGAAGTACTATGAAAACGTCCACAAGACCCTTTAGCACACATAACAGTCTGACATAACGACGTGGAAGAGACTATCATAAGTTGAGAGGAGATATCGTTGCGCGTACACAATTTCCATATCTAGTGGGCTTTCAAGAGGATGTCCTTAAGTCCCAAGCATACCACTCCGTTTTCCGTCACAGATATCTTGAGCCCAATCGAAGAGTCCTACAAGAAGACTACGATCGAAGCGGCTATCCCTCCTCTGGTGAGCCCCTACAGAAGTCCGAGTCAGCACCAGTCTGCGGCGTCCGCCATGAGTGGTATGGGCAGTATGGGTGGCATGTCGACCAACCCTTACCACAACTACGTGCCTCAGCTGTCGCACCACACGTCGTCGTTCCCGGGTCAGTACTGCAATGGAGGCGAGTTGTCGCACTACACGGACCCCATGTCCTCCCGGCACAGCTCCGCGTCGTGGTACGGCGCCAACGCACCGGACCCACGTCTGGCAAGTAAGTACTCATCGCTTCAATTTCTCTGCAGTTACAGAACGCACACACTGAGAAAAACAAAACAAAAATACACAGAGCAAGTTCATCCACTAATTTAGGAAGTGAATCCTTTGCAAACTGCTTTGACTGTTTTCCACGCAGTTACTCATTGGCTGTTCGTTGTCTTTTTGTTTGTGTACTCACAGGTTTACTCGACCACGTAGATATCTCACAAAATTTGTTTGGTCCGAGCTGCTCGCACTGCGACTGCGATTTCCCTTCCTTAATCGGCCTAGTTGTTCTATTCCTGGGTGGCTAACAACGTCCAGACAATAAGGGAATCTGTCAAGTTGGTTTGAGTGTGTCTTTCAATGAGGTTTGTTCAGTATAGGACATTTAGTACCTGTTGAACACGATCTAAGTGACTGTTGAATTGAAGAACACTGGAAAAACTCGCGGCTTCGCACTTGAGAAAAAAAGGCTTCTCCGATGTGATGGACTCTGGAGCCGCACTTACACTCGAATGAAGAGATGCTCCAGTGTTGGCTGAACAGAGAAAAGAAGCTCCAGTACAAGCCATTTACAGAATGTTGGATTCTAGCAATCCAAAACTGGTCACACTTTGCGAAAGCCATTGGGAGCCAGACTGGCTTGTTGGTCACAAATGGCAATGTCAACTAAAACGTCACACAGCTTAATTTCTGTTTTGGAGCGGTTTTTTGACATTTTATTGAACGCAGAAAATGCCTGTAGGTTTTCCCATTCTCTGCCTTCACCGCCGGTAGTTACCAAAGATAACCGCGGACGAAGAGACAAAAACCAACACGTAAATATTTGTTTTTATCGTTGTGGCAGGTCCACATCCAGGTCAGTGACAGAAACTGTGGCAAAAATAATCAGCTTTTCCTTTCTTAAAGTTCAGCAGTGATCATTAAATACTTTTGCGAATTTTTTTTTGTCCTGTCAAATCAACGAAACAAATTTGCAGTGATTGGATTTCCCCTCAGAGAAATGCAACTTTTGTGCAGAATTCATTGAAATGAACAAAAAGATGCAAAGAAAAACTTCAAGATCCATCCAAGACAAAACACATTTTGGTTGATCTAGTAGACGCAGCATTTTCAGAGCTTCCGTTTTTCTGTGGTCTCCGCCTGGTCGAACCCAAAATGTGATAGTTTAGAGTCCCACTTATCAACAAAGCTATAAATTCCGGCCTGAAAGCAAAGGCAGGATATTGATACTTGATAAGTTAGGTCTCTTCTGCTACCTTTCCTGAACATCTACACCCCACCTGAGTTCACCTAGAATGATAAGATAAGTTTGCGGAAGAGTCCAACACCAGATTTTGGGGACAATTCCCCAGATGATCATGACAAAGGGAAACAAATCAATCCGAGGATCGAATGATTGTGTTAATCTGTATTTTACCCATATGATGAGCATTGTTTAGGCTCATTCCAATGAAAAAATTGGGTTGACTGTCAGTTTGAGAAATGAAACATTTTTATCAGTTTATGAGAAGTTTTATCAGTCGTCTTCATTTGAGTTGTTGCGGAAAATAAATTTTTGAGCACACGCATTTGTCAAGAAAAGGAAAAGTACACAAATTCCAATGTCTCTGAGTCCGTGTAATTTCTGATGTTGTTGTCAACAGGAGTAAAACGTACGTTTTTTTTGTCTTTGCTTTGTGCAATAGTTTCCCGACTGATGACTCAAGGTTCGTGCAGCATGCCGGCGATGGGACAAGGGATGAACATGGGCTTCATGGATCAGAACCGAGCGAGTATGGGCTTCGGACAGCGGCGCAAGCGACGGGTGCTGTTCACCCAGGCGCAGGTGTACGAGCTCGAGCGCAGGTTCAAGCAGCAGAAGTACCTGTCCGCCCCGGAGCGCGAGGCCCTGGCCAACTGTATCAATCTGACTCCCACTCAGGTGAAAATCTGGTTCCAGAACCACCGGTACAAGACCAAGCGGTCGGAGAAGGACAAGGTTAAGATGGAGACACAGCAGAAGGAAGGCAGCTTCCCCGCGCATTCCCCCAAGAGGGTGACAGTGCCGGTGCTTGTTCGGGATGGCAAACCGTGCTCGGGGACAAACGTTTCGGAAAGTCAGCGGAACGAAGCGGCCAGTGAGGCGGTGCCACCGCCGCAGTTGACGGCCGCCCCGCACCAGGGAGCCGGGGGCGCGCACAGCAGCCAGGCCGTCGGGGGCCATGCCGGGGCCTCCTCCACGAACCCTGCCCAGGCCGGCGCCTACCACGACTCCAAGGAGGGGCTGCTCGCGGGCCAGACCGGCACCATGTCCGCAGTGTCCTCCATGAACACAATGGCCGTGCATTCGGCTGCGTCCAGCTTAGCGAACGGAGGAGGTCATCTGGTCACTTCTCCCCTCAATTACTCCTCTTCTGCCAGCAGTTATTTGCTACCAGGAAGAACATGGTAGACAAAGGACGCCAACCCTGTTGAACAATTCTTAGGTCAAGGCAAAAGAGAACGTTGTGACAAGAAACGTCGCAAGCCTTGTACGATGGATTACACACTTTTGACTCACTTTCTGCAGTTCGAAATGACTTTAGAAACGGTGACGGTGATCGCAAAAAAGACAGTTTTAACTTGTTTCCCATTGGAGAAAAGGGTGTGAAAGAGCAGAGGCACGTGCAACAAACGTGACTGAAACAGCCATGAGCATGGAAAATGAAGGTTTTTACACCTTTTAAGCCTGAAAGTTTACATGTGTATGTTTACGTGTGAGCAAGTAAATTTCAGAAATCTGTTTGAAGAAAGTCCTTCAAAACTGGTATTGCCAACCACATTGTACCATTGGATACACATGTGTTATTTTTTGTTTCTAGATGTGAATTCTTTGTTGCTGTATTGTGCGAATTTTGTCCGTGTTATTTATGATTGGATTCTCTTGATATCTTGTTAATCTGACAGCTGATGGCGCTGTTATTCCGACAGCTGTTGACACTTTTGACTTCTTTTCACCTTCAAGACATTCCCCAGTGCAGGCGTTCAAGTTATATTTTGGTCAGTACTCAATTTATCTTGTACCAAGCATCTGGACATTGAATCCAGGAAAGTCATTTTGTTCAGCGCCATTTGCAAGAATCACGCAAGTCTGCAAATTGACAAGTCCGTTGATGGAACAAGCAATTTTGAAATGTGGTTCCATGAAGCAATTTATTTTTTATCACATGAACCTAAATTTGAGTGTAAACTATGTACATACGAATGTGTGTCACCTTCATATGCCAATAGATTTTGTCTCGTGTCTTAGATACCATTTTATTGTGATAAACGTAATCATGAACATTTGAAATAAACTTTTTGTCAGCTGTACTGATTGATTCTTTGTTATCACTGGATATCAACTGGTCCATGTGTTTCATGGTATCGGCAGCAAACAATCCAGGGGTCAGCAAGAGACCGCCGTGGCGCGATGTGTTCAGAACTCGTCTTGAAGCCAGCAACGCCATTCCGTTGTGAATTGTTGGCAGAGATCTGACTCAGGAAATCTTTCACACCTTCATGCCTCTTCTCGACTGAAGGTCAGGCCAGATTCGCTGGGTATAGCTGAGTTTTGACTGAAGTCTCTGTTGAAGTGAGGTTGACATCAGTCCTTTCCAAATGGTCCGAAGAGATAGGATTCATGCGTGGTGCTTCAGGAACATAAATCTGACGCAAAATACGTGGCCTTTGGTGATGAAAAAAAACCTGGCGTTATTGTGATTGAAATATGCTTCAGAAGTGCATGAAAACATGGGAAAATGTAACACAACATGCTGCAAATTGAAATGCATGAGTATAGATCGGGCCTTCAGGATCAGCACTTGATATTAAAGAGTGAAATCTCCGGTTTCAAGGCTCCACAAATACCTATTGATCAAGAGGCCTGTACCATCGTTTTCACTAATTGCTTTCCCTGAGAGGTAACAATTATAATCCTGCCTCTTTCCAAATACACTGCCTCTGTAAGGCGGATGTGGAACCATAATATCCGAGCCACCTTCCGAAGAGCTTTTGTCCAAGTGCACAATTCTGTTTGGCAGCTCTTTCGCTAATTGTTGACAATTCTGCTCCACACACAGATATCAGCCTTCTTTTCTTTCCTCTCGTTTTTGTGAGATTATTTGCGGAACTACTTGGGAGGTGAAAAATAACATCTTTTTCTCCTGAGAGGATTGAAAAGGTTATTTTTCCCGAACAACAACATCTTTCGGAATTGGAACAAAATGTTTCACGATGTTCGTTCATTGCTTTCGTGCAAACGCAATTTATTGTTGACGTGTGAAGCTGGGGTCGTTTGTAGGTTTGGCTCACACCAGAAAAATTCATTGTGGAGCTCTAGTATCCAACTGTTAATGTCGATAAATGAAAGTGTGCTTGAATCAAGCTTAAAAGCCTGCCTGATAGGTCCTTTGCAATTCATGTTAGAGGCTTATCGTTTATGAATAGCATATTATTGCTAAATAAGTGCACAGAAAGTGGAATGGCAGTGAGTAGTTCGTACATTGTGCTGTTGCATTGTGTAAATATGCACTTTTGTACTGACTTATTGATGAAACTACATAGGACAGAAACAACGGTAACGTACATGGTGATGGCAACATGAAATATTGACAATGCCAGTGCAAGAGGTGGGGAACAAAAAGTTTTTTATTCACGGATCCGAAAGCAGGATTTCTGCAAAAAGGTTGGTTGAACCTTGTTGGCTTCTGAAAAGGCGCACAACTTGTGTTCTGTTTCAGCACTAAATGTGGTGTGGGTATCAATCTATGCTTCCAAGCAGCTCATGGAGCGATTTTTGTGAGTCAATTTTTGCTGCAACCAAAGGATCCCAGAACGTCCCTTCCGTTCAAACAGTTCCAACCTCAGCGCATCATCTCCAGGGTGAACAGAAATGCGCATCTTGTAATCACACGCACAAACATCAGGGTGTTAAGTGATGATTACATTTAGGAGCAATTTCTCCGTGGGTGCAATATTTTCCGCGCATTTAAACTCTGTTTTTCTCCAAGCCATTAATTCTGAAACTTCATTGGCTTTAAATCCTTACCTGGCCCTGAGCGATGCACTTGCTGCTATTGTCCGACTTTTCATAAAACCGCTTCTATCTCAGATTCGACACAAAGATCATAAGTTCAGCAGAGAGCAAAGGCCCTTGGGCAGTGGAAATCATGTATGAATGTCTTGAAGCTCGTGAGAATATTGTGAAAACCATGCCTGAAATTATAC
>JAAUYG010217451.1_pt1 | contig 12155 bp, 6 predicted proteins | sample 7278091 | NCBI WGS metagenome assembly JAAUYG01 (sample SAMN14350201, study PRJNA611818) | marine sediment metagenome | isolation source: surface marine sediment (0.6m) | place: French Polynesia: Moorea | collected 2018-08
CCCCCCCCCCCCCCCCCCCCCCCCCCCCCCCCCCCCCCCCCCCCCCCCCCCCCCCCCCCCCCCCCCCCCCCCCCCCCCCCCCCCCCCCCCCCCCCCCCCCCCCCGCCATAGAAACAGACAGGGTGGGAGTCCTAATTAATGGAAACAAATTAATGGAAACAATTCATTACACAATCTGTTGGAGACCCATGCAAATCCAACCCATAATCTAAAAAAAAAAATGGTTGCTTGTTATCTGGTGAAAAATCCAAAAATAACATTACTGTAGCTTGTGACACAATGTACTTTAGAGACTTTTACACTGCAGCATCCCTTTCTTTACAGGTAGCGTTTCAGTTCTTCCCACAATTCTCTTCCTCCTGACCGGGATTATCCGAGAACTGGCACCTCCGGGTACCCGAGACAAGGTTCCCGGTGCGGTAACCATGGCATTGCAGTGTCTGCACGGATTGTGTACCTCTCCTTTCCTGCAGCAGGAGGAGTGTTCCGAGGACTGGCTGCGACTGCTGAGATCCACACTGGCGACTGTTCTGGAATACGGCAGGCCCGGTAAGATTCTATAGACAGCTGGTCTTAACACACATTGCTGGAATATTCCTTTGTGGTGGAGATTTGGGACAGCCGGGAAAGACAGCAGACTCAAAATTTCTGCGGAATAAAGGAATGCACAGACAATATGTGTTAGGACTAGTAGGTGGATGGGTGTGGGGATTACTAAAGTATAGGATGGTTATGGTTACACGATCGTTTTTGCAGCAGGTTTATCACTGACATGTAACTGACTAATACTTAGGTTTTGTTATGGCCGTACTACAGAAAAAATTGGTAAGATGTCGGGGTGGGGGAGGGTCTGGTAACTTGCTAAACAAATCTCTCAGTGCAGTGTAACCTAATACTGCAGTATGCGGTCACCAGCTCTAGCTTTAATGGTGTATGCAAAGGCAAAGGAATAAGATTATATGCAGGCACGTCTAGAAATATATACCTAAGCTTACATTCAGGTACATGTATTTACATGTTAACGCAGTAAAAAAGAATGAAACGATTTCAGTGTTTCAAATTCATTCATATGTTTTCATATTCATTGAAAGCAAAAGGCATTGAAACTTCATGGGTAACATGGCAAAGGTAAGACCATCTTAGTAATGACATGTTTGTTACTTATATCTCCTCCACATCAGTGTATTTTGTGTAGCTAAAGTCAAAAGTTTGCTGTGAAAACCTAATGCCATTTTCTCTGTTCCCTTTTTAGACCCTGACAAACCTGACAGCGGTATAGAGGACTGTACTTTACTGCTCACTGTTGGTGTGTTTGTCATGTCTGCACCCAGCGATGTTATCTGCACCCGAGATCTGCTCACCCCCTCCATGAGAGCATTCAGCCAAGCCTGGGCCAAGAACGACATGGCGGTAGGCTCATACCCACATGTAGCTCTTACTATGTATCTCCAGCATTGCTTAAGGTGCTTTATATAATACTAACAATTATTGTCATACTATACCTTCACAAAATCCAATTCAAACAATCTTTGGCTTTAAATGACTTGCCCTGAAAATTACCTATAATCTGTTTGAAACCGTTATGCTGCCTTTAGGGACACTAACCTCCAACTAGCACCTACATGAGAGTGTTATGACTACCCCAGTCAAACATGAACCCTCTGAAGAAGGCCTCCAGTGAGGGGCCTGTTGTAAGAGTGTCTAATGACAAAATTGATTGAGATTTTGGCACAAAAGAACCTCTGTACAGAGTCCCCCACTGATGGTCGGTCAGGTGAAACCAAGCCTGAACTCAGACTATTATATGCAGTGGTCCCTCTGTTAGTAACTATTATATGCAGTGGTTCCTCTGTTAGAAGCCACTCTCAATAGAGGCCACCTCTAATGTGGAAAAAAACTTTTTGCTGCTGCTACTTTGAACTTTTCCCTCTCGCCAAAGGCCACCTTTCTAATTGGGCCACAATTTATTGGCAAGTAGGGTGGCCTTATTAGAGAGGGACTATGTACTGTATATGTTTGCTAGAAATCCGTATTCGGGGATTAGCTTCAAGTCATTGCAACAAAAATTCTTAGCCTAAAGTGGCATGATAAGTCTCCCAGAGTGTAAACATCTGCAGGCTGTAAAAGCAGAAACCCTCAGGTCAACTTGGGAGGATAACTGGCTGGAAAACTTTCCATATAGGATCTCCATGTTGGGTTAATCCTTGCTAAAGTGAAAGCCTCACCATATTACACTGCAGCCAACTCCACACCTACCGGTAGTTCTGGTATCATTCATACATCAATTAAAGTCACTGTAAACTGCGACTTTCACAACTCTGCAATAATAATGGTTATTACTATTTATTTACAAATTTCCAAGGTACGATCCTTGGTCAATACCTGTCATGTTTCATAAATGTTATCTCAAAGTTCTATCTCTAGGATATATTGGTGAGGTTGTGACTGGTGCACACAAATTTTCTTACTAATTTAGAAAAATCTGAAGTTTAGAAACAGAACTTGGAATTTTCTAATCACCTTCAAGACAACCATTTGTTTTCTTTGCTCAAGATCAGTTGTGGACTTCAAACTTTGTGTTAAAAAATACTTAGTTCTTGGCTGAATTTTACTTCATGTAAAATTGTGTGTATCATTGCAGGTGAAACTGAAGTACGTCCAGACGCTGACGTCGATATGTCAGCACCCTGAGAGGTCTGTAGCCACCCCGTTTATCCGTGGTCTAGCTCCCAGAGTGATCGAATACCTGCTGATGATATCCAGCAACAAGGAGCAGCCGGCTGAGCCGGAGCTTCCACTGATACTGGAGAGCATTCGCCTGATGGAGGTCCTGGTTGCCAAAGCTGAAGACAACACCAGTAAGATCATACTGATGGGGTTGACATTTTCTGCAAGAGACCTTTCCATATAGTTATGCATCCCAGAGCCGACTGTTTGGTAGTACATATATGGTTTAACGTGCATTGTAGTTGAAATACTAAAATTAGCTGAACTATCAGTATTATAATTATAGGGTACACAATCTGGAAAAGGAACAGCAAGTACCCTGCTGCATATTGACTGGTCCAAAGTTTACAAGAAATAGAGCTGAACTTGCCAAGCTTTGTTTCCGATATTAGTTGATAAATACAGTATTATAACCCTATATCTTTTTCTGGTTGAATGGGTGGTCTTGAAATGCAGGGCCCACTGCAGTTGTTTTGGGGGGAAATGATTTTAACCCTTTCGGCGCTGAATATTGACATATACATACCGTGGTGTCCTAAAGAGTAGAGCACTAATCTTGCTAAATACATATACAGTGAAACCTGTCTTTAAGACCACCTGAGAAATAGGGACAACCTGGGAATTAAGGGCAGCTACGACAGTCCCTAGGCCTATTCAATACACAGAAATGGACCTGAGAAATAAGACCACCTCAGAATTCAGGACAGTTTTTCACAGTCCCGTGGGTGTCCCTAATTCCGAGGTTTCACTGTAGTTGTGTACCTTCCTGTGGCCACAAATTTACCACAAATTGAGCACACAAGGGCAAAAACTCATACCAGATAGAATGTCAGATTCTTAAGTAAAATTCGAGCGGTATTCAGTTCAGTTTGGCTATACATGTGCTAAACACCAATTCCTTGTGGCCCCTGTACCGTATGTCTGCAGTTTTAAGAATTAGTTTTAGGTAAAGACTGGCAGGATTCATTATCGCCTCTGCACGTCCACATGCATGATTATTAGGCCTAACACAGTATTATATATGAATTTTCAAGTATTTTTCTGAGTGTATGTTATACAGCATTGTGGTCTCCGTCTATTGCAGGGATCCACCTCGTGTCCGTTCTCGTCCCCATGCTCGTGTCCTTTCTGATAGAGTCCCCGACAAACTCTACCACAACCGGGAGCAGATCGTTACACGAACAAGCTCTGCAGAAGCTCATCAAGCTGGGCCCCCAGTACCCCAGCCACTTCAGAACTGTCATGCACAACATGCCGCAAATTAAGTCGCGATTGGAGGCTGCCGTGAAGCATCAACAGGAGGCCAGCAAGGCGGCCAGTTCAAAAGCGGCAGCGCAGAGCAAAGTGGCCAATGCCCAAGCACAACCCAGTCAACCGAGTATTAAACTTAAAATGGACTTCAGTAATTTTGGTTCTGTGTCATAAATGTCGCCATTTTTTTAATGATGATTATATATATATATATCCCAAATCAGTGCCTGTTGTCAATTGTTAGTCATGAAGTGTAACTTGTTATCAACGTTGTAACAGCATAGCTGATATGTTAATATTAGTTAGCACTAACATGATATGTTACCTTGGGGTGGGTAGGCGTATGTATGTATCAGTGGCGTTGTGCAACTTGCCAACAAATGTTAAGGCTTGCGCTTCATCACCTTTGTGTTCCGATGCATACAGAATATATTTGCTCAGGTTCAGTTGCACTATTGTCATTTTGCATTATAGATCGTTTATGGAATATATGCTTTATACACTAGGTTCGTATTGCCAGTTTTGTTTAAAACAAGTCTAAATTGGCTGCAGTTTTCGTTCATATCAGCAGAAATGCCTGTGCTCTTCTTATTTTAGCTTCATAGTATTTGCATAAAGTTGCTTGATCCGCAGTGAGTTAATGCTTGGGAATCTTTGTAAATTTCTTGTAATTAAAACTTGCTATGCGAGTATGTATGTGTATAATTAGAATGAGGGATAATGACCATTAATGTTTATGGTTTTTTTCTCAAAGAGCATGATAATACTCTTTTATTATGCATGGCAGTGTTATATTTATGCATGTGTGTGTGGCTTTGCAAAATTATATTACAGTGTTTGCAACAGGTTGTATAACCATGACAATTGTAAACTAAATCATTCTTTAGCTATTATGCTCGAGTCTTGTTGTAGGAGTATGTAAAAAGCGACTTTGCTAGCAATACGCTAACCAAAATTTAAAATAAAATTCTGTAGTATAAAATTTATAAATGCTCCATGTATAGGGCTGGTCCCCAAACTCAAAGCGGGCAAACTTCTTTTGTATATAATTGTATAGCGTACCCTCTTTAGCAATCGAAAAACAATATCAGACAATAATTACATCTGTAGTATACTTTGTAGTTATCAAAGGAAAATAGCAAAGAGTATGAGTATGAAGTCCCTCCCTCCCCCTCCAGTGGTGTTAAGAAAACATGCTAACACGGACATGAGACATGTCTAGAACGTCGAGGGTCTGTGTGTGTTCAGTGATCTAATGCAATCTGTATCTACATGTACTTCAATCAGTATGGATCATTGTGATTGAAATGTAATTATGTCCACTTGTAATTATGTAAACATTTTCATGAAAACAAATGAGACTGAAGTGTTTGTGATCAGTATTGGCAGTTGTGCTTTTCAATCTTATCACTAAAATTCTCCTAAATTTATCTTCCTGATATTATCAACTATATATACTGGTACTAGCATTGCACTTTACACATTTCAGGTCTTTAATGTTTAATAGCTAATCACACACTTATTATAACTACAAGCTCTTTAAGATTTTATTAACAGTAAATTATTCAAAGTATTTTTAATATAAAAAGTGGTTGGCTATATGTAAAATCTAAATGAACTTCAGTCATATATGCCGCTATAGCATTCTATTAGTATCCCTGCTGTGAAGCCTTGTATTGGTTATACTGTATTCATGATACTATCAGTACCCAAGTATTGGCTCAGCTAGCACTGCCTGACAGTAGATATACATTGGCAGCACCAGTGTATTGAACAGCACCAGTGTATTGAACAAAGTATTATAAGTTTTGAAGTAGGGAGACTGACTATACAATCGACCAAGCAGCAATAAACATTTTGAATGTTTAAAAACTTTCATCGACACGTTTCAATACCGTTTGAGGAAATCCACTTTGGGCTCCTTTCCAGAAAAAGTTAAAAATCTGAACTTTTTTTCTTTCTGGATATCATTCCCGGATATACGTATAGAGTACTGGCAGACTATTTCCACAGAAAATACTTTCTCTTATAGGAAAGTGATTTTTTTGGCTGTTTAAACTTCATAGACTAAAACATTTATCCTTTCAAGTCCTTTCAAGTCTTACATATGTTTCGTGGGTACTCCTCACTGCTATATCACGCTATATTTAAGACAACTTGGGTATGTTTTATCGTTCAATATTTACCAAATGTCAATATGGATGTTTTTATTGGTGTGCATTCATGGTATTTATAGGAGCAAATGCTTAATTTGGGCTGCTTCCTTTAGTGTCACAACGCAATTGTGGTCACAGAAAATGTAACAGTTCATGGTTTTGCAAATCAAAGTTCAGCATTTGTGACAATCGGTAAACATTGTGTTGTTTATGTGTAACTTGGCCAGGTGGGCTTGAACCTTAAGTGCACCTCGGTGAATTGCTAGATCATTAACTTAACAGCTCCGCAAGGTAAACCGAGGGTCCGTATCCATTGTATCATGCCATGTGGAATATGATGCAGGTGACCCAGTCAAACAAATATGTTTTTCAATCAGGTCACTACTAGCCCCTTTATTTGTCAATTATAGGTTCCTTGATCTTACTTGCATATTAACGCCCAGCATGAAATAGAAGTTCTAGTGCGGTATGCCTTGAGTGGTATTCAGTATTAGTGGAAATCATCATGGTTTTAAGGTTTTCTTGTAATGTTGCAGACTTGTTACAACCCCACTCTGTGTGCCATATGTTCTTGAAACTCTGAATTTCACCTCTTTTGGACCTAGTGCTTCAACTGCTTAAAATGTTGTTGGTATTTGCAAATCACACATGTATGTATTCCCGGTAAAGGACTTTGCAGTTAGGGAACTAAATAACCCCCCGGCTAGAATCGGCACCTGCTGAACATTTTAGACTAGTTATTTAATGTGTTCAGGTGCAAGTTTGTTCTGCGGAATGTATGTGCTGTACATACCCACTTGACAGCCGTTGGCTTGGTGCTGCTGCAAATATTTATATGCATGAAATGGACCTCCTGTGAAACTTAGTGTACCTTGTGTAAAAAGAAAATCTGCTGTTGCAGAAGAATGGCACCAAATCCCAAAGTGGGCATTTTCCAAATGCTGTTACTCTGTAGATAATAGATATTAACCCTTAGAACCGGGAAGTTGCACCTGTTTGAGGCTTTCAATCCCAGCACTGTTTGTGGGGAAGCCGCGTGTTATCGTCATGTTCTGTGGTACCTGGTCAGTTGTCACTGGTAATATCAAATTTATGCCAATAAAAGACTGTCTTGTCCGTTTAACCAGGTCTTGTCATTTTCTCGAATTTAAAGTAGGAAACCAACCACTACTCTGCACGTTACATTCTTCCTGTAATACAATTGAAAATAGCATGTACATTAGCTTTATATACAAACAGGCCATGTACGTTTTAAATACAGAAAATTAATATAAAAGGGTACAAATAGCCTATGTATACTGCATTCTATAGTTTCAATGCATACCACATGAGGAACCCCCCTCCTCTCTCCCTCAAACACATATACACACTAGATCAATACCACATTGGACATTTTACTGGCAACACTCAGCCATCCTTCACACAGTGGTTCCTGCATTTGAAGAGTGCACCCATTTACCCAGAAAATTAAAGGTTCTCTTAAAACAGGTCTATTCAGTTTGAAATAAACATACCGGTACTACTACTAAACTAAAGGGATGCCACTACTGATGCTTTCTTACAGCTCCCTACAGTACAGTCCTTCAAGACCGACGCAAGTGGACACCACACACAATTGAAATTGCATGCATAGGATTTCACCAAACTTTATCAATCTAATGTTACCTACATCTTTCAACTTCAAGGTTGTTAAAGGCCATAAAAAACGGAGGGGAGGGGGACATTAAGTTGCAAAGTAGATCCAATTCCTGACATTCATGTACAAGTATTACTGAAATAACATGAACATTGTGCCAAAGGAAGTATATTTTTCTCGGCCCCTAGCTGCAAAACAACCATCCAAGATAAAAATATGCTGATCACATTAAGACCTGTGGGTTGCCAGAAAAGGTCTAGTAATCTACAAAGTATGACAATGTTTTGACAGTGTCATGAGGAGCCTACCATTACAGGTGTACACATTGCCTGACTGTCAGCCTTCAACTGTGGCTTCACTACAGTCAAATGGTCAAAGAAAAAGCCATACATTTGTAATTTGTGTTTACAAGTTCACACATATGCCAAACATTTTACTTCAGCAAACATTTAAAATTTGGTCCATTACTGGAGGGAAAATCAAAATTTACACCCACATGGAAAAAGTCAATGTATCCATCAGTATTGCCAAGCATACGAAATGGCTAATCCAAGACAGGTCATGTACAGTGTATATAACAACGTATTAAAAGAACGACTCACAAAACATACTGGTAAACTGCACCAGTCATCCCTCGCCAAAAGAAAGACACTTCAGATTGAGATTAAGCATGTTAACATAGTATTGGTTAAATGGTATGGTAACAAGGTCCAGGACAGGTATTGTCAGGTAATAATTAAACGTAATGCAATTTATAAAATCAACAAATGTATACATAAGATGTCATCAGATACAACTAAAACTGTCTTTGTCGTTTAACATCTTCCAGGATACACCAATTAGGGGAATGCACATCGCTAGCTAACCAATTAAAATCATCCACATCATTCCAGTTATTCCTCATCTTATCTAGACCAGACATAGCATAATGTTCCTCAATTTCATCATAATCCCAAGTGTATGGTGCAAAGCAGAGTCCTTTACAGTCTTCAATAATGGCACGGCTGGTGACATGAAGGTAGAAGTGTGAGTCGACCGTCGAGTGACAACGAAGCTGTTGGCATGGGACGACAAATGTGCAATTTACACACTTATCAATAAATATCGAAGTTGAAACAGGACCCGAAAGGACTGTGCACCCAACCATATTGCTGAGGTGAAGTGTGCTGGGAGTACCATATAACTTTATGGTGCAATCTACGAGGTTCACCAACGATATATCCTTTCGGTTAATATCCGCTCCACGCTTTTCCAAATCTTTCCCATTGACATTTTCAAACAATTTTTCTGAAGTGACAACAACGCTTGGTTTCTGTGGACCATCAGTTACATCTGTTGGATGTAGAGCGGGTTTTGCCTTTATTTCAGTCTTCTTTTTGGACTTGAATGCAAACTTTTTCTTGGGGATGAGCTTTTCCCTTGTCGCCTGAATTGCTGTCATAAGAGAAGCCATGCTTTCCTGTGCTTTCTGCATGTCATACGATGTGACAAACATCGACGAGTCGGTCACAAACTTTTCCAACTTCTGTAGTGACAAGATCAAATCGTCGAAGTGGTCCGATAGCTTGCTCTTTTCGCATGTTTCGGCTTGCGCTAAGTGTGTTTCTATCTTTGCACGAGCGATGTTAAAGTTATCGCGAAAAAAGTCCACTTTCTCGTGTGCAACAGACGAGGTTTCTTTTTCTTCTTTTCTCTTGTTAACATCGGCCTGCCTTTCTTCTTCTCTTTTTTTTAACTTTTCGGTTACAGATAGACGCTTGTCAGCAAACTTTTCGTTATTTTCAACCTCTTTCACAACGTCTGCCATCCTGACACCGGTTTGTTTTGGAATTGAGTCATTGCTGCTTCCGGTTAGCTGGTTAGCCGCACAGCGCATTGAGAATAAATAGTGTATAAACAGTGATAAATAGGACCACAGAACCTTTCACTCAGCTGAATAACCTTGATATAGATATATAAGAACTCTATCGAAAAAACCTATATAACTATATGATTCGTAGCATGCTTTAATTCTTCTTAACGAAATATATCGAGATAGATCAAGAGACAAAACTCCTCAATAGAATGAATCACGTTGAATCGAAGGAAGTCTTAGGTCTATTTAGGGTTGTTGGGGGATGTGGCTTATAAATGATGACCTTCAACCTGGGCATGAACCCCGGCATGAACCTGGTTAGTTGTCAACATGTTCAACGGGGTGAGCATTCTCTTGAAATTAACCTTATGTGAGCATAAAAGTCAGAACTGTATATTCTTACCAGCAGTAGTAAAAACGTATTTTGACAATTATAATATATGCATCTGACAGGTCATACATATAGTAGCACCTGCACCGGATGCTTGCATAATATTACAATAAATTATAACTTGAGCATATGTAACATTTTAGCTGGGGTCAGTCCGTATTTATCAGTTTATAGATATTTGACTGCATATGAGCTGATGGCGAAATTTGCATGCATGTCACATATGTGATAATATTTTAGGCGTCTGAATTAAATATTTTCTTCTATTTTATTTTAAATTTATTTCATAAAGAGATCATCAATCTATACCAACTTAGTGAAGGAAACTACCTAGCTTGAAAAGCCCGACAAGTGAAAACATATATAATTATTCCCCAGTTTCATATCCATCCATGTTGATATGGGATGATAAAACATAAACGGTTACATGTGCAGCACATGCATGCTTCTATGATGTTTAAAAATGCTATCAATCGAGCCCAATTAATCCCCAGAACATCTGTTCAATCCACAACTCTCCTATATGTTCAAACTTCTGAGAGGAGCATGCTGATAGGCCATACAAGGATATGGGTAAACATACAGAGTAAATTACAATAGCATCCCTTGTATCCTTCTGATGCCTGGTTCTGATTTAGGGCAAACTGAACTGAAAAAAAGTCAGCAGGGGTAACTAATCTTGCCCATACACTGAAATTCAGATTAATTTTCACAATGTTCATTGGCTATTTTATTGATCAACCAAACCAGCAAATCAGACATTTTAAAAGATCAATCAAGTGAGCCAATCTTGCGAATCATGATATATATATACTCCTTGCCAAAGGGTAATTAGTGATGTCTTGCCCTGTTTGCCACCAATTCATAAGCTAGCCAGTCACTAAAGTAACCACGATCTGTGGTTTGCAGCTGTTGCAGTTAATTAAATTACAACCTGTGATAACAGTACTAGTGGTGTGATAAAATTTGATCTGGGACTTCCATTTCGACTGTTAAATATTATTTTATGATTCAAATATGGATCTAAAATAGTGCTCAGTTATTTGTAAGTCTTTGTCAAAAATAAATATCGAACTCTAATATGTTTATAGACCCATGTATATCCGTCACAATGTGTGCACGTTTGGGCTCAAATCTCTTTGTGGTGATATGTTATTAATTGCTGTATTTAAAGGGTTCATACAGGCCCACTTTTTGCAACAATATATTTTTTATTTCATCAGTGACATTTTTATTATATTTTCATTCACGTGGTTTAGTGCTGTGATAATCATTAAGAAACCACTACAATTTCACGTGGCTATATAATATCTAAAAATCCTGGAATATATAGACATACAGTAGCTGCATACAGTTACTTTAGTTGCTACACTGAAGGGTCAAATTCAACGTCATTCATATCTTAAATATCGAACACAGGTATTACTACTGAACACTGCTAAACAGACATATAAGTTGTGTCCAACTGCAGCATTAGGTTTCACAGCGATTTACTGGGTGAGAAGGTTTTTCCTCTCTCCCACTGAGCTTTCTTAAGTAATTGCTATTATATTTCTCTAGCTGGTGGTACTTTAATATAACATGATATTTGTTTCAGAAATTGATCATAAAATGGGTCTGGACGATGCTATGTTTAGCACTGTGCTGTGATCCCATAATGACGAATCAAAGGCCACCAAATTTCATCATTTTCCTTGCTGATGATTTGGGCTACGGTGACCTGTCTGTCTTTGGACATCCCACACAAGAATGGGGAGCAGTTGATCAGATGGCTGCTGAGGGCATGCGATTTACCAACTGCTACAGCTCTGCCGTGCTTTGTACTCCAAGCCGAGCTTCTTTACTAACTGGTAAAACAATGTTCAGCATCTGAAACATATTGTAGTGTTTTGGGCCCCAGTTTATGTATTTAGTCTTATGTTTATGGTCTGGTTATCGGCAGTTGTCGGACTGCAGGATAGCCCCTTATCCAATAGCTTCCAAAGATTGCAAGCTCATCATACATTTTTTTTTGTGTGTGCCTGTTTTCGTGTCCCTATCCCGCGGCGGGGGGGGGGGGGGGGGGGGGGGGGGGGGGGGGGGGGGGGGGGGGGGGGGGGGGGGGGGGGGGGGGGGGGGGGGGGGGGGGGGGGGGGGGGG
>JAAUYG010247534.1_pt1 | contig 12155 bp, 11 predicted proteins | sample 7278091 | NCBI WGS metagenome assembly JAAUYG01 (sample SAMN14350201, study PRJNA611818) | marine sediment metagenome | isolation source: surface marine sediment (0.6m) | place: French Polynesia: Moorea | collected 2018-08
AATGTTTGTACAGTTCACAGCCTCTGGCTTTTGGTGATGGCCTCTGATTGTACATGGTATAATTGTGTTTATTTATACTGTATTTGTATATACAATCGAAATAAAACTTACTTGCTTACTTACTTACTTAGTAGTAGTAGTAGTAGTATGTATGTATGTATTGATTTGAAACCGACGAGTCATTACCGAACGTACCATCATCACACTCTTTGTCCCTATTGACCATAAGGAGACAGTAATCCCCCGGTCCCCACTTGCTGGCAGTAGGGGGGTTGTATCCCTGTCTCATGTTACAGATGTTCAGAGTGATCAGGTCCTCACTAAACGGTCCCAGAAGGTGGGACCTCAGGGTCGTCTCTGAATCCAGATGACTAGTCGTGCCGATGGTCAGTGTCTGAGTGAACCACATGGTGTCTGGAACTCGGGGGCAGCCGAACGACGAGGCTAGCATTCCATAGTCTCCACCCGGCCAGGCTAGAGTTCCTGCTCAATGGACCAGATAAATTGCATTTTAACACATTATATATGACGAAAACATTTTAGAGAGTGCAAGAAATTATGACCAACTAACGACATGATACATAACCTACGGACAGGGGATCTATTAACATTGTCACAGAGAGTGAACAAGGGAAAGCTTGAGGAATACAAAACGTAGCCCAAGCTTTCAAATTAATTGGAATATTGTTAAGATGCTTGTTCTTGCTGCTTTTCCAGTCTTTCTTTATTTTCCATACGGTCTTAAATATGTCTATCGTCGTACTTCCGTTTTTGAACTCACGTTCGAGGTCCTCCCATCCACAGTCAACTTTGCTGACACAGCAGACGTCCTCTCCCAAACACAATCCCGTGACGTAATTACCACCCGTGCAGCACCTAGTGTCTGCACATTGCCCGCGCTGGGCTACTGTGCACAGTCTGTTGTCGAAAAGCTGTTCTTCCAACTCATCCCTTTGAATGTGATCTAAAGTAAGAGTACGCTTAAATGTGATAATAGCCTGTTTTTGCCCCATGATTAGAATACCTTGTATAAAGTTTGAATGAAATGGAATGAAAATTGGGAGAGGAACAGTTTTAAAAATTATATAACTGGAAATGTTGCTTCATACGTGCAATGTAGTACCCAGAGTCCCAAATTTTCTTCCGTTTCGCTCTACGAACAGCCGTTTTCGAGATATTCCACCTTTTAGGTTTTCCAAATGACCCCCATGTTAAAATTTCAAAGTGCCATAAATTTTGTAAAACGTGGTCGATTTTCAAGAACAGCAATAGCCTGAATTCCCCCATAGTAAGCAATGTCCTCATAAAGTTTGGACTTCATTCGATGAAATTGTTGGAGAAGTAGCTTTTTGAAATTTCCAGGTCCATGTGATCCTGTATTAAGGAAAGATTCAAAGCGCCATAACTTTTGCAATTTCAAAGTGCCACAAATTTTTGAAATTTCCAGCCCTATATGGTCCTGTGTTAACAAAAATTTCAAGTGCCACAAAATTTATAGCCTATATTTCCCCGGAAGTAATATATTTATCATAAAGTGTGGTTGAAATCGAACCGAAACTGTGGGAGAAGTAGCCTTTTGAAATTTTAGCTCTCATAGGGTCCCATGTTAACGAAAACGAAAAAGAATGTAAAAATTTAAAAATCATTTTGAAAAAAAAATAACCATCTGGAAATAGGGCGGACAGATAGCTTTAAACAGAAATTGGAGCCATGCAATGGTTTCTGAGGAACCTGAGTTAATGGACGGACGACGGACGCCTGCGCCACGACAGCAGCTCTAGTCAAGCAGAGCTAAAAATGACTACTACAAGTGGGTATTAAAGATAATATATATATTGAGATGTTCCAGGTCATTCACTTCTCAAGAGCTGATGGATACTCAGTCACATCTTCACCACCCAGAACCCTTCGTCAGTTCAGTATTTTACCCATGTGCGATGGTCCATTGGCATGCTAGAGATTGTGCTCATGGCTTTGGAAATAATCATTGGACTATGGGGCTCAAGTTTCTACAGAACAGACGGAAGGAAGCCTTCTATCTCACGGAAATGAATAGAAAACCATTTGGCATAATTGTGACGATCTAGCACAGAAATAATGAGACCAGGGCCCTCTAAGCCAAAAAACTAACCCTGCTACCCAGATGGGCGGATATGTAATGTTATTCCATTGTGCTGGATGTTTTTATCTAAAAATCAGCTATGCTGGGACCTGCAATGTCTATCTGAGTTAGAGCAATTTTCCGATCTGCGTCTGTCCCATACTGGGGAACTGAAAAAGACTGATGCCTGCGAGATGATGTGAACATTTGGCTGCGCTTTCAAGAGTTCACACAGAGCTTTGTATATCTTAGTGGGACAGACCACGGCTTGAGTTCTCAAAATACTTATGTCAAAGTTTCGATTTAAGTCAGATTCTTAGCCAATCACATTGGTGTGATAGGGCAATCAGATTGGTGACATAGGATAAATCTCAGACTTAACTATTTTTGAGAACTTCAACCCACATCAATCGTTTCTTTGTTCTTACAGGAAGCGGTAGCTAGATGATTCTGAGGGTTCACATGAGCATAGCTGACTAGATTCATACAGCTGCGTGAACAACTTTTTGGATCGAGTCATCAGTTGATGGGCATTATTTAATCCAATGTAGATGGAAAGTAGTAGATGGAAAGTAATCTTTGAAAGGACTAGCCCCGCGGTACATAACAGAGCTGTTGCAGCCATATACACCGATTCGCAATCTCCGGTCATCAACGAACAACACATTAGTCGTACCAAAGATCAGGACAACCACATATGGAAGCAGACGTATCTCGTATGCAGCTCCACAGGCTTGGAACAACTTGGCAGCAGATCTCAGAAACACTACCATTTCTTTGGACTCTTTTAAGTCAAAATTAAAAACCCACTTCTATAGACAAGCCTTCATAATTTTGACCCCTGTCCCGTCCTAGCGATTATGTAATTGGCGCCTGTGAACGGTTTCCGGAGTCTGGCGCGGTATAAATGTCGAGATAATAATAATAATAGTTTAAGTACGTATCTGGTGATGGTGTTAAAGGTTCCATTCCAATCATTGCCGTTATGAAACGTATATTTAAACATCAACATTCAGAGACTAGGGGAATTACAATCCGACATATTCTTACTTAAAGGTTTTGCATGGCGGCCACCTTGGGGATTTCCAAAATAGCTGCCATGTTTCGTTACTCGCATGTGGCTCCTATCAAAATTTGAAAGCAATTGTACTAGAATACACGTATTAAGAATTTGGTGTTTTTGTCCGGACTGGCCATATCATTATTAAATCTGGTTTTAAGCAGCCTAACTCTGATTCTTTGCTAAAAGCATCCTGCACACTATAACATCAAGAAATATCCTCACCACATGTTTTCAGGCAAAATATTTAAAACCCCATATTTAAAACAAAACATAATGCGGAAAATGTCATTTGCTGATACATTTCTGTAGGGCTTGTCTTAGGTCTAGTTTGCTGAAGAGATTGCCCACCTTATCTACTGGATAATTCACGACCTTTTTGATGTACTAACCATGCAACAATATGAGTATTTCCATAAACATTTACAGACATAAACCAAACTGAGGTGGATCTATAAAGTTGCTCATTCAGGAGTATCTAGATACTAAAAAAAAAAAAAAAACAAGCAAAAATATGTTGCGCATGTATATGCCACAGTGCAAACTTCAGCAAAAAAACTTTCTTCACCACTCGGGGACTATAATATTGGTACCAACAGCCATACCTCGTACTAACAATTTACACTTTAACAAGTCGATCGTCGACACCTTAATGTGCAAAGACCCAAATTAAAAATTCAACGGTGCTGCACCTTTCACAAAGCAGCACCTGAACTATGGAATAATGCCCCGCCTGCATTTAAGTTAGAAACTGTGGTATTTTAAGCGCTTTTCTGAACTTCTCTATCCTGACGTGTGTGACCTAATTTATTTTACCACAGAGAGGCACGTCACAGAACTCCCAGTCCACTTCCGGGTCCGGGTTGTCACTGTAACACCAGGGTCGAGATCTCTGGCCACTCGGATTGCGACAGAAGCTCTGGTTACTGTTGCTATCGGCAAAGCGAATCTGGATTGGATAAAATACACGGCATCTGACTGCATTAATATAGTTGATAACCAGCGCGCGACTGAGTGATAAAAACAAATTGAAAAGTTTTAATAAATTGTCTGTAAAAACATCGTGTATAAAATAGACTGTATTAAAAGAACCAGTAGAATTTTGTGTGGTGCTAACGTGATTTAACCTGCTTACAAAACAAATATAAATCACTGACAGAAGAGAATCCGATTTGGTGTCGAATGTTCCATAACATCCTGACCTCCGGAAGCGCCAACATGTATACAGAATGTATGCAGTGGGCTGTACACGGCTCAATATTTTATACGCTGCCAGGGTTAGCTGAACTAAGGATACAACAAAGTCACTTTATGCCATTCATGTCTCAGTCCGTCTTTTCACGCCAATGAGGGATTCAATTGTACATGCAATTACAAGTTTAGAGAACATTAGGAGAAGAAAATATCCCAATCCCAGCTTGGCACATCTTTAAGTTTATGCATTCTGGTTCTTCAAATCTTTTCTTAATTCAAATAACACATTTATAGAGAAGGTAAAATGTCTTTGTGTGGAGTAACTGCCGAATGGCAGATTTATGTGTTTAGATACGATTCATTTTTAGAGGAAACTGCTACCAAATCTAAGGGTCCAGGAAAATGAAAAAAAGGGCATAGTATTACCCTATTCTAACAATGACCTCTTTGCTGCGGCCAGAAACTGGCAGCAATAAGCGTTAAAACACAGTTTTTTAACAATTGGAAGAATATATAAAGATGATGTTAAATTATCCGTAAGAAATTATGCAGCGTCTGTCGAATTCAACTAAGAAATAGCTTTTTGCAACATGAATATTCGGTTTTATTTGGAAGCTAAATATGGCCGCAAGAAAACTTCGACCAATCGCCGTTTTCACGCCATTTTGCTACTTCCGGTATCTTTGGGATATTTTCCCACCGAGGGGTTTAAAATACTTTGAAGAGAAGACGAGACTGTCCGCGAGAATGAGTCTGGCTCTCATAGCTCTCTGCGCTCAGGGTCAACATAAACATATGCCTGCAATGAGTCAAAACAGCCGCTGTGGGACAGAATTATTGGCGGCTGCTAGACAAACCGACTAAAAACGTGAGCAAAAGCACAGACGCTTAACAATTGTGATTTTCAAATTGCAGTACAACTTGAGGATTTCGGGAAACGGGACCCAAAGGCTATTGGCACATACAATCATGGTTGTCACAGCGACACCACATAGCCAACATAGCCAAAAAGGTGGGGGTTAAGTACGTAAGTAAAAATTTATATAACGTCGGGTACAATGAATGGGTTGAGCGTATATAGTAGGTCGGACCAGTAGCTAGTGCCCTACTGGAAACACCACAGATTAATCAAACCCATGCATTAGCTACAAATGTCACAGTAACCATAATTAGCGACAAAGTCAGGATCCCCGCGTCTCTCCCCACCTGCGTCATGCCATGGGCAGATGTCGAGAAGTAATAATAGATCAATGCATGAACAGGTGTCATATTAGCGGAATTCCTGCCTCCCATGTTACATAAGTACATAGGTGTTAAATTAGGGGACATTACTGCCTGTTTGCCATAAAACTATCCTCTCTCTCTCTCTCTCTCTCTCTCTCTCTCTCTCTCTCTCTCTCTCTCTCTCTCTCTCTCTCTCTGGGACGGGTACTTGTTTTGTCAGGAGTTTTAAAGAACTAACGCATGTCAGTTCTGTGAGTGGGTGTCGATTTTGAGTACCTTTTACTACTAACTGTCAGATTAAAAAAGGAAGTTTCACACTTCAATATATCGTGATGGATTTTATGGTGGAAATATACCTCAGTTTCCAGGAATAGAAAATCAAGAAAATCCTTCATTTATGCCTTAAAACTGTCTGGAGAGCCTTTGTGTGTACCTTGTCAAACTTAAGGTAGCCGAATGCCTGCCACAGAGTGAGTTCCCCCCACAGTTTACAGCTGTGTTCTGTAACTGTGTGATTCACAGCACCCAGGTAGTTCTCGCCTTTCTCTGTGTCCTGACAACCGACTTCTGCAATGTGAAGGGAAAGAGGAAACCAACTGAAACTGGATGCACAGGTTAATGTATAAACGGAGCGGTTTAAGTTCAGTACACTGGTGTGATGGCTTTCATTCACTCATTCATTCGTCTGTTCGTTCTTCCGCCCCTTCGTTCGTTCATTTATACAATTATTTATTTGCTCTGGCATAATGTAGAGATGCAGAACCCAAGCGATAGACATACAGGGTAGTTACAAAATAAATGTTTAAGCTTTAGCATCTTTAAAATATTTATTTTAAATTAAGTCCAGTACGGTGGTGTGATGGCTTTCATTCATTCATTAATTCCTTTGTCAATGTTTTAAGTTTCTCAAAAACCATTAGTGTGACCTACCCCTCAAATCGCCACATTTTGGGACATCACAGTATTCCCACGTGACTTCTGTATCTGTGACGTAACACCAGGGACCGCCAGGATCAAAGCCGGGAGAGCGACAGTAGTTCTCTGCTGCCGCTAGTGTCCCGTCGGGGAGCATAGCGGAAGTGACGTCGTGCGCATGCGGCCATTGAGAATCCCATCTTTGACACGTCTTTCCAGTTCTGGTCACGTTAATCTTCCCTCTGTAGTTGCCGCCGCTCCGGTTGGACATGCATTCTGGGAAAAGACAAGGTAATACAAGGTGGTGTAAATCTTTGGTAAGAAGATAAAAGGCAGCAAAATACGGAAGATTTCTGAAACCGCACCATCAATGCCATTGTGGTGTTTAAACAAAACCTAAATATTGAATACTGCCACAGTTCACTAAGTGTATGTTCAATATACAGCATTTATTATAACCCACTTTCTAATCCTTCTTGCCCAAGACAACTTGGAACAAGCAGGTACAAAATGAGGCAAAGGCAAATCCCCAACTGTGACCGGCACAGACCAGTTCCCTGGGCCAGTAACTGTAGACAAAACATTGCCAGTAGACTCTGAGACTGGTCTGAGGATGGCCTGGCCCAACCCGAACCTAAATATATAGTCATACATGCCGTCATTAACAGCATGGGATCATTGCCTCCCTGGGACCCATCCATGTCCACAAGCTGCAGCTACAATACTCTCCCGTCAAGCCGCTCGGCCAGGGCAATGGCTCCGCCCAATTTAGCCTCCTAGCGATGAAGAAACCAGGGCCGGAGTCCCCTGATTGCGCCTTCTTGGGGAGGAAACGTAGTGGGCGGAGTCGGAACAACAAGTCAATATGAAGCTGTGTTTCCGTTAATTTCTTCCAAGATAATTGACAGTAAGTTGCGTAATGCAATATCTGACGAATAGTGACGGCATAGAGACGTGGCTGCCAGCCCACTGATTATTACTGTCTCCGCTGCTGAAGTCTCTGTTATGCTAGCAGCAGCAGCAGTAGTAGTAGTAGTAGTAGCAGCAGGAGTAGTAGTAGTAGTAGTAGCAGCAGCAGCAGCAGCAGTAGCAGCAGCAGCAGCATCAGGCGGAATGGCAGCAGCAACAACAACAGTTGTAGCAGCAAAGAGGATATATATTGTCAACAGTGTCTGTGGCTAATGAAAAATGACATTGGCTTCGGTAATGCAACTGCATCCATTTGCAAATTCTATAAAAAATAGCTCGTGTTTCCAGTGTCTCTAAAGAATAATATAAAACAAACATTTTAGCCCTGCTTAGTGTCTGTGATACTGCACAGGAGAGCTACTGTCGTAACGCGGGCGTCTATCGCCCGTCCGTTCGTAAAGCCCGTTTTCTGGTAAACCGGCAAGTGAATTGACACCAAATTGCGAAATTGTACCAATCCAGCATATCTCCAGACCATTTTAATGTTAAATTTTGGATTTTCTTTTTACAATTTTTTTTTTCATTTTTAGCTTTGCTTTGTGTTACTGCACAGCAGAGCTACTGTCATGGCGCGGGCGTCCTTCGTCCGTCTGTCTACAAAACTCGTTTTCTTGGAAACTGTAAAGTAGAATAACGCCAAATTTAGTGGAAAGGTGCCTATCCGCCTTATCTTTAGAACATTTTTTTCATTTTTTTGCAAACTTTTTACATTTTGTCTGATGATTAATGATTTTACGATGGGACCATATCCGAGTAAAATTTTCGAACGACATCTCCTATGATAGTACACAGCAGATTCACTCCCAAAAATGTATACATACTCCTAGGGTTTTTAAAGTTGTTCAATCTGTTTAAATTTCAAATTTTGGATTTGTAACATTTATTTTTCATTAAAATGGAACAATATGGAAGAGAAAGTTTGGAACGGCATCTAATCTGAAAGTAAACACCAGATTCACTGTCCAATATCTATACATACTTCTAGGGAGGATCTCCACCAAATTTGTTAACAGAGTTGTGAAATTTGAAATTTTTGAATTTTTGTTGGTTCTTTTTTTGACGTTTAACATCGTAGTCAATGGGCAATTATAAAATTTGCGATATCTTGAAATGGTTTGCTGTAGAAGGAAACGTACCAGAATTCAGGCCTGGGGGTAGTATTTAGTGTCCCCATTAAATAGTCAAGGTCAGTCTGAGGTCATTCAGTCGTGGAGAAAAGAGGAATGGAATTTTAGACTTGGGGATCCTAGTAACACATATATGAGGTATATCAATACATAAGGTGCCTCAGGTTTTGGTGGAAGTGATCCTCGGTAACCCACTTCCTTACTGCCCCCGCCCCCATACACCGCCACGCCCTCTTCGTTCTAGCAGGAATGTGCTGAAACTTAATGTTCCATGTTCCAAACGACTTTGGGGTGATCGTGCCTTTTCTGTGGCAGCACCGTACCCGTGGAATCATCGGCTCTGCGAAATCAAGGCCGCACTTTCGGTTAAGGTTTTCAAATCCTTACTGAAGACAGATCTTTTTTTGCCAGCAGTGATAAAATGGTCCTGCGCCATGAGCACAGTTGTGGAATGGAACCAATGACGGATTGTATATTTGACCTTGTAGTGGTCAAGGCCATTTTGGGGTCATTTGCTGCACTTGGTTCAAAGAGAGCCTTCAACCCCAAAACGGCCTGTCGTAGAGAGAAAAGGGCTGAAATTTGGGACTTGGGGACACTTGTAACACATGGCTTACTTTTCACCTTGTAATGTTCAAGGTCATCTTGGGTCATTTCAAAAATTCTAAAAACGTCCTGACGTTTAGTCCAGGTCAAGCAACACCCAAAATTTGAAAGAAATCCGTGCGACTGGTTCATAGATAATCGACGTCATAGACTGATGCCTGACGGAAATCAGACGAATTTCGATTTCATGACCTTTGCAAACACAGTCAAACAGAGCTAAAATCAGTAGTCGAAGCATAACGCGATTTCTTGAGAAAATAATATTTCACGAGAAAGTCGCAATAGTGATAAAAGAAGGGCTCCATGTGTGGGAAAGTAAGTAGTTCAACACCTACAGTGTCATCACACGAAAAAAATATATAGAATCGTGTTGTAAGTTTACGTTGATGGTAACATCCTTTGTTTTGCTCTGTTTTCGTTTCGCAGGCAACACCCCTTCCTATTTTGTTTTAAAAACAAATTAATGTTAGTTGTCATGAACATGTTAATACACAAGTCATTATTGTCTCTTCAAAACAGAAGTCAGAATTGCTGCCACAAAACGTCGCATGCAGCAACTATTACGAATATTGTTGATCTTTTTCCTTTTTTGCAGAAAAATTAAAACGCCTTAACTTTTTACGATATCCGTTTACCTTCCTGTGGTGTCCCCCTGGGGTAACCTGCCCAGCTATTTGAAATTGGAGATTGATGTGATCTGTGTGGCAGAAACCGTATCGGCTTACTGACATGATCTCCCGGGATGTCTCTTCAATTACTGCAAACAGTCAAAATATTTGAGGAGCCTTATGTTCGCGTTTTTCGAATCATGTAAAACCCAGCGAATACGCTGGAGTATTTTACGAATATTCTAAGCATATTTTTTTACACCTTGGAACATATTCTAAGTATAATTGTTTACACCTTTTTACACCTTTGTTTTAAGCACAACCAGGTGGGTTCTAGAAGCACCTTATTCAATAGACACGAAACAAACATTAATGTTTTAACATCTGCACCCATTAGGCGTCAATATTTTTTAAATTGTTAATTCACACCGAACAGTATAGAGGCTATAAAACCGTGCAGTTACAGATGTCAAACGCCATATAAATCATCTTTTCTTGAAAAATTGCCTCCACACAAATGTCAAGGTCTTTATTTTGGAACACAAAAAAGCCAGGAACGTCAAATATTTGACCATAAACTTTTCAAATCCAGAAATAAATAATTAGGCATATGGGGATAGACAAAACTGAATTTTATAGAATGAACTGGGATGAAAAGATAATGGCCATAACAAATCTGCTAGATGATTGAAAATTTTGAGCCCTTTTCTTATTTGGAAAAGTGATGATTACCAAAGCACTGGCACTTTCTAAAATAACATTTATTTTAACTGTCCAAGCTATACCGAACCGAATAGTAGCGCGACTCAGCAAGCTGGTTCCCTATTTTCCGTGGGGTTAGAGTGACTCCCAGTTTAAAGCACTGAGTTCTCTGTGGCAAAATAGCTCACGGGGGATTTACGGATAATGTCGCCCTTACCTTTTGTGCACTTAACGCTGTATGGCTAAGTCGTATGTTAGGAAACGCTGCACAAAACTGGAGCCTAATAGGTGACCATTACATAAACCAGTTAGGTGGAAAACATATTGCTTGGGCGATGAATGTAACACGGTTGAATCAACTTCCAGCATTGCAAAAGTACACTTGTTATTTTTGCGTACAAGGAGAGCATGTTAGAACGTAATGGCTACAAAATAGATTTAGAAGATGTGGCCAAACATTTAAATATTTTATATATGGTTTATATAGAGAATAAAATCCTGAAAAATTAACGGTGATTGTTATTGCGACTGTACGAATGCATTGCGGATGTATGACTGAAAATTTTGCAATCTGTCAATAAGTATTGTAGGAAAAAATCTCTCCGTCAACAACATTCATATTTGTATTTTGTATTGGGTCGAAAACATCGCTAAATCAAGCAACAACAACAATAGAGTTTTTCTGAAAATTGGTCAAACCAAACTGTGAAGGAAGTACGGCAGCATTTGGGCTTTAATACCGCCATCTCACTGCAGGACAGCGCAGAACCATGCTGCATTGGAGCTGCTATGTGTGTTACACATGCCAAAGATCGCGTGAATAGAACTGAGTGAACAAGTTTTGGATCTAGCAGCTTCCCGCGAAATTTACGGCTCGCGGAATTATTGCTTTACAAGACGCGGTAAACATCCCAGCCTGGCGCACCTGCTGTACCTATGGTAACCTGAAACATTCGTTAGAACTGCCCAATCTCTCTCACGTGGGCAGTATTGCATGACTGACAATACAAAGCAGGCTGCGAGGACGGATACCCCTCATTGAAACCATATATGGACAAGGGGGGACAGGTGGTGAAAAGTGGTCGAAACTGTATATCTTTCACGTTGTATCAGTCACGACATTGGGTTTCCTGGGACTTCATTTGAAGCAGGGGGCACACGTGACAGCATCGACGTGCTTTTATTTTATTAAATAATAATGTATTAATGTGGCCACAATAATGCTTAGAATATCATGCAAATCGGATCACGTAATCGTTGACCTGGGCTGGACTTTACTATTTCTAAGTTGTGTTACCAAGCTTTGTTGTTGTTGTCAAAAGCAGCTTATATGCCAATGTGTGACGAATATGTAGCTACCTAATCCATATACCTAGATAGATAGATAGCTTATTGACAATGCACGGGTAGCAAGTACAAAAAACACAAAGTGTCGATAGATACAACAATAATGCAAAGTCCACATAGCTTACATTTCCTTTGATAATATTATGGTCACGATATGGTACATTTTATCTCAACTCAAATTAATTTATATTTATGCATGAAAATACTTGTAACATTCAAAAATATATTTGCACAACAATTTATCGTCATCTTGTTCATTTATATATAATCCGGGCAGTTCGAAATTCAGGTCATAGTTTCCA
>JAAUYG010087733.1_pt1 | contig 12154 bp, 13 predicted proteins | sample 7278091 | NCBI WGS metagenome assembly JAAUYG01 (sample SAMN14350201, study PRJNA611818) | marine sediment metagenome | isolation source: surface marine sediment (0.6m) | place: French Polynesia: Moorea | collected 2018-08
AGCTGTTAAACAATTGATTCAAAGTAGCGACAACCATGACAAGGGCCTTCTGGATTGACCGCACAGCGCATGATTTCTGAACGAGCATTAAAACGACAATTAGCATCACCGAGCACATAGCGATCGCCAATTAAAGTAGTTTCTTCTGGTCTTTTGGATTCTTGTACATGGAGGGTAGCTTTGTCAAATCGATAGCCTCCTACACGATATTGATAGAAATGATGACGTTCGAGGATGGCATAAGTTTTACCCTCAAATTCCATGTAGTTACCTGGTTGAAGTCGGCGATCGAGATGGAGTCTGCCAATGCATTGACGAGCAGGAGTTAAGATAATTTCTGTAGGTAATAGATTTTGCTTGAGAGACATGAATACTTATAAAATTTGAAGCCTCATTGAAAAATAGTAACGTGTTCTGGTTTTCTCAACAGCAGTTATGAGTAAATAACTCCATGATATTTTCCATTTATTTTAAGTTGATCTAGTTAATCTAAGAGATCAATTCATCATTAATCCAAACTAAAAACTAATTTTGCCGCCCCTAACATTCCAGCTTTATTACCTAATTCAGCAGTGAGTAATTGTAAACCTGGGCGAGAAGTAGATACTACCCGTTGTTCAATTTCCTTGAGGGTAGTCGGCAAAAAAAACTCAGAACTAGCACTAATCCCCCCACCAATAATTACTGCTTCAGGAGTTAGAACATAAATTAGACTAGCAAGTCCAGCACCCAATAATTTGCCGTAACTCTGCCAAAATTCTAAAGCCGCTCGCTCTCCTGCTTGGGCTAACTTACCCATTGCTGCTGGTTCTTTGCCCGTATTGCGAAGAACTGAACCAATAGAAGTATATTGTTCTAGTGAACCCTGATTACCGCTACGACAGGGAAAGCCATCAGGATTTAGAGTAATTAAACCCAATTCTCCTGCTGCACCACAACGACCAGTAAATAATTTACCATCCAAAAAAATTGCCCCGCCAACTCCAGTACCTAAAGTCAAGAGAATAAAATCACTAAACTTTCTCCCTGCACCTAACCAAGCCTCAGCAATAGCAGCACAGTTAGCATCATTTTCTAAGACAGTTGGTAAACCAGTTTGAGCTTCTAACCAGTCAGCAACTGGAACATCATCCCATCCTGGGAGGTTAATTGATTTTTTGGCAATGCGTCTAGCAGTATCGGTAGGTCCTGGCACACCAAAACCGATCGCTCCAGAGGTATTATTCTTATTAAGCTGCTGCACTCCTTTGGCGATCGCATCTATTACTGGTTTGGGGTTAGCAGGTTGGGGAGTAGCTAAGGAAATTGATTCCAAACAAGTGCCATCTCTAAGAAACTTTCCTATTTTAATGGCAGTCCCCCCTAAATCCACACCAATGACTTGATTGAGATTATTTTCCACTACTAATCACTATTAATTACTATTAATAATTTGGCGATATTCTGCCTCTGTATATAGATCTGCTTGATTTTTTATCCGATCTAAAAACAAGATGCCATCAAGATGATCTAATTCATGCTGAAAAATACGAGCAATAAAATCCGTTAGGATCTCCTGTTTGGTTTCTCCTTGTCTAGTGGTGTATTCTACTTCAATTTCGCGATATCTGGGGACTAAACCCCGAACGCCAGGAACGCTTAAGCATCCCTCCCAATCTTTAACTACCTCTTCACTATGACTCAAAATTCGCGGGTTAATCATCGCCGTTGGGGGCATAGTTGGAGCATGAGGATAGCGATCGCTCGGATGGGAAGCAACAATAAACAGTCGATAGGATTGAGATATTTGGGGTGCAGCAATTCCTACCCCCTTACTAGCGATCGCCGTTCTTATTAAAGAGTCAATTAATTCCGAGATATTTCTGTCTATAATATTTTGGATAGGTTTAGCTTGGCTTCTGAGGATCGGATTTCCTATTTCAGCAATTGTAAACTCTTGTTTCATGTTTATGGGCTAGAAAATTTAGCATTGTAGCTTACCTTCTCGATCGTAATACAACTCAACTGATAAGATCTTCTAATCACTAATCATCGGTAAGTAACTAGAGTGGCAATTTCTTCAAAGCATTTATGGGAGCAAGTTTTAAATCGCCTCAAAGAACAACTAAGTCGTCCTACGTTTGAGACTTGGATGCAAAATGCCACTGTAGAAAATTTGACTACAGACTCTTTAACTATTATCGTTCCTAACGCTTTTGTGATGAACCATTTACAAAAGCACTATGTGAATATTATCAGTGATTTGGTGGCGGAAATTAACGGTAACCCCCTAGAAATTCGTTTGAAATCTCAATCAGGGGAAAACCCAGCTTTCTTGGGAGTTACAGCTATTTCTTCTCCCAACGAACCTCAATACCAAACTCAGGGCAAAAATCACCTTAAGCCGACTAAATTAAATCCTAAATATACTTTTTATAGCTTTGTGGTGGGTCCTACTAATCGGATGGTACACGCTGCTTCTCTTGCGGTTGCTGAGTCTCCTGGCAGGGATTTTAACCCCCTTTTTCTCTGTGGTGGAGTAGGTTTAGGCAAAACCCATTTAATGCAAGCTATTGGACATTATCATTTGGAAATTAATCCTGATGCTAGGGTTTTTTATGTTTCCACAGAACAATTTACTAACGATCTGATCGCCGCAATTCGTAATGATAGTATCCAGAGTTTTCGCGAACACTATCGCACTGCCGATATTTTGCTAGTAGACGATATTCAATTTATAGAAGGTAAGGAATATACCCAAGAAGAGTTTTTCCACACTTTTAATACTCTCCACGAAGCAGGAAAGCAGGTAGTCTTGGCTAGCGATCGCCCTCCGAACCAAATTCCCAAGCTACAAGAACGTCTTAGTTCCCGTTTTTCTATGGGTTTGATTGCTGATGTCCAAGTGCCAGACTTAGAAACTCGCATGGCAATCTTACAAAAAAAGGCTGAATACGAAAATGTTTGTCTTCCTAGAGAAGCGATCGAATATATCGCTAGCCAGTATACTTCTAATATTAGAGAGCTAGAAGGAGCATTAATTAGAGCGATCGCCTATATTTCTCTTTCTGGTTTATCAATGACTGTGGAAAATATTGCCGCGGTACTAAACCCCAAGGTAGAACAAATTACTGCCTCCCCCGAAACTATTATGAATGTCGCCGTAGAAATTTTAAATGTTTCTGCCGAAGACTTAACGGGCAACTCTCGTCGCCGAGAAATTAGCAACGCCAGACATATTACTATGTATCTGATGCGTCAGCATACCGACCTTAGTTTACCCCGTATCGGTGAAAAGTTTGGTGGCAAAGACCACACCACTGTCATGTATAGTTGTGACAAGATTGCCAAACAGCTAAGAACAGATCGTCAACTTAATCAAACTATTTCGTTATTGAGCGATCGCATTAACTTTGTCAGTCGGCAAAAATCTCAAACTTAATCTTTTTTCCACAGGTTGAGTGCCAAAATCCACAGTTATCCACAGGTTATCCACAGAATATTTTGTTATGGCTATAACGTTCAACCAGGCTACTCTAAAGCTAACAGCTAATAGCTATTAGCTAACAGCTATATAATAGTACAATTGTTTTAAAAATATCTGTTGATTCTGATTCAGAGATGAAAATTGTTTGCAGTCAAAGCGATCTTAAAAATAATCTTTCCCTTGTTAGCCGTGCTGTTCCCTCTCGCCCTGAACCTGCGGTGTTGGGCAATGTTTTGATTCAAGCAACAGAAACTACCCAGAAAGTTAGTCTAACTGCTTTTGATGGTAGTTTGGGTATCAAAACTAGCTTTAATGCCGAAGTCACAGAAGGGGGTGGTATTACCTTACCTGCAAAGCTATTTAGCGAAATTGTAACTCGTTTGCCAGAGATGGAAATTACTTTAGATGTTCCTGAAGACGAAGAAGATAACTTTATCGCTACTCTTAGTTCAACATCGGGCAAATTTCAGTTAACAGGAATAGATGCGGCAGAATTCCCTGAATTACCCACAATTGAAGCAGAACAAACTTTAGAATTGCCCATCTCTGCTTTAAATGAAGGCTTGGGCGGCTGTTTATTTGCAGCTTCAGCAGAATTATCCAAACAAGTACTGACGGGGGTGCATCTCAAAACACAAGGTATCGGAGAAGATAATCTGGGAGATGTTTTAGAATTTGCTGCTACCGACAGTCATCGTCTAGCAGTTGTCGCAGCAGATCTAAATCCTGAGTCAGCAGAATCAGCTATTCACTTACCAAATTTTGCGGTAACAATACCTGCTAAGGCATTGCGAGAATTAGAAAAAATTGTTAGTGATGCTCAACCAACGGATCGAGTCAAGGTTAATTTTGATGAAGTAGTCATGACGTTTGAATTGGGCGATCGCCTGTTGACTAGTGCAAAAATACCAGGAAATTACCCCGCCTACGGACAATTAATTCCCCAAAATTTTATCCGTGAGATGATTGTAGATCGCAAAAGACTCCTAAGTAGTCTGGAATTAGTAGCAGTATTGGCACAAAGGAATAATCTGGTTAAATTTAGCCTCGATAACGACAAGGGAGAGTTAATCGTCTCGGCAGATGCTAAAGATATTGGCAATGCTAAACAGTCTTTACCAGCAGAAATCATGGGGGAGGATATTGAAATTGCTTTTAATATTAAATATCTCATGGATGGACTCAAGGCACTCTCGGCAACAGAGATTAAAATGCAGCTAAATGAATGGAATCAACCAGTTGTTTTTAGTCCCCTTGGTGGATTAAAGATGACTTATCTAGTAATGCCCGTACAAATTAAAAACTAACAGATGACTTTGTTGGTTACCTCGCTTTGCAGATTGCCAATTTTCGATTCTTTCTTCTTTTTGTTAGAGAAATCCGTATTGAGTAGCCAGGATTGCAGCTTGAGTGCGATCGCGTAGATTTAACTGGCTCAAAATACTGGTAATATGTGCTTTTACCGTTCTTTCGGAGATATATAATTCTTGAGCGATTTCTTTATTACTTGCTCCTTTGGCAATTAAGGATAAAACTTCCTTTTCTCTAGGGCTAAGTGCCTGTAAAACTGACGGTAGTTCCTTAGGGATATCCAACTGATTTTGCGCCGATTGAGTTAAAAACTTTTGAAATAAGCCAGGGCCTAGTTGAGTATATCCTTTAATAGCAGCCCGTATAGCATAAGCGATTTCCTCTATGGGTGTATCTTTAAGTAAATAGCCTTTAGCTCCAAATTGCATTGCTTTGGTAATATATTCATCGTCATCAAAGGTACTTAAAACCAAAACAGAGAGTGAACTAAATTGCTGTGCTAGCTTTTTAATTGCCGCTACACCATCCATTACAGGCATTCGCACATCCATCAAAATTAAATCTGGTTGTTGAGGGGTGTCATAAAGTTCTTCTACTAGAGCGATCGCCTTTTTGCCATTTTCCGCTTCGCCAACTATCTGAAAATCTGATTGAGATTCCAGTAAACTTCTCAATCCTTGGCGAATAATTGTTTGATCGTCTACTAGCAAAATACGAATCATAATTAGGAAATCAATATGGCGGTTTTCGAAAAGCGTGAAGTACACCTCGGTTAAGATAGGTTCGGAGTTCGGAGTTCGGAGTTCGGAAAATTTTGTACCTCACCTATTTGAGAAAGGTTATATTAGTTTTAAAGCTTACCGAATAATGGAATTATCGCAGTAATCTGACATCCCATTCCTGGTGTACTAACTAAATTAAATTTTCCTCCCAAAGCAGTAGTTCTTTCTCGCATCCCTTGAAGTCCAAATCCAGTAGTATTTTCTCTTAGATCGAATCCTGCGCCATTATCTTTAACTTGTACTTTTAAATAATTAGCTACTAATTGTAGTGAAATTTTGACATCGGTTGCCTGAGAATGCTTAATCATATTAGTCAAGGCTTCTTGGACGATACGATAAACTGTCGTAGTAATTTCTTGGGGAAGCCGATAGGTAATGTCGCTTTGGTAATGGAAAGTAATCTCGGTACGATATTCTAAATCTTTTACCAATTCTGCGATCGCCACATTTAACAATTTACCCTGTAAAGGATCGGAGCGCAGGGTAGCCACAGAATGACGAACTTCTTTAAGAGCATGAGAACCGAGTTTTTTAGCTTCTGATACAAATGTCTCAGTGCGATCGAGATTAGAGCGCAGGTATAACATGGCATTAGCTAATTGTATATTTTGGGCGGTTAGAGAATGTCCTAAAGAATCATGAATTTCACGAGCGATACGGTTGCGCTCTTGCAACATAGCTCGATCTTCGACTAACAAAGCATATTCTCTTAGTTGTTTGTTGATCAGTCCTAATTTTGTTCGAGAGCGATATTCTGACATTAAGGCGTTAACCAACAGAAAAACAAACACAGTAATTAGACAAAATAAAACAGTTATATTCATTGCCATATTGAGAATTACAGCTTTTAATTGTTCCTCATTAGAATAAAGCTGATAGATAATTTCGGGCTTAACGCCTGGGGTAACAATTGCTGGTATTTGTTGAATATTTAGACGATTAAAACTATTTTGAACTGCCAGATAAAGGGAGACTAAAAACCAGGTAAAAGATATACCTGCCACTATTAGTGAACCAGGTAATTTGAAGTTCAAGCAACCTCTAATTACCATAATCAACATTAATGGAAGTAATGGGGGGAAAAGCCGATCATTTGTGCTAATAATCCACATTAAGCCAATTAAAGCAAATCCCAACCCGATATAGCCAATATTTGCCCAATATTTACTATTAGGTTGCCAAAAACCAAGAACGATAAAAGCGATCGCACATAAGATTGATAAAGGAGAAAAATTGGGTTCGAGTTCGGAAAAAAATGGAGGTAACCCTAGTGGAGGCACAGGCATTTTCATAGCACGAAATTGACCAATTATACTCATGATAAATAAAATCCACTCTAAATAAAGCAACAAACGTAAAGGATGGGCTTTGAGTCGATTTGTATATTTCATCATTAAATATCATCAAATATCATCAAATAATATCAATATAAAAAAAGATAAAAAAGAGGTATCTTAATTTTGTTTAAGAATTGAATCTCTCTTTTATCTTTCAGCTAATTTCTTGTTTGATAACAATATCAAATTAAAATTATTACCAAAAATGGAGTTGCTAGTTTAGCGTTCGTATCTTTTTTTTAGAATGGTAAAACAAACTGGATTTGGAGTTTAATTAAGTCTATGGTAGGAAATCAAGGATATCTTACCCTCAAGAAGCTCAATGGCGAGAAAAACTTCATTAATAAAGTCAAATAAAACTCAACTTTTAGCCGATTGTGGTTCTCTAGAAAAATTGTTCATGAGATATTCGACAATTGCATCAGTGTGGATGCCCGCAAGTTTAGCAATTGTGTCGGCTTTAGCTCTGTCTTGACTAGAAAGACTTGATGGTAAAAACTGAGAAGTTTCTAAGTTTTCTAGCAGATTACAATAAACCTGAACATAGATTTTAGTATAGTTGTAGGGGTCTTTCTCCATCTGTACTAATTTCATCTCTAATATTTTTAATTGGCGCTGCTAATTTAGCGGACGAGCGCGGTCTTGTACGGGGCTTTCAAGGACTTGAAACGTCCTTCTATGGCGCGAAATAAATTCGCGCCCCAGGACTCATGAATTCAAGTCACAGCCCCTCAGTTTTCCAACAAAGAGCGACTCGTTCAAGACAGGTATGAAACGGCATTGCTGAATAGTGTTATAAACCGAAAGTATTACTATGCGTAGCTATTAGCTATTAGCTATTAGCTACTAGCTTTTAACTATTAGCTTTTAAGAGAATTTTATTGACTTTTATTAGTGAGATTAAAAAAGTAATCATTCTACTGTCATACCACTATTCAACAATAGCAAAAAAAAGTATTAAGTGGTTTATGTCTTTACTGTAATATCAAATACTAAATAAATTATATGTACTTTAGTCCTAATTGTACGCTTAAATTATATGTACTTTAGTCCAATTTAATACTGCACATTAGATCGAAGTAATTAATTAAAGAACTATTTAGCATAAAAATATACTTCATTTTGGTGACAGGAGTTTTTAATGCAGCTTAAATTATTTCCTTTAAAAATAGCAATTGCCCTGACGGCAGCCGTTTCGATCTTATCCCCCGCAACAGTAACAGCAGAAGACAACGATCAGGCAATCGATATGTCTCAATTAACTTGTGAAGAATTTCTTGACATGGGCAGAACGGAAAAAGTTATGAGTATGGTTTGGTATAGTGGCTGGGCAGCTGAGACAAAAGGAGATTTTTTCTTTACACCAGATCGAGGTGCTATGTCTGAACGAAAAGACTCTCTAGAAAGTGCTTGTGAGAATAACCAGCAAGATTTAGTAATGAATCAACTACAAAGTTAGGCATTGCTGACTGGAGATCTGAAATTGGCAATCATACTTTTGTTGTAGCTATTAGCTATTAGCTTTTAGTTCTTAGTTGTTAGTTACTTTTCATACTCTCAATAGATCGAAAAGATTTCTAGAGACTTTATGGTATGAGGTTTTCAGCCGATGACCTTGTTGACTAAAGATCCTTTTGTATCAGCGTTTGATGCGATCGAGTTCCAAATTGGCGATCGGCCGAAGGCTGGCACTGCGTGATCGCAGTCTGATAGTTAAAAACTCGATCGCGTCGCCTGAAAACCTCATTATTTCGTGACTTTTCGCTCTACTGACTCTGATTCAGCAACGCTCCAAATTAAACTGATTAGCCAAAAGTAATCTGTTGATAAATTTTAAAATTAAATCAGTCATGGATCGTGTTTCCGAACCGTTAAGAGATAATTCTGTAGTTGAAGATCCAGATTCCTCTATACCCGATCAAAAATCGGCAAACGAAGCAATTATCGCCAAAACTCACAAAAAGCGATTTAACTGGACAATACCCCTCTTAATTATCTTAATTATTTTAGGCGCAGGTATTTATGTTAGTTCTCGCCGTAAAGATGTCCAACTAGATATGGAATCTTTAACCGTACCAGTACAAATTCAATCCCTAACTATTAGTATTGAAGCCAGTGGCAGTATCGAGCCAATTTCCTCTGTTAATATCAGTCCTAAAACGACTGGTAGATTAGTAGCTCTTTATGTAGAACAAGGAGACGAAGTTAAAGCAGGACAAATCTTAGCCAGAATGGACTCGGCTAGTTTGCAAGCTGAACTAGCACAGGCACAAGCAGAGTTAGCTCAAGCTGAAGCAGAATACACGGAAGTTCTTAACGGGAATCGCCGTGAAGCCATTGCTAGAGCCAAGTCACAAGTGACATCAGCCCAGGCTCAAGCCGATCTGAGTGCTAAAAGATTAGCCAAAAATCGTTTTCTAGCAGAAGAAGGTGCGATCGCTCAATTAACCTTAGATGAATATATTAGTGAAGACCAAACAGCCCGCGCTAGGTTAGTCGAAGCACAGGAACAATTACGAGAATTAGAAAGTGGCTCGCGTCTGGAAGATATCGAGCAATTCCAAGCTAAAGTAGCAGCAGCTAGGGCTAAAGTAGCATCAGCCAAGACTAGGCTAGAAGATACAGAGATTCGCGCACCCTTTGACGGTATTGTTAGTCAAAGATATGCAGTAGTTGGTTCTATAGTCACTCCTAACGTCTCTGCTTCTGCAACTTCTTCAGCCACATCCACCTCAATTGTATCTATTGCCTCAGAATTAGAAGTTAATGTCAATGTTTCCGAAGTCAATATTGCCCATATCGAAACCAATCAAGCAGTAGAAATTATCGCTGATGCTTATCCTAATCAGACTTTTGCAGGTAAAGTCAAACAAATTGCCCCTGAAGCTGTAGTAGAAAACAACGTCACGTCTTTTGAAGTCAAGGTAAAGCTAATAACAGGAGAATCAGAATTGCGCTCGGGCATGAATGTTGATGCTGTGTTTATCGGCAAGAAACTTGAAGATGCCTTGACCATTCCCACCGTAGCCATCACCACTAATCAAGGAAAAATAGGAGTGATGGTGGCAGACGATCGCGGTGCAGCGGAATTTAAACCTGTCAAGATTGGCTTTAGTCAAGATGGTCAAACACAAATTATTCAGGGTGTAGCATTGGGCGATCGCGTTTATATTGATTCTCCTCCACAACCAGATCTCAAAAAACGAGATCTGAAAGAAAATTGATAATTATGAAAGTATCTATGCAGCAAAAGCTAATTTTTTTATTAGCATCAGCTTTTGGGTTTACTGCCCTAGCAGCCCATGTTTTTTTACCAGCATATATTTCCTATCAGGCTACTTTACTTAGACAGAAACCTCCCAGTACCGATCGCTCTATACCTTCACTACCAGGAAAATTAGCTTTAAATGCAACCCAAAAAGAAAGTATTGTCCAAATTAATCGAGCATTCAACCACAAAATTCACGAAATTTTGACCACGGAACAACTGCAACAATTTACAGCAGCATTCAATAGTGGTTTAACTTTGCTTACTGCTTTAAATAATCTTTCCCTGACTGACGAACAAAAAAACCAATTAAGAATGGCTCTTAGATCGGCTCAAAGCCAAGTTGAAAAGTTGCTTACACCTGAACAGTTAGAGTACATCAGACAGCAATACGAGAATCGATACAACAATCAACAACCAAACTACTTTAAGTCCAAGCTAGAAAATAAAAAGTATTATGTCATCCTCTACAGTTTCTCTCACACGACAGTTTAAGTTCCAAGCTTGGAAAAATACCATTAATAATTTGAATCATCAAGAAACTAAACAGTTATTGTTAATTGCTGTTAGACAATCTATCCCGACTAATGATCTACCAGGACAAATAAAATTACAAAACTTGGAGAATTATATTCATTCCCTAAAGAAAGAAAAGGCTCAAGATATTCTTCTCCAAGTAATTCGCTCAAATCTGCTAGAAATACAAAATTTTTGATTTTGTTAACAGATCTAATTATTTATTAGTTACTTAAGATGGGTGCAAATTTTTTAGAAAACATTAACATGGCAACTAAAACTCTCGGTGCTAATAAGCTACGGAGTGGTCTAACCATGCTAGGAGTGATTATCGGCAATGCTTCAGTAATTGCTATGGTTGCAGTGGGGCAAGGTGGACAAAGATATATTAATCAGCAATTCGAGTCATTAGGGACAAATGTATTATTTATCTATCCTGGTGTAGAACAAAGAGGACCTCAAGCCGGGGCAGTACAAGCCAATAGTCTTGTCCTAGATGATGCCGAAGCGATCGCTCGTGAAGTTCCCGCCGTAACTGGAGTCGCCCCCGAAAAAAGTGAACGCTTACGAGTAACTTATTACAATCGAGAAACTCAAGTAAATATTACTGGTACTACTGCCGAATATCCTCTTGTCAGAGATTCTCAAGTTGCTCAAGGGGAATTTTTTAACTTTCTCGATCTGCAAACAGGCGATCGCGTAGCTGTCTTAGGTAGTGATACCGCTAGTACTTTATTTGGCGCACAAAATCCCTTGGGACAAAAAATTCGGATTCGCAATCTTAGCTTTAAGGTAATTGGAGTGATGGCAGAAAAGGGAGCGTCTTTGGGACAGAATCAGGATGAGGTGGTGTTTGTTCCCATTACCGTCATGGCAAACCAGATTTCAGGACAAGACACCAATTATAGTAGCCCAACTCTTCAGACAATTTCTGTAGCAGCTAAAGATCCTGAAAGTTCAAGCGCAGCACAGTATCAAATTACTAATTTATTGCGATTACGCCACAATATTCTTCAGGGAGAAGATGATTTTAGTGTTCGTAGTCAACAAGATTTAATGGCAACTGCCGATCGCGTGACGGAGATTTTAGTTTTAGTCTTGGGTGCAACCGCAAGTATCTCTCTAGTAGTGGGCGGAATCGGCATTATGAATATTATGTTGGTATCAGTGGTCGAACGTACTCAAGAAATTGGTTTACGCAAAGCATTAGGAGCAACTAGTAGCGATATTTTAATTCAATTCACTATTGAAGCCATTATTCTGGCTACCATTGGCGGTTTTATTGGTATTGGTTTAGGTGTCGGGGGAACAATGATTGTAGCTGCTCTTTCTCCCTTAGAAGCGATCGTCAGTTCTCAGGCGATTATTGTCGCCATGACTGTTTCTGGGGCAATTGGTCTAATTTTTGGTGTTGTCCCCGCCCGTAATGCAGCACAGCTAGATCCCATTATTGCTTTGAGGAGTTAAACACAAC
>JAAUYG010110521.1_pt1 | contig 12154 bp, 12 predicted proteins | sample 7278091 | NCBI WGS metagenome assembly JAAUYG01 (sample SAMN14350201, study PRJNA611818) | marine sediment metagenome | isolation source: surface marine sediment (0.6m) | place: French Polynesia: Moorea | collected 2018-08
CCTAAAACAGGGGTTCATGTTTTTAATCCTTTTGTTATTCCTTAAAAAACAGGGCCTTTTTGGGGGTGCATAATTTTTATAATTTTAAATTCTTTTTTTTTTGTTTCCGGAACCCCCCCCCCCCCCCCCCCCGAATGAACGGTTGATTTTTATACTTTAAAAATGATTACGTGGAACCATCATAACCGGAAACAGACATTGCCGACAGCATCTGAGCCTTCTGAGGGGATTCCTGATAGCAGTACACTGTTCCGTCGTTAGTTTCTGATTTGTTGTAAAGATTTGGCAACTGGCCACAAAGGTTCATAATCGAGTGAATGAGTGAGTGAGTGAATTTGTGTAATTAACGTAGCTTCTTAACTGTCAGGGTCTTATGAGCGACGGATCGGGCGCCGGGCAATGAGAGGAAGATGAAATCTCCCCATGACCAGACTTGAATACACCGGGCTTTGAACCCGGGACCCAGTGGTCTGGGTTCCTAATCGAACATGGGCGGTTTCATACACATTAACACGGTCACTCTTTTTTAAAATTTCCTATCAAAAAGGAGACATGGAAATCAGATACAATACGGCATTTTTATAATCTGCTGAAGAATGCCTCTTAGCCTTAACATGTGGAAATTGGCTTTAGAGCACTTATGGATTTTCCTGCATGCAGGAAGGGACTGGAAACATGGGGAATTACAGTGTTATTATGTCATGCTTCCATGGCCTGATCCGAGGGCCACCGCCCTGCAAAACCTCGTTCGTTTTTTTTTCTCTAACTCTGTATGTGCCTGCAAACAAGATCACCTGTTGCCCTGTCATAAAGCCGTTGACACCCACAGGAAGCTTACCGCTAGATCGGCAGACGGATTAGGCGAACATGTGATTAGCTCCTATTGTCGCTCCTGGCAAGGTATTCCCTCGAGCTGTGCTCAAAACAGGGCGGTGCATAATCAATTAATTGCTAACACGGCTTTGAACTTACCGTTCTTCACTGCTTAAAAACCGCGCATATCCGTCGGCGGTCGTCGCCACTTCAGTCCGCGGACACGCCCATCACAGCGACGGGGGGTGACTTCCGCTTGCATGGCGGGAATCCCGTGGGTTGCAATCGCTGCTGAAAGTCGCTGTGCGGTCACGCTTCCTCTGCCCCTACTGTTACGGTAACAGAAGAGTAACAGTAACAGTGCAAGGTGGACTTCTGTCTCGGCGTAATCAAATTGTGACAGCAGCCTGTATTCTGCGGAAAAAAGAAGAGTTTTCTGACGAAGGCGACAACGCCTCCTGGTTTGGCGAGTCACCGGCACGACTCGGCTCGGCTCGGCACGGCTCGCCCCCGTGCCTCGACGATGTGACTGTGGCGGCCAGATGATATTGCCGCCAGTATAACAGTGCAACGCTCAGCGAATCATTGTTCCACCTTTAACAATGGCAGCGGCTGGGAACCGCTGTGATATTTTCAATCTGGCAGGCGTCAGACTCTCTGCCGATTGAAAATCTTTCTGAAGAGAAATACGATCCGCTGGCTCCAGAGTCGGATAATACGACGTCGCCTGACCGAGGCGGGTTAGTTCACCTTATACAGCGCCAGGCGGAGGACTCGGCGGCTGGCGACAACAGCTATATATATCAAAGATTAAACCGGAAATCAAAGGATCATCCAGCTTATGATAGATTAGTGGGGATATTGGGTTTCCAATTATCCTATGTCTTGGTATCTACCATATAAGATTAAACCAGGCAATGCATACATGAGCTTCCTAGCTACCCATAAGCGACGAAAACAATTCCCCTTCAAGATATACATATAATAAACCGAACCAGACTCAAGATAACATAAGTTTCAATTTAAAACAATTCCAAAGGATTGATGTGCTAATAATTCAGTGAAAAGCTGGCACACTTCTGTTTAATCAAGATATTCTTTCTCAACCATTTCGACCAAAGCCCCACGAAAGGCATCAATAACTCACCTGATCATTGCGCTTGTTCTTGCGCAGCTGTGTCTCTAGAAACTTTGTAATTTTAATTTTTTTGTTAACACGGAACCATGTAAATATGAACGTTGCAGCAACTATTCTTTTCCATGCAACGACATTTTTATAAAGATTCCCTGTGATAATCCACAGCAACGTTAATAATACTTGGAATAAAGTCCACATACAGAGTTAAATTCTTGTAAGTTGAATACATTTCAAAGTCAATGGGTACGTGTTTAGGTGTACTTGTTACAAAGTAACACTAATTATTCCGATGAAAATTAGCAAACTCCCCTATGTCTTCTCACAAGAAATAGCTGTTTGGGGGGTAATGCTATTTTCTGTGCTCTGTGGTGCTAAGTTGAACTGAAGTAAATCTTACTGTAGTTATTAAAGTATTTATTGTGAATGTCATAAAAGTAAATGTTCTACTACTAAGTGTTCAATGTTCTAAAAGTAACCTAAATACCATTTTTCATTTACAATGTTCCAATTGTTTTGGTAGCCATAAATTGTATCCTAGTACTGAGGGTATTCATGGGCTTGCCTATCTTTTGAAAAAAAATGCACACACGGTGCTGTTGCTGTTCGTAATAAAATAGTCACAACAACGACAGGCGTTCTGCTACCAGGAAGCGAGGGCTTGCATTGCTGTCTATAAATATTAATAAATGTATTTTAACGTCAGAAGATTGTCTTAAAAACAAGCAAGGATACAATAGACGCTCCCATTTATGTAGCAATATTGGCCATGCATATGTCACAGTCAGACAAGTACATATTACAGCACGCAGTAGCAACGATAAACAGTGCCACTGACGTTTTCAAGGTCATAGTTTGCAGTGTTGCACATGTGCCTGTAGTATTATAGTTATTAACAACATTTTTTTTGGTCAGTGACTATTTGGTCAGTGAATGCATAAAAACTTGGTGAACCCTAGTTCCCCTGTGACGCACCATCAATAAGACTAACTTGTTAACCCTCAGTGCCTTTTAACATTCATTACCTCAGATCTGTGTGTTTATCGCTTCCTGAAACACTCATACCACAGCACGATTTAAATATATTACATGTACATGTCATTGGTTGTTGTCGCCCGCACTGGCTGGGGCCTGATTATTTCCAAGGCATACATGTACCCACAAGACAGGTTTACAGTGACGACATAATTATTGAATTAAAAAGCTAATGTCGTTTTTAAGATATTTTATTTTGGCAATCGCAAGATTGGATTTACATTCACGCACCACAGATACACGAAGACATTTACCAAACTCACTCACACTTTGATGGCACAAAAGAATAACAATAGAATGTTGTAAAATCACTGAGCATTGCATAAACCCCATGGAATAAAAGAGTTCGCGAACCTGTGGGGGACCTTGTGGTCTCATGCGTTAACCTTATGACTATTGTATGTATTTTCATCACTATGCCGCTTTGTGATTTTTTCGTGTCTAATTGACAATGTGGTATAAAGTGCCTTTACCATAAAAACAGATCTGCAACACATTACATAACTCGAACGACTGTCCCCGCCTTGGCTGTGACATCATATCCGTTCTGTCATTTCCCTGTGCATTCGCCATGATTCACTCCAACTGAACAGTCGTGTTTGCCAATGTACCTGCCTCTGTGTGTTGCCTATGTAAAATGTATCGCCTGATGCATCTTGAATCGTCTTTATTATGTATGCTGCTGCTTTTAATTATGTATACCTGGACTGACAACAAGGAACCATGATTGGTATCTACACTTGCCTTGTCTTATGATTTATCGAATACCGGACATGGACGCTTGTTTACCTGATTGGTTGGAACTCCAAAATCTGCTAGCTTGGTAGCTTGGACTCCCTCACCTTGTTGTGTTGCCTCACCCGTGCCTGCTGTGCTTTCTCGGTACACCTTGACAAGTTAAAATACGACACCTTTCACTGGAATGGGTCTCGTAAATGTTGGACCAAGCTGCAGAAAGCCATAAGAGAATGCTTTGTACATGTTGTACATGTACCTTCCACGGAGCCAGTGAACGAACATTCTAATAGGACTAACAGAAATATTAGTATTAATTCGAAGTGTGAGCATGCTACGTAGTAATTATCCATGTCCATTAATTTTGTGCCATTACTCTAAAAGATCCATCTACCAATCCCGCCGCTTTTAGTTTTGGTTGTTGAAAAGGAGAAGCTATGGCTATTTCACCCGTGCGAATACCGGTCTGTGATGAGATATAACACATCACCTACTGAATCCGAATCCCCCCAATGTAATAAAACGGTCTTAGCCAGAAGAAAGAGATATTTTCCGGGTAGACGGTTTGATGCACCTGTGTCAGTCCTGTAATCATCAGTTTCTGCCAGAATTGTCCACATTTAATCCAGATTTCATGGCCTTTGCCACATTATTCACGAATGGCAAGCAATAATTAGATTATTTATTGAGGGAAATTAGGTGAGTGGAATTAGGCTAATCAGTATCTTCGCCGTGCAGAAAGATGTGATGCCTTCCGCTTTCGTTAATAAGGCAAAAATAAGATGCAAATATATTGCCACAGACAAGGCAATATCGACTCCCAGTAACTAGCACAACCCTAGCTACTCAGGGCAACCTCGTAGGGAATACCTACAGTGTACATTGTAGTGGCATGAAACCAGGAAATACCAAGTCAGCAATTGGGAAATGCCAAGTCGGCACAACTAGGAAATACCAAGTCAGCAACTGGAAAATATCTAGTTGGAACAACTAGGAAATACCAAGTCAGCAACTGGAAGAACTAGAAATACCAAGTCAGCAATTGGGACATACCAAGTCGGAAAAACTAGGAAATACAAAGTCAGCAACTGGAAAATACCAAGTCGGAAAAACTAGGAAATAGCAAGTTACAGCAGTTAGGAAATACGTATAATCACAGTAACTAGCTTTATAGGAAGTACTATTCTCAGCATCAGGGAAAGACCTTCTTATAGCAACCAGGTATCCGGTCAGTCCGTTGGCACCTCTTGTGAAGTCGAACTCTGCCTTTGTAATAGGAAATTGAAACTGAGCCAATTGAACCGTTTCTCAGTCCAACCCCTAAACCATCACAGTCACTGATCTGACCCTTGCTATTCACGCTTCTGGCAGAGGTCTCTGTTAAATCTGGCGGGGAGTGCCTTTCTCTCCAATCAATAGCAGAAACAAACACGTAAATTGGTAGCATGGGTCCAATTGTTAGGGCCTTGGTCATTTAGAGATTTAGGCTTGGGTTTAGCAAGCAAGCTGGTGGGTCGAATCCGTCTGGATGCTGCTCAAGAGTAAACGAATGCTTTGGACACTTAGTTTGCGTTTGTGTCTCTTTGTTGAATGGTCTAGAAACTGATGGCAGCCGTTTCAAGCACACCATGAATGTAATTCAAAATAGTGTATCAAGACGTCTTACTGTTAGATTACAATACCACTGACAGATTACCTTTCCCCATGGCGAATTTTCTCAAAATCAAATAAGTTCTAATACACTAAAATGCGGTATAATCATGGCTAACAAATGGTGCATTTTATGTATCACCAATGATATCACAAGGGAGACCCCTGTAATATTCTTTGTATTACTTCCTTTTGTGTTGGGCACCTACATGTATATGTAGGCTTTCTGTTGATATGGTGTGGTTTTCGTGATAATTTTGTACAATTAATTGCGTTACAGTCACTTGCATGAACCTTGTAATCAAGTAATAGCTAAGAAAGTCGTGTTTTGCTAAGCAAGTCGTCTTTTTCGGGAAAGTAGCAGATCCATTATCCAAATAAGTCGTGACTTTCGGTAGAAATGTACATGTATAGTAATATTTCAGGCAAGACATTCCTGGTGAGGTAACGGCAATAGAGTGAAATAAACCGTGATGCACTGTCGTGAGGTTGTATATGTTATGGGAATGGAAGTGTAGGGTCTACGTATATGGAGCTAATCTAAAAAACTGAACTAGACACTGATCAACCGCGCTGTTATTGGCAAGTTACTTTATTTGGAATGAAAAAGGCTACCAACAATTATATGAAAGTGGAAAGAAAATGTGGTATATAATTTGGCATCGGGTGAAAAGATACTTTTCTCAGTAAGTCGTAGTCGGATTTTCCCGGATAATCACCATTTCCGGAAAAGTCGCCTAACACATGACTCATTTCATCTGGTTCATCTACGCTTTCTGTTATGCGAAGTAGTCTTTAAACTGTTGACATACAGTGTCAACTATAAGACAATTATAATGCTTTGAAAGGTTTACGTGTTGTTACTGTTATACCTCCTAAGGAGCCAGTCTGAGCTTACACAGAGTCTTTTGCCACATGTAGCATCTCACTCTTCGCGTTCAGTTCATAACGGGTCGTTACACTTCGTCTAGGTCAAGAAGGGCGAAGGCTCAGGGGCAAAGTACATAAATGTTTGACGGCCGGTGATTCCTGCATTATCATCGCATAGGAGGACTCTCTTTTTTATCGTTCACCTATACAGGGTTGGATTTCTAGGACGTACGGGTTACAGCTTTGAGGTAGGAAGAATCTGCATTTTTACTTTGCGATACCTCCAATTTGTAGAGCGTGAAGCCTTAAAGCTGCACGCCGGGGCTCGGGCGGGGCTGCACTGTTCGTGAATGTGTATAATCCTCCCCCCTCCTCCGGTGCAAAAATAAACCCTTGCAAGATAACGTAATGATGAGACAGGTACAGTGACGATGGCCGTAAATACTCAAGTAGGTACTGGGCGTCAGACAGAGACAGAATATAATCAATACTACAAAAATTGTTTACGATAGAGCTGTATTACACAGGCCTGGGTCAATTCTATCGCCCAGAACTGTTGCCCACTAACGTTTTTTGACACAGTCATGAGGGTAGGCCGCATTCATATATGGTATTGATAAGGGAGGTTGTGAAATTCATTGTCATATATTTTAAAAAAATAATGTGGACATTCGGCTATATTAAGCTCAACTGCTGTTCTTTAAAGAAAATAGGTACCTAGTAGTAGCTACGTATCCTTGTCACAAAAAGTATCCTTCCTTTTTAAATGTTATAGCAATTGGCGTCCTACAAATATTGTAACATGAATATTGTAATATGAATTTGCATGCACATATATAATGCACAGCGTCGTAAATTCCTACGTAATGCTCATGAATAATGTAGTTTTGTACATGTACACTAAGTGAAATCAGGATCATTGTGTTACATTTTACAACCGATACAGCAAGCTCACAATGTTTAGAAATGACTTTAAAATTTACTTCCAGTCATGTCTTCGGTGAAAATTTCACTGGCTCCAGGGATTGGCCTGCAAGGGCAAACTTTGTATGCCAGAGGAAGTGAGCGCGCAGTACAGGCATTCCGCGGTATACCATATGCCAAACCCCCAACAGGGAACCTGAGATTCAGACCTCCCCAACCTGGGCCTCTTTGGTCGGGCTACAGGGATGCCACAAAATTTGGTAAGAATTGACATCCTGTATTTCACGTGCTTTATTTACATGAAATCCATACAGATATAGATTATTTACTGCGCGGCATCGTATGACCTGTTAGTTGTTGGTTTTTGACTGGGAATCTGGACAGTGTGATTGGCTGGGAATCTGGACAATGTGATTGACTGGGAATCTGGACAATGTGATTAGCTGAAAATCGGGTCAATGTGATTGGCTGGGAATCTGGACAATGTGATTGACTGAGAATCCGGACAATGTGATTGACTGGTAATCTGGACAATGTGATTGACTGGTAATCTGGACAATGTGATTGACTGGTATTCTGGACAATGTAATTAGCTGGAAATTGGGGCAATGTGATTGGCTGGGAATCTGGGCAATAGAATTGGCTGAGTATCTGGGCACTGTCAGTGATTGGCTGGGAATCTGGGCAATGTGATTGGCTGAGAATCTGGGCACTGTGATTGGCTGGGAATCTGGGCATTGTGATTGGCTGAGAATCTGAGACTTCAGTACTTTTCAAAAACGCCTCCTCTATTGTACCTTATGAATGTGTATAAATTACCGGTACTTGATTTTCTATTGCAGTATGAGATCTGTACAGTAGTTCAGCTGTACACATTATACTGGCTGCAGGTACACAGTACTATTTGTTGTAATCCTGTGTATCCCTTGCATAGGTCCAGTTGCTGCACAGGATTTGCAACTCGGGAACAGGTTATATGGACCTATCCCTACCCCGGAGGTTGCCAGTGAAGACTGTCTCTACCTCAATGTGTATACCCCTTCCTTGGATCAATCCAGGAGGCTTCCTGTAATGGTCTGGATCCATGGAGGAAGTTTTGTCATGGGTGAGGTACATGTATATATGTAGTCGAATGTTCAGAGAAAGTTGAGATACAGATTGCATATTATACATTTTTTATATATAGATATACAATGTATGCATATTTAGTAATACAGTGAAAAACTGTCCTGAATTCTGAGGTGGTCTTATTTCTCAGGTCTATTTCTGTGTATTTAATAGGCCTAGGGACTGGCGTAGCTGCCCTTAATTCCCAGGTTGTCCCTATTTCTCAGGTGGTCTTAAAGACAGGTTTCACTGTAGTTTAAAACACCTGAAACTGTATGGATTTAAATGTGCACGTATTGTTTGTATATGTGTAGCAATGTGCCATGATCAGTGCTATGCATAAAGTAATTTTTTCTGTCCCAGGCTTTGGTGACATTTATGACGGCACCGCTCTAGCGGCACATCATGACGTTGTCGTTGTCACCATAAATTACCGTCTGGGAATATTTGGTAGGTTGACAACGACGAAGACCGCCGGGTCTAATTTGACAGATAAGGAACGGGTGCTGTGGTGTTTGTTCGATTAAATATAAATTATGACAATCATTACTTCTTTATCATACATTAAAGCTGTTGATTTTACAACTGGCCCTGGACCAGTACTTCAGGGTAATGTAAGATTATATGTACTACGTACATAGGCGACATGATAGGCAGGCATATACAGCACACAATGTGTAAACACATTGGTTCTCGTCGTCGTCTAATTATACTACAAAGTCAAGGCCACTCAGATTTTAAAATTGTATATCTTGCAAAAGAGCCAAATTAGGCTACATGTTATACTTAAACATCGTTACATCTGACCATGAGTGACATTGAAAGGTTAAAGTTAAGGTCAATTAGATTTTGAGTGGTACGAAATATGTACGTTATACACGATATATTTGCAGGTAAACATATTAGTTTGGAAATCACGTAAGAGAATTTGTGAGAGGGCGTTTTTTTCACTGTCCCCGCGCATACAGCGGTCTTTGGTATTATTTATTTGCTCCCCGGTTGCCACGTTTCCAGGGTTCCTGTGTACTGGTGAGAGTCCCGGAGATATTTCAGGTAACATGGGTCTTCTGGATCAGCTCCAGGCACTACGCTGGGTGCAGGATCATATACACTGCTTTGGAGGAGACAAGGAGAACGTCACAGTGTTTGGGGAAAGTGCAGGTTGGTGAGAGAGAGAGAGGAAGAGAGACAGAGAGAACAGAGAGAGAGAGAGAGAGAAGAGAGAGAGAACAGAGAAGAGAGAAGAGGGAGAGAGACAGAGAGGAGAGAGAAGAGAGAGAAATGAGAGAGGGAGACATAGATACAGAGGGGGCAGAGGAAGGAGACAGGGAAAACGAGAGGCAATGAGAGAGACAGAGAGAGAGAGAGAGAGATCATCAGCTGATCAAAGCAGAACAGTGACCATACATGAGTTCTACTAAATTTTCAACCACACGTTTGTATAAACCTTCAAAATATGTAGTTCTAATACCGGTATAATATAAGTTGCGTATAACCCAACGAATAAAAACACACTTATTTGTGTGTGCTCCATAAAACAATGTAGGACCCAAGTCCTCTCCTAATAATATGCAATAAAATTCCTTGATACATAAGTGGACCATGACAATAATCCTCTATCATATTTTCCTGTTTCTAGGGGCAATCAGCATTGGCTTACACATCCTGTCGCCGCTAGCCGGGGGGCTGTTCCGCCGGGCGATATGCCAGAGCGGGGTGGCAGCCTATCCTAGCGGAGTCTGGTCCCAGGGGCAGGCTCACAAGTTCTACAGATTACGTCTACAGAAACTAGGTGATTGGGATTTCCTGTTGTGGGTTATAAGGCCATAACAAAATAGAAATCGAGAATAAGGTGGTGCAGAGTTTCCTACTGTTAGACTAGATTGACCACTTAACCTATAAGCCACAAAAGCAGGGATCATGGGATGGGGATAAATTATCAGATTAAACTGTAGTACTGTGCTGACACAAACAGATTAAATCTCATTAATCTTGATATGGGATTTCTGGCTGTGAATGACATAGCTTGGGTGACAACGCTACAGGTAAATGTGCTTCACCAACACATATTATTAATCTAATGTTATAAACTAATTATTTGACACCATACACCAGTATTGGCGGAGTAACATTAGATACAACAGTCTGTACAGAGCAAGGCTAGACATAGACAATGATATAAGTTAGGATGGTTGTGTACGATGCTACTTGATGCTGTGGCTGCCTAGTTTTTATGGCAGCCGTTATAACCCTTCCCTTTTTCGGTGTGTATTTATAATCCCAGGTTGCGACGTGACTAATACAACAACAATCCTGGCCAGCCTAGCAGACAAACCTGCCGAGGAGATCCTGAAGGTCTTCCCAGAACCCTTTGCGCCAAAAGTCATCGATGGACTCTACATGACGTCAGATCCCCAGACTCTCTATCGGACGTCCGCCGTTGCCTGCCCGGTGGATTTAATGCTGGGGTTTAATGCTGATGAGGGATTCGGATTCTTAGATTTATTCCACATTCAGAAGAGCCAATGTAAGAGCCGGGAGGTCGCAGAGAAAGCCATGGCTCTCATTGTTGAGCGAGACTTTTATCGAGCCTTACCCCGCAGGGCGAGAAACCTGGTGATAGAGTTGCTCCGTGAGAATTATATCAGAGACTGTCCGGACGATGGGGATTCCTTGGCAAAGGCTGTCAGCGATTGCTATGGAGATATATTGTTTGTGGCACCAACGTTTCACACAGCTGAGCAGCATTCCGGTAATTAAACTTCAATTTTCTTTCCATAGCAGGTCGTGTACAGTGACTGTAAACGTATCTGTTAGCACTTTATTTGGTTCAGTTCTGATGCAAGTTCTAATCTTATAGTGTCGAGATTTTTTTATTCTTGCTGTTCTAAACAATGTACATTAGTCAGCACAATTTTGTAGATGTTGATATCGAGTAACTACTAATATCGATTTTATAATTTATCGGTATATTTGATCATCTTTAAAAGCTTAAATTTTAAAAGCAAAATGTGAGCGCATATTTAATGTTCAATTATTTCAACACTGTGCCAGATTATACTGAAGATCCTTACAATAGCTACATGTACGATTGTACAGTATTTTGATTATTAGAATTTATGGCAGTGACCTTGTAAAAGGTATAAGGTCAAAGTCGATATTGTGTTGTGACGTACACTTTGTACCTCCCAAAGTCAGCACACTTTTGTAGATATTGATATCGAGTAACTGGTGATATCGATTTTATGTAATTTACCAGTACATTTAATCATCTTTAAAGTTTGAAGTGTAAAATGAAGATGTGAGCAGGTATTTAATCTTAACTATTTCGACACAGTGCCAAATCATGTTCTGCTAGCTAGGGTTGTGCAGTGTGTTGATTATTAGAATTTATGTTAGTGACCTTGTATGTGGCCATTGTATGGTGACAGTTTGTACCTTCTAAAGGAATCCAAACCCATACTGTAACACTCCCTCCGCCAGTGAAACGGTATCCCTAAATATTCTTGCAGATCGTTGTCAAACTTATGTGTACAAGTTCAACCACAGACCGTTTTTCGTGATGTATCCTGATTGGGTGACCTGTAACCATGGCAACGAGATTCCATATGTGTGGGGGGAGTGTAACCTGACACGGCTGCCGGATATCTGGCCAGATGATGACAAGAGAGTGGCAGGTCTCATGATGGCTTACTGGGCTAACTTCGCCAAAACAGGGTACAATACTAGAAAACATTATGATGGTTTACTGAGTAACTTCCCCAAGACAGGGTATAGTACTAGGATACATTATGATGGTTTACTGGGCTAACTTCGCCAAGACGGGGTACAGTACTAGGATACATTATGATGGTTTACTGGGCTAACTTCGCCAAGACGGGGTAC